>Ga0272446_1001905_pt1 | contig 29523 bp, 22 predicted proteins | sample YNPCB0061_FD_194587 | JGI IMG/M metagenome (GOLD analysis project Ga0272446, IMG submission 194587) | Hot spring microbial mat communities from Yellowstone National Park, WY, United States - YNP-CB-006-1 | ecosystem: Environmental > Aquatic > Thermal springs > Hot (42-90C) > Sediment | place...
GTAAGCAGCACTTGGTAGACGGGCATGATGCCCAGCAGCAAGGCCAGCAGGCGCATGGACCAGTCCCGCGCCCGCCTCCAAAGCACGATGCTCCAGATCAATCCCGGAATGCAGATGGCGGATAGTATCAGAGTAGTGTTCATGGCGCGCCGCCGTTAGTGGCCGGCAAGTCCGGCTCCTCGTATCTATCGGCAACTGTTCCAGAGAAGTTGAGAGTTGCGGACCAATTCTTCGCACCGCCGGGCGGCTTCCTCTACTCCTGCCTGCACGGCGGGGCATATTGGGGCGCCGAGGGTAGTGGTGTCGGCGGCTTCAATAGCCACCGCCAAGATGCGGCTCGGAGCGTCCAGGCCGAGGCGCCGGGCCAAAGCGACCGCCGCACCGAGACTGAGGGCGTGGGGGTGCGCGCCCTGTTCGGCCATCAACTCTTCGCCTGCAAGGACCCGCACCGTGCCGGGCGGCGCCTTTCCCGTCAGCACGGCATCCACCACGATCAGGGTCTGCACGCCCACAATGTCGTCGAGCGAACGCAGTCCGCCGGCCGCCGACTCGGCGATCTGAACCCCGTCGCCAAGTTCGCGGCTGCGCAGTAGGGCGGCCACTGCCAAGCCGGCGCCGTCGTCGGCCAGCAATTCGTTGCCGAGACACAGGATGCGGATTCCGCTCGGGCTCACAGCTTAGCCGGTTGCGCGGTTTCGCAAAGGTCGGCCAGTTGCAACTGGGTTGCCTGAATGCGCTCCGCCACGACTCCGAGAAGAGCGTGGCAGAAACGGTAGCCCAGTTCGTAGTCTTTTTCGAACAGGTTGCGCAGCGCGGAGCCTTCGAAAGCGATCGCCCGGACGCGGCGCAGAGCGCGCGCTTGGAAATACTTGCGGCTGGCGGGCAAAGCTGAGGACCAGCCCAATTCTTCGCCCTCCCGCAGTGTCTGCACGCGCAAGGTCCGCCCGAGGCTGTGGATTTCGATGGAAACCGAGCCGGAGACAATCAGGTAGAAGACGTCCCGGCCATCGCCTTCGCGGAAAATGATTTCATCCGCTTCGAAGGTTACCTCGCGGGCGATCTCGGCCAACTTCGTAAGAATGCGTTCCGGGAAACCCGCCAAAAAAGGGTGCGAGCGGAGCCCCTCGAGCACGGTCATGTAACTGGTCATAATTCACCCTCCTGGTCAAAATCCGACTTACGGACGCCGCAGGGTGGCGGCGAGCTCACCTCCGGCTGTCCACACCCGCGCCACCAAGGGCATCCCCCCGGGCAGCGCATGGGAAGCGCAGCCATAGCAGGGGTCGTAAGCCCGGAAAGCCATTTCGACGAGATTCAGCAGATCCTCGGGGACCTCCGGACCGCGGACGAGCGCCTTCGCCGCGCGGTCCACGCTCATCGAGATGCGGGCGCTGTTGTTCTGAGTGGCGACGATGAGGTTGGCTTTCCGGATCAACCCTTTTTCATCCGCCTCGTAATGGTGGATCAAGGTTCCGCGCGGGGCTTCCACGATGCCGATGCCCGGTCCCGCCACCCGTTCCGGGATGTTGCGGATGTCAGGGCTGGTCAATTCGGCGTCGGAGGCCAACTCGGCCAGCCTTTCCGCAGCGTAAAGCATCTCGATCAGCCGGGCCCAGTGATTGGCGAGCGTGTGGTGAACGGGCTTGCCGCCCAGGGTTTCCACGTAGGTTTGATACGCCTGGCGGGCGAGCGGCGTGGCGACATCCTGGCAAGCATTGAGCCGGGCCAGAGGCGCTACGCAGTAAACCCCGCTCTCCGGGCCTTCCTCAAAGCCTTTCCAGCCGATGGGTTTCAGGTAGCAGAATTTTACGTAGCTCCACGGCTCGACGTGTTCGGCGACGTAGTCCAGGTAGCGTTCGGGTGGGAACACGACGTACTCTTGACCGCCGGGATCCACCACACGCACGTTTCCGTCATAAAAGTTCAAGCAGCCTTGGGCGTCCACCAGACCCATGTAATAGGTTTGGTGGGTGAAAGCCGGCGACTGAATCAGTTCGACGTAACTTGGATTTTTGAGGACGATATTACCGAAAGCGTCGAGTGAAAAACGGCAAAAATCGACGGCTTCGGCGGCGATTTTGACGAATTCTTCCTGCTCGGCGGGCTGAATGCGGCGGGCGACGCCGCCGGGCAGTCCGAGCACCGGATGGATCACTTTGCCGCCGGCGGTGGAGATGATTTCGCGCAGGCGGCGGCGGATGGCGATCATGCGGAGCGCCGCGGCTTCGCCCACCTTTCCCACCACTCCGAGGACGTTGCGCTCCGCCTTGGGCGCGCGGGGGCCGACGATGAAATCCGGACCGCCAAGGAAATAGAAGTGCAGCGCGTGGTCTTCGACCACGAAGGCGCTGTAGACGAGTTCGCGGATCTTGCGGGCTGCCAGGGGCGGTTCGACGCCGAACAGGGCGTCCAGGGCTTTGGTAGCCGCCATATGATGGGCGGTGGGACAGACGCCGCAGATGCGCGAGGTGATTTGCGGCATCTCTTCGGCGGGACGCCCCTGAGCGAACTTCTCAAAACCGCGCAACTCCGGAATCTGGAAGAAGGCGCGGTCCACCGCTCCGTCCTGTTTGAGGAAGATCTCGATTTTGCCGTGCCCTTCCAGGCGGGTTATGGGGTCGATGGTGATTCGTTGTTCCATGACAGTTTGCATGGCGGCGTTCCTCCTTCAGGCCCTTTTGACCGCCCCGCCGAGCAGCGATGCAGCGAGGCTGTAACGGTAGAATGTGCCCGCGGGATCGGGCAGCCCCTCCATGGCGGCTTCGATGGCAGTCTCATCGCTGCTGTCGATGACCGCGCCGAGGCCGGTGAGCGCTTTGGCGCCTTGATCCCGCACCCGGCTGGTGGGACCGAAGCAACCGGAGCAAGGCATGTTGCCGCGCACGCACAGCGCCTCACAGCCGGCGCGCGTAGCGGGACCCAGGCATACCAGCCCTTGCGCCAGCAGGCAGGTGTCCTCGGCGGCGGCTATTTGATGAGGCCGGTGGAAGCGCGGGATGAGCAGCTTTTCGGGCTTGGAGTCCCTCCGCGGGCACTCGTCGCAGAGGGCGTGGTCGGGCGCCAGGACCGAGCCCGGCGGCGGCGGTTCGGAACTCAGCAGCGCCGCCAGCGCGCCCTGAATGATTTTGGGCGTCGGGGCGCAGCCGGGCACGTAATAATCCACTTGCACGACTTGGTCTAACGGTTTGACAGATTTCCAGAATTCGGGCAGATGCAATTGGTAGCCGTTCTGGCGTGTGGAAACCGACGGGAGGATGCCCTCTTCGTTCACCGTGCTGGGGGATTCCTTGTACGCGGCGCTAAGGATTTGCTCCCGCGTATAAAGGTTGGCCAGCCCAGGGATCCCGCCGAGCTGGGCACACGCGCCAAAGGCTACCACGAGGCGGGCTTTACGGCGGAGCAGATGCGCCATTTCTTCCTGCTCGCTGGAGCGGATGGCGCCGTTGATGAAAGCCGCCGTCAGATCGCCATCCGGCATGGCTTCGACGTCGTGTTTCTTGAAGTCCAGCGCCACCGGCCAGAAGCGGATATCGACGGCGGCCACTACCTTAAGGATTTCCTCGGCCAGGTCCACGACCGCCTCTTCGCAGCCTCCGCAAGAGGCGCACCAGTAGAAAGCCACTCTCGGTTTTTCGCTCATGCGTGCACCTCCTCGGCGGCTTCGCTGGGGACTGCGGAGCGCCGCAATGGCCCCAGGGCGCGGACTTGCTCGACCATCTCATTGACCACGGTCTTCAGCCGGTCCGCCTCCGAGGCGGAGATCCACTCCAGGCGGAAGCGCTCCGGTTCGATGCCCATCTGGGCCAGAAGCCGCTTGAGCAAGGCGACCCTGCGGAGCGTCTTGTAGTTGCCCTCCTGGTAATGGCAGTCGCCCGGATGGCAGCCGCCGATCAGGACGCCGTCGGCGCCGCGGGCGAAGGCGTCCAGCACGAACTGGGCGTCCACGCGTCCCGAGCACATCAAACGCACCACGCGAATATTCGGGGCGTACTTGATGCGCGAGGCGCCGGCGAGGTCCGCCGCCAGGTACGTGCACCAATTACAGAAAAACGCCACGATGGTTGGCTCAAAATTCTCAGGCATGGGCCAGCACCCCCTCGATTTCCTGAAAGATTTCTTCATCCTCAAACAGGTTCTGACGGATGGATCCGGACGGGCACGCGGCCACGCAGACGCCGCAGCCTTTGCACAGAACCTCATTGATGGCGGCTTTGCGCTCTTGCTCGCGGAAGCTGATCGCTCCGTACGGGCACAGCGGCACGCAGGTCTTGCAGCCGCAGCAAGCCTCCTCGTTCACCTGAGCGGTGTTCGGCTCGAGTTCGATGGAGCCGGAGTCGATCAAGGCCAGGGCTTCGGCCGCCGCCGCGCCGGCTTGGGCCACCGAATCGGGAATGTCCTTGGGCCCCTGGCAGCAACCGGCCAGAAAGATCCCGTCGGTGAAGGTGCTGACGGGGGCCAGCTTGGGATGGCGTTCCAGGAAGAAGCCCTCCTTGGCGCAGGTGATATTGAACATGCGCCGGACTTCGGTGGCGTCCGGCCGGGCTTCCAGCCCGACGGCCAGCACCACCATGTCGACGGGGATCTTGCGCACCACGCCGAGCAGCGTATCCTCCACCTGCATGACGAGCCTGCCGCTGCCGTCATCGACCGGGTAGACGTCGGCCACTTTGCCCCGGATGAAGAGCGTGCCCTCCTCGGCTACACGGTTGTAAAACTCCTCGAAGGCTTTGCCGGGGGCGCGGATGTCGATGTAAGACTCATACACCTCGGCGCCGGTTTTTTCCTTGATCAAGTGCGCGAGCTTCAGCGAATACATGCAGCAGACGCGCGAGCAATAGCGGTTGGTGTTTTCGTCGCGGCTGCCGATGCAGTGGATGATGCCCACCGTCTTCGGTTTTCGCCCGTCGCGAAGCACGATCTCGCCTCCGGTGGGCCCGGCGGCGTTCACCAGCCGCTCGACCTCCAGCGCCGTATACACGTTGGGGTATACGCCATAGCCGTAATACGGCAAGCGCCGCGCGTCGAACACTTTATAGCCCGTGGCCAGGATCACGGCGCCCACGTCGATGGTTTCGAAACGCTCCTGCTGATGGAAGTCGATGCCGCCGCGTTCGCCGCACGCCTCCACGCAGGTTTTCTTACACTTGCCGGTCTTGAACTCGATGCAGGTTTCCGGATCAATGAGCACAACCTGGGGAACCGCCTGCGGGAAAGGCAGGTAGATGGGCTTGCGCTTACTGAGGCCGAGGTTGAACTCGTCCGGGGTCTTGCCCTCTTTGAAGACGCACGCTTCGATGCACTCCTGGCACCCGATGCACATTTCCTCGACCACGTAGCGCGGGCGGCGGCGGATGGTGACCCGGAAGTTGCCTACAAAGCCCTCCACTTTGGCGACCTCCGACATGGTCCACAGGGTGATGTTGGGGTGCGCCTTGACCGCCGTCATCTTGGGCGTGAGGATGCAGGCGGCGCAGTCGAGCGTGGGGAAGGTTTTGTCGAACATGGCCATGTGGCCGCCGATGGTCGGCTCTCGTTCCACCAGGTAGACGTGCTTGCCGGCATTGGCCAAAGTGAGCGCGGCGTGGATGCCGGCGATGCCGCCTCCCACCACCAGCACGTCGGGATGAATGGCCACCTGCTTGCGTTCGAGAGGCTTATGGTAAGCCACCCGGCGCACGGCGGCCCGCACCTGGTCGCGGGCGCGCGCCTCGGCCGCCGCTTTATCCTCGTGCACCCAGCTTCCGTGCTCGCGGACGTTCACCATTTGCACGAAATAGGGGTTGAGGCCGGCCGCCTCGGCTGCGGTGCGGAAGGTCTTCTCGTGAAGGTGCGGCGAGCAAGCCGCCACCACGATGCGGTTCAAACCGTGGGTCTGAATGTCCTTTTTGAGAAGATCCTGGCCCGGGTCCGAACACATATACTTGTAATCCCGGGCGATGGTGACGCCGGGCAGGCCGGAGGCGTAGTCCGCCAGCGCCTTCACATCAATCACCCCGGCGATGTTGGTGCCGCAGTGGCACACATAGACTCCGATTCGCGCTGCGCCTGGGTTTCCGTTCTTGCGTGGGGTCATCGGCAATCGCTCCTTGTCATACGGCACAAGCTTCGGCGGTCAAATCCGCCAGTTCCCTCACTTGAAGTTTCCCTTCCAGTCCCGTTGTCTTGATGGCGTCCTGGAACATCACCAAATCCTTGGGGCAAGCCACTACTAAAGTAGCCGCGCCGGTGGCGGCCGCCTCGCGGACGCGCGCTTCGGCCGGCCGTTCGGCGACCTTAACGGTATCTTCCATCCAGATCCGCCCTCCGCCGGCCCCGCAGCAGAAAGCGCGCTCCCGCCGCCGCGGCATCTCCACCAGTTCGAGCCCAAGAGAGGTCAGAACGCGGCGCGGGGCGTCATAGATTCCGTTGTAGCGGCCCAGGTAGCAGGGGTCGTGATAGGTCACTTTCCCCTCCAGCCGCCGTTGCGGCGAAAGCTTTCCGCCGGACAACAAACTGGCCAGCAATTCCGAATGGTGGATCACACGTCCGTGCCCGTTCCGCCACCGGTACTCGTTCTTTAAGGCGTGAAGCGAGTGTGGATCAGTGGAAAGGATCCACTGACAGCTCACCTTGCCGATGGCTGCGAGGTTCTTTTCCATCAGCACTTCGAATAGTCCCTCTTCCCCGGTGCGCCGGGCGTCGTTGCCGGAGTTCATCTCGGCTTCGGCCAGGGCGCCGAAACTGACGCCGGCAGCCTGAAGCAGCCGCGCCATCGCGCGAGTGGCAGGCTGGACGCGCGGATCAAACGCCGCGTAGTCGCCCACGAACCAGAGGTACTCGACCGCTTCCTTGCGTGCGTCTTTGACGGGAGCCGGCAAGCCCTGCGTCCATTTCGGACGCGCGCGCGCCGGCAAGCCGAAAGAGTTGCCATAGCGGTTGAGCTTCATCAGCGCCTCTTGCAGGGAGGCGTCCACGGCGCCTTCCGCCACCAGGCGCCGGCGCATTTCGATGATGAGCGGCAAGTGTTCGTTGAAGCACATGCAGCGCTCCATACAGGCCATGCACGTGGTGCAGGACCAGATTGCGGCCGCATCCATCGGAGGTCCGCCGTCGCCGCGCACCAGGCGCTTGACATGCTCCATCAGCTCCTTGGGCGAAAGTGGGTAGCCGGATTGAAAGGCGGGGCACTCGCGGTCGCAGCGCCCGCACTCGGCGCACGCCAGACCGCTGAACAACTGCCGCCAGGTGAACTCCTCGCGTTTGACCGCGCCTTCGGAAGGCGCCGGCATGCCCGTCCTTTCCAGACTGGTAAAGAGCACGCTAAATGGCGCGGCCAGCAGGTGCATGTGTTTGGAGTACGGCAGGTAGGCGAGGAAGCCCAGCACCGTCAGCATGTGCACCCACCAAGCGGCGTGGCGCACCTCATCGGAGGTGGCGAAAGCTCCGGCCAAGTAGGAGCCCAAAACCACGGCGATCAAAATCAGGATGCGGGTGGCGTCGGCCGAGCGCGTCAGCCTCTCGGGAGTGAACACGTAACGCCGCACAGCGGCAACGGCCAGCGCCACTAAGCCCACGATGCCGCTCCACTCCAGCACCTTCCCCACCACCGGCGCCTGCTCGGCGTACGGGATGGGAAGCATCGGGAACAGTCCGCGCAGGAGGTTCCACCAGAAAGTGGTGGCGTAGCAAACGAACGCCCAGAACAGGATCAGGTGCGCGGCGCCGATCCACGGCTCGCGGACGAATTTGCGCTGGAGTAAGACGTGCTCGACGAACCGCCAGAGCCGCTGGGCGGGGCGGTCCCAGCGCACTTCGCCCCTGGCTTTACGCAATACAGCGACGTACTTCCAGACACGGGTGGCGAACAGCGTCAGCGAAACCGCCGCCGCCACCCACAGGATCAGCACGCCCGGAACGCCGAACAGCGTCCCGGCCACCGGATCATGCATGAGCCGCCGCCCTCCGTTTCCGCACCGCCTCCGTCAGGGCCGGCAACAGATCCAGAGCGTCCGCCACGACGCCGTAGTGCGCCACCCGGAAGATGGGCGCCTGCGGATCGGTGTTGACGGCGACAATCAGAGAGGCGCCGCGCATGCCTTCCACGTGCTCCGGCGCGCCGCTGATGCCCACGGCCAGATAGAGCTTCGGCTTGACCGTGGCGCCGGACTTGCCCACCTGGCGCGACAGGTCCAGCCAGCCCTGATCGATCACCGGCCGCGATCCGCAAACCGCCCCTCCCAGGGCGGCAGCCAGTTCCTCGGCCAGCTCGATGTTGTCCTGACTTTGGATGCCCCGTCCCACCGCCACCAGGACGGGCTGTTCGCGGATGTCCACGTCGCCCGCCTCCGGTTCGATATAGCTCTTTAACTTGATCCGCGGCTCGGACAGCGTTACGGCGAAATCTTCCACCGAAGCCGGGGGATCGGGCGACCGGCCGGCATCCGGCGGACGGCTTCCGGGCCATAGCCCCACGATGAGCGGTTCCCCCTGAGGCGTCACAGTGGCTTCCATCTTGCCGCCATATAGAATGGCCTTGGCCTGGATGGAGCCGTCGATCACGGTCAGATCGACGCAAAAGTTGACGGACGGCGCCTTCAGACAGGCCCCCAGAAGCGTGCCCACACCCATGCTGAGGTTGCTGAGCGGCACGATAACCGCTTTGGGAGAAACCGCCTGCACCAGTTGCGCCAGCGCTTCGGCGTGGGATTCGGGGATAACGTCCGCCAGAACCGGGTGATTCACGTACAGTACGCGCGAGGCCGCGCCAAGCTGCGCCGCCAACTGGCGGCACTCGGAACCGAGCAGCGCGGCTTCGAGCGGCGCTCCCAGTTTGCCGGCCAATTCGCGCCCGAGGGCCAGCGCCTCATAGGTCGCCTCGGTCACCTGGCCCCGGAAATGTTCGGCGAAAATCAGTATGCTTCCCGGCATTTCGATCCTCCTTCTCTCTCACAGCAGCCCGCGCTCGGCCAGCACGCCGCACAGTTTCCCGCTGACCTCTTCCGGAGATCCCTCGAGCATTTCGGCCGCACCCGCTTCTTCGGGAATGCGCATGGCCGACACACAGACCAGTTCCCGGTCTCCCCGGGCAGGCGCGGGCACAGTTTCGATTTGCGCCGACTTCATCGCCGCGCGCACTTTCGCCACCGGCACATAGCGCGGGGGCTTCTCGGCCGACTGCACTCCCAGCACGGCAGGCAAAGGAACCTCGAACTCGCCCCGGAGCCCTCCGGCGAACTCCTTGAGCACGGTGGCGGATTTCAAGTCCTCAGCCGGACAGATGCGGGTCAGAATCCCGAGGTAGGGCAACCCCAGCTCATGGGCCACGAGCGGCGCCAAAAGGCCATCCAGGTCGTCAATGGCCTGGCTGCCGGTGAGGATCGCGTCCGCAGGCAGGAGCCCGGGCTGGGACCGGAGCACCTCGGCCATCAGGAGCGCGGTTTCGCGCGTGGGGGGCGGCAGGTCGATTCCAGTAATCTTGATCACGCGGTCCGCGCCTTTCGCTATGGCTGTGTAGAGGGCCTCATCCACCTCCGGCGAATCGAGCGCCACCACGGTGACCGTTCCGCCAAGGCGCTCCTTGAGCAGGATGGCCTCCTCCAGCGCGTGATCATCAGATTCATTCAGAGTCATCCGGACGGCGTCGATATCCAGCGACTTGCCGTCCTCGCCGATGACCAATTCCTCGACGACGTCAGGAACCATTTTTATAAGGACGATCAGCTTCATGATTCAGACCTCCAGAGCTTCCGCCAAAAGCTCGGTCACATCTCGAACCACCATCTTTTTGTCGCCGCCCACTACTTTGAGGGCGTCTTCAAAGCGGGATACTTCGTACGGGCAGGAGATGGCCAGCACATCGGCGCCGGTGGCCAGCGCCTCACGGATGCGCCGTTCCGACAGGCGCTCGTAGCCCTTGCTCTTGTAATAGGTATCCAGCCACATGCCGCCGCCCCCGCCGCCGCAGCAGATGGCGTTGCCGCGGTTGTGGGTCATTTCCACGAGCTTCACGCCCGGAATGGCGTTCAGCAACTCGCGGGGAGCGTCAAAAAACTCATTCTGCCGCCCCAGGCAGCAGGAATCGTGGTAGGTGACCTTGAGGTTCAGCTTTCGCCGCAGCATGGGCTTCAGGCGGTCGAGGTGAGCCGCCAGATAAGGCGTAACATGGTGCAGTTCGTAGTTGAACCCGAAATTGATGTAACGGCATTTGAAAGCATTGTGGGCGTGGGGGCAAGAGGTCACCACCCGGTTGAAACGGTACTTGCCGAACACCGCCATGTTGTAGTCCATTAAGGTTTCGTACAAGCCCGGCTCCCAGGTCAGGCGCCCGCATTCGCCGGCGCACTTTTCCTCATTGCCGAGGATGGCGAAATCCACGCCCAGAGCATGGAAGAGGCGCGCGGTGGCGCGGCAGCAATCCTGTCCCCGGGGGTAATAGGACGTGTAACATTCCACGAACCACAACACGTCGGCAGGACGCGGGTCCTCGGAGAAGATACGGACCGGAACCGGACACGTCTTCACCCACGCGGCGCGCTTGCGCGAAGACTCCCCCATGGGATTGCCGTAGCGCAGCGTGTTCTGGAGCGCGCGCTGCAATTCAGCGGGCAGGTCCGGCTGATGAATCAGCACCTGCTCCTTGGCCAGGGGCAGGATGGTGTCCGTAAGGCGAATGTCCCTCGGACACTTGTACATGCAGGTGTAACAAGCCACGCAAGCCAGCAGGCTGTCGCTGTAATAGACCTTCTCCACCATCCCCGCCCGCAACATGGCGATGATGCGCCGCGGCGGGTAGTCCATCACCTCCCCATAGGGGCAGGCGCCGACGCAGACCCCGCATTGCAGGCAGCTCATCACGCGCCGTCCCTCAGGCGTCTGCATCAGATTTTCAATCGTGATTTCCGTTGTGCCAGGCAACAGGCAGGCGGCACTTGCCATGCATTTCCTCCTTGCCGGCTTCTGCGGCGCTCGCCGGATGTTCAAGCGGAACGCCGCGCCGGTTTATGAATATGTATGCAGTTCCTGCGGCTCAAGCCGCGGATCATACAGCGTTCGCGAAAAAAAGCGCCGCATTCGAGGCACAACTCCCCCTCGGCGCTCACTTTTTCGGTCAATGCGAGTGCGAGGCGGTCCATGATCTCGGTGGCGCGCCGTAGTTCCCCAGGCGAAAAACGGCGCATCACCTCGCTCAGGCTCGCCTCTTGGGCGGAACGGTACGTGTCCAGCAACCGGCGGCCGCTGCGCGTCAGATTCAACTTCGACGACCGCCGGTCCTCTTCCTTCACCTGACGGGTGAGATACCCCCGCTGGACGAGGCGTTCGACAGCTTGGCCGGCGGCGGCCACCGTCACATTGAGGCAGCCGGCCAATTCGTGGATGGTCAACCCGGGACTAATTCCAACCAGTTGAAGGATGCGCGCTTGGGAAAGCGTGAGGCTGCCGCCGGCGATCTTTTGCAGAGGCTGCTGCTCGCACACCGTGAACAGGAAAGAAGCAAACGTGCGAGCGCTACCCAAAAGGTCGCGCGCAAGCTCACTGGAATGTGCGCCTGGCATGGGCGGCCTGACTCCTGGCGGAATCCTAAACCACCTATACTTTAAAGCGACTTGAGGATCAGGTCAAGAAAAAAATGGATATTCAGACATGGAACTACCGAAATAGTGGATCGAAGGCTATTTCGGATAGCCGGAAGCGGACTTCACCTCGTTGATTTGCTCGACGTGGCGCGCCGTGTGACCGGCAATCAGCATAATCCACTGATAGCCGTCCAGCGGCTGACCGCCTCCCGCCGCAAGGGTGTGAGAACGGAGCGGGTCCTGGGTCGTTCGGACGTAATCGAGCAACCGTTCGCGGCTTTGGCGGAAATGCGCCGCCACGGAGGCCGCATCTTTCCATCGACCCTTAGGTTGAAGCATCTCGGGAGCTTGCGCCTTCTGGGAACGGTCCGCCAGCCGTTTCATGACTTGTTCGTCAAGTTTGGCCGCTTCCTCGCGGTTGACCTTGACCGGTTCGGATTTCAACAACTTGCCGGTTAAGGACTCGAAAAGCCAGTCCTCGGATAGGGCGATGTGTTCGGCGCATTCGGCGATCGACCAGCGGCCGGGAGCGGGTTTGAACTTCCATTGCGCGGGCGTCAATCCCTCCAAGGCGTCGAGAAACTGTTTTCGCGTCGCGTGCAATTCGCTTAACAAGCGGTTTCGTTCGCCTTGCGTAAGGGGCTGGGCGGAGAGAGCTCCCGCCGCCAGCACTGTGAGCGCCAAACATCGCATGGTGTGCAGTCCTTTCTCCCGCATTCTCGCACAGCCCCGCCGCCGGAGACGCGCGGCTGAGGCGGGAGCGGATCTCACCAGAGCAGGCGCAAAGCGATCTGGACCGTGCGGGGAAGGTTGTACTGGCTGGTGATCTTACCGAAGTTCGAGCTGGTGGCGGCGGTGGACGGAGGTCCGAACTGCACGTGGTTCAAGGCGTTAAAGAATTCGCCGCGAAGCTGCAAGCGGAACTCCTCGGCAATGGCCACGTTTTTGAGCAGCGACAGGTCGAAGTTGTTGGGGCCGTTCTGGCGGAGGTTTGCGAACCGGCTGGGAAACGTGCGAACGTTGTACTGCAACTGGGCGCGGCTGTCGGTATTGAAGCGGGACGTGTCAAAGGCGCGATCGACGTTGCGAGCCTGGTAGTTCAGGTCGCCGCCGTAGTAGATCAGATTGCCCCACCCGAGCGGCTCACCCGCCGCGAAGGTGTAGGCGCCCGAAATGGCCCAGCCGCCCACGGCGCGGTCGAGCCAGCGCCCCGCTCTGCCGGCCAGCGCCTTGCCCCGGCCGAAGGGTAACTCCCACAGTCCACTGAAGACCAGCCTCTGCGGGCGATCCTCGGAGGCGACGCGCTTTTCCGCCCGCCGGTCGGTGAGGTTGAGGAAGCTGCGCCGCTCGATGAGCCGCGACCACTGGTAGTTCAGCATATAAGAGACGCCGCGGGAGAGGCGCTTCTCCAGCCGGGCCTGCAAACTGTGGAAATAGGAGCCGCCAAAGGCGTCGTTGTTAAGCTGCACGCCGCTGTCGCCGGAAAATTGCGGGAACGGGCGCAACAGTTGGTTGAGCGCGATGGCGCCGCCGTTCAGGGAGGTGCCCGGCAGCAGGTTCCGCATGGGGTTGGTCACGCTGGCCGTCAGGCGGTCGATCACCGCTTGGTCGCGCACGGGCAGTTTGCTCAGGTGCTGCTCGGGTATCCCATTCAGCGCGCGGTTAGCGCGCAGCCGCACGGCGTGGTTTCCGAGATAGCCGGCTTCGACCACCAGGTTGCGCGTCAGTTCCCGCTGCACGGTCAGGTTCCACCGCAAGGAATACGGGTTGCTGAGAATCCGGTTATAGAAGCTCACACTCTGACCGAGGTAGGTATCGAGTCCCAGGCTGCTGCCCACCGGGGGGCGAATGCCCGTGGGGAAGGGATTCGATAGAGTCGCCGCCGGAGTCAAATAGCTGTCCAGCGTGGCCACCAGCTCCGTGCGCTGGTTGAAGCCGGGCTGGATCGAGGCCAGCAGGCCTTCGGTAAAGTAGAAGACCCCGAATCCGCCGCGCAGCACCGTCTTGCCGCCCAGTTGTGGAGGCGTCCAGGCAAAACCGAAGCGGGGGCTGAAGAGCTTCGAGCTAGGATCGGACACGGCCCGCCGGCTGGGGGTGGCGAACAACAAGCCGCCCACGGGGTTGAACTGCGCCACCGGCAACTCCGGTAGCGGAGCGGCGGCATAAGCGCGTTTGGCCGGCTCGGTGATGCTGTTCGGGGACACGCCGTCGAAGCCTACCACTTGGCGGTTGAACCTTTCGGTGGTGGACAACTCTCTTTCGTAGCGGATCCCGAGGTTGAGAGTCAGATGGCGGCGCACCTTCCAATCATCTTGAAGGAAGAACGCCAAGTAGCCGGCCTGGTTGGACCGTGCCGAGGCGACATCGAAGTTTCCGCCGGTCGGAAGACCCAAAAGGAACGAGGCCATCTCTTGCCCCAGCGGGGCGGCAGGCGAGTTGTCCAGTGGCCCGCGGGTCCAGTTCGTGGAGAACGAATAGGAACCACTGGAGCTGCCCAAGTTCAGAGCGCCTTCCCGCAGCAAACGCAAGTCGGCGCCGAACTTGACGCTGTGCGTACCGACAATCTTGTTCAGGCTGGAAAAGATTTGGAATTGGTCGAAGGGGGACATGCCGGCGCCCGTCGTGCCGAGCGTCTGGTAGCCGCCGATGCTCACCTGCGGCATCACCGCCTGGGAACTGGCCGCCTGGAGGGAGGCCGGAAAACCGAGAGTGGTCATGTCGAAGCCCAAGCTGGGCCGGGTGTTCCCGGCATTGTATTGCATCCATGAGGCGCGCGTGTTCAGCACCGTGGTGGGGCTGAGAGTGTACACGTCATCGACGGCCGCCCCCCAATTGATGCGGTTCAGGAAGTTGCCTGTAGCGATGTTCTTGAAGTAATTGCCGCGGTCTTGAAGCCGCTCATTGTGGCGGATGCTGAAGAAGAACTTGTGGCGGTCGCTGAGATTGAAGTCCAACCGGCCGACTTCACTGTTAAAGCTCTCGCGCCGCGTCGAGTTGGCGAGGAAGTTGTCGCGTCCGTCTCGCTGACCCGGCTGGTTGGGTTCGGGGTAGTACTTCAAGTAGTTCAGGGCGATGCGCTCCAGGCGGGATTGAGGAATGCGGTTGCCGGCCAGTGGCAGCCGCCGCACTCGCGCGCCTTCTCGAACTCCGGTAAGGGGATCGTAAATCTGGTAAATCGTGCCCAGCGCGAGCAGAGCGGAAAAATCTCCTTGCTTCTGCGCGGCAGTAGGCACCGTTACGGTCACCGGCTCCGGGTTGACGTGCTTGATGCCCTCCCAGGCGAAATACCAGAAGACGCGGTTGCGGCCGTTGTACACTTTGGGGATCAAAAGCGGTCCGCCCGCCGAGACGCCGAACTGGTTGTAGACGAGATTCGTTTTCTTCTGGCCGGCGCGGTTGACGAAGAAATCCGTGGCGGCGGTCAAGGATACCTGGTTGTAATCGTAAGCGCTGCCGTGAAACTGGTTGGTTCCGCCCTTGCTCACCATGTTCACCGTGCCGCCGCCGGTATTGCCAAAAGCGGCGTCCACCTGAAAGGTTTCCACCTTCACTTCGGATATGGTGTCGACCGGCGGGCTGAAAGCCGCCTGGCGGGAACTGTTGGTGTCGGGCGCGCCGTCGAGCAGAATTTCGTTGGTGGTCCCGGGAGCGCCGCCCATGCTGAAACTGGAGATGCGGGCGTTATCAAACGGACGCTGGAACAGCGGGTCCGAGGTGGGCACCACTCCGAAGGAAATTTGGGCCAGCGAAAGCGGCGACCGCCCGTTCAAGGGAAAGGCCTCGATGATCCTGGCGCTGATTACTTGCCCGGTCGAGGCGCTGGCGGTGTTGAGCATCGGCGCCTCGGCGGTCACCGTTACCGTCTCCGCCAATCCTCCTACCTCGAGCGTGATGTCGAGCGCAATCTGATCGTTGGCGGTCACCTGAACCGGTTCGCGCGCGTATCGCTTAAAGCCCGTCGCTTCGGCTTCCACACGGTAGCGGCCCGGGTGCAGGAAGGGCAGCGTGTACTGGCCGGCCGGTCCGGATACGGTGTCCGATCGTGCGCCGGTGTCAAGATCGACGGCGCTGATCCTTACATTCGGGATAAGCGCTTGCTGCTGATCCATCACCCGGCCGGTCAGCGATCCACGGAACTGCTGGGCCGAAACGGGCGCGCTCAGGACGAGCAGCATGGAGAAGGCAAACAAACCTCGGAGCGGCATTTTTCTTCTTTCCCCTTCCAAGATGTCTTCACTTTATCCCCCTCACGGCGCGGGGTCAAGCCTGCCGGAAAGCCGGCACTATAATGGAAGCATTGGATCTGGAACGAACCCTTCTGCGAAAAGTGGGCGCAGCCATCGACCGTTTCAAAATGATTCGGGACGGCGACCGCGTGGCCGTGGCTTTGTCGGGCGGCAAGGACTCGCTTACACTGCTGGAGGCGCTCTTGCTCCTTCAAAAGCGCGCTCCGGTCGAGTTCCGCGTGTCGGCATTCACGGTGGAACAGGGCAAGTTTTTGCGTCCCCTTGAGCCGTTGCGGGACTACTTGCAGGCCCGCAACGTGCCCTGGACCTACTATCAAGACAAGCCGTCGTTCCGCTTGCTCGAAGAGCGCCCCGCTCACGGCTGCGACCTGTGCAGCCGCTACCGCCGCCGGGCGGTCTATGAGATTGCCCGCAATTTGGGGGCGAATGTGATCGCCTTCGGGCATACGGCGGACGATTTCTGTGAAGCCTTCCTGCGGAACGCGATGTTCACCGGACGCTTGTCCGCGCTGCCCGCCGTCACGCATTCCAGCAACAAGGAGTTCCGCCTGATCCGCCCGCTGGTCTACGTGCCCGAAGCCTTGACATCGGCTTTTGTAGCGGTGCTGGGCGCGCCTGTGACGCCGTGCGGGTGCTCGCAGAAGACAGGCACGGTGCGGCGAATGATTCGGGATCTGTTCGCCCAAGTGGAGACTCAGCACCCTCACCTAAAAGAGTGCTTGCTTACGGCCATGGGGAACATTGAACCCGAGCGGCTTCTGGATCCGCGTTTCCTCCATCTAGGGGCCGGGCACGCCGCCGGGGCGAAAACCTTAACCGAATTGTAATCGACCACTGGTTGACCGGCCTTTGCAGCGGGTGAGAAGATGGTTTTCTCGATACCGCAGCAAACGGATCCCGAGGACGCATGCGCTTTTTACCCCGCGAAGAAAAGTTTTTTGTCCTCTTCTTGAAACAAGCCAAGATTGTCTTGGAAGCATCGCTGATGCTGCTGGAGGGAGCGCGCGCCGGGAACGCGGCGCTGGAAGCCGCCTCCGCCAAGATCAAGCGCCTGGAGCAGGAAGGCGACGACGTGACCCACGAAATCTTCGTGAAGCTCAATCAGACCTTCGTCACGCCGCTGGACCCGGAAGACATTCACTCGGTGGCGGCTCACATGGACGACGTTCTGGACGGAATCGAGGAAGCCGCGCACCGCATGGTGGCGTATCGCATCGAAGAAATTCCCTCGGCGGCCATCGAGATGTGTAAGATCATTCATTCCGCCTGCCAGCATATGGAGAGCGCGTTACAAGCCCTGAATGCCGACAAGCCTTTATTGGAACAGTGCATCGAAGTCAACCGCCTGGAGGACATGGCCGACCAGCTCCAGCGCCGCGCCGTGGCGGATCTGTTTCAGAACGAAAAGGATCCCATCCGTCTCATGAAGCTCAAGGAAGTTTATGATTTCCTGGAAGCGACCGCCGACTGCTGCGAGGACGTGGCGGACCTGTTGCAGAACATCGTCGTGAAGAACAGTTAGCCCGAACCGCATGGACCCGCTTCTGCTTCTCGCCGTCGTGATCATCACGGTAGCGCTGGTGTTTGATTTCATCAACGGCTTCCACGATGCGGCCAACTCGGTGGCCACTATCGTGGCCACTCGCGTCCTCACGCCTTTCCAGGCCGTGCTGTGGGCGGCGTTTTTCAATTTCGTGTCGGCTTTCAGCTTTGGCACGGGCGTCGCCAAAACGGTGGGCAAGGGCATGATCGATCTGTCGCTGGTGACGCCGTACGTCATTCTGGCGGGGTTGCTCGGGGCCATTGTGTGGGACCTGATCACCTGGTATTTCGGCCTGCCCACCAGCTCATCGCACGCTCTTTTCGGCGGCTACGCAGGCGCGGCCATGGCCCGTGTGGCGTATCTGCGGGGATTCGAGAACAGTTTCGACGCCATCCTGCCCAGCGGGTGGATCATGACGCTGATCTTCATTGTGCTCGCCCCGTTGTTGGGACTGCTGCTGGCCTACATTTTGATGACCGCCGTCTACTGGATGTTCCGCCACTCGACGCCGCGAAACATGGATGTCTACTTTCGCAAGTTCCAGTTGGTTTCCGCCGCCATCTTCAGCTACTCCCACGGCACCAACGACGCCCAGAAAACGATGGGCATCATCACCGGCGTGCTGGTGACCACCGGTTTTCTGAAGACTTTCGAGGTGCCAGTGTGGGTGATTCTGTCGGCCCATGCGGCTATCGCGCTGGGCACCATGGCGGGCGGCTGGCGCGTCGTGCACACCGTAGGCAGCCGTTTGACGCGCCTTAAGCCCCGCAGCGGCTTTTGCGCCGAGACGGCAGCCGCCATGTCGATCTTGTTCTCCACCGAACTGCACATGCCGGTCTCGACCACCCACGTCATTTCGGGCGCGATCGCCGGAGTGGGTTCCATCCAGCGCCTCAAAGCCGTGCGCTGGGGCGTGGCCACCAACATCATTTGGGCCTGGGTGCTGACCATCCCCGCCTCCGCGCTAGTGGGATGGCTTGCGTTCCACCTGGTTCACCTCTTCGTGCCCCATTCCTAAGCAGGCGCGGCGCCGGGCCACTCCCCTCTCAGGTATCCTGGTAGTTGCTCGAACGAGATCGCACCGGCACTGAGCTTACACCGAATTCGCCTGTGCTCATTCTTGGCGCGGGACCGGCAGGATTGACCGCGGCCTACGAGCTGGGTCGGCAAGGATGGAGGGCGGAAGTATTCGAAGCCGCGCCCGTCGTGGGCGGCCTGGCGCGCACCGTCGAATACCGCGGCTATCTGTTTGACCTCGGCGGCCACCGCTTTTACACCAAGATCGCCAAGATCGAAGCGATCTGGCGCGAAGTGCTGGGTGACGATCTGTTGGAGCGGCCCCGGCTTTCCCGGATTTACTACAACCACCGTTTCTTCCGGTATCCTTTAGAACCCTTCGACGCACTGCGGGGGTTGGGAGTGTGGGAGGCCGCGCGATGCGCGTGGAGCTATCTCAAAGCGGCCGCGCGTCCGCAACATCCGGAAGACGACTTCGAGACCTACATTTGCAACCGCTTCGGCCGCCGGCTGTTCGAGCGCTTCTTCCGCTCTTACACGGAAAAGGTCTGGGGACTCTCCTGCAAAGAGATCCGCGCCGAGTGGGCCGCGCAGCGCATACGTGGTCTCAGCTTTGCTGCGCTGCTGAGGAATTCCTTCGAATTCGGCGTGCGGCAGGGACGCAAAACCGGAATCCGCACGCTAACCACCCGTTTCTTGTACCCGCGCCGCGGTCCCGGCATGATGTGGGAACGCATGCGGGCGATCGTCGAACGCCAAGGTTCGCAGGTGCATCTGAATGCTCCGGTGGCGCGCATCTTCTGGGAGCCGGGTAGAGTGACCGGGATCGAAGTCGCCGGCCGCCGCTTGTCCGCCGGCCAATTGATTAGCAGCCTCCCGGTCAGCGCCTTCTGCTTGGGTCTCGATCCGCCCGCCCCGGAACACGTTTTGCGGGCCGCCCGGTCGCTACGCTACCGCGATTTTCTTATTGCCGCCCTCATCGTGCGCCGCAAGGAGGTGTTTCCCGACAACTGGATCTACATCCACGAGCCGGGAGTGCGCGTGGGGCGTATCCAGAATTTCAAGAACTGGAGTCCGGAAATGGTTCCCGATCCGGACCGCACCTGCCTGGGGATGGAGTACTTTTGCACCCAGGGCGACGATCTGTGGAGTATGCCCGATGCTGCCCTCGTCCGGTTCGCCGCCGGCGAATGTGAGCGTTTGGGAATTGTGCCGGCGTCTCTGGTCGAGGACGGGGCGGTGGTCCGCGTGCCCAAGGCCTACCCGGTTTACGACACCAACTACGCGGCTGCGCTTGCGGCAATCCGCGAATTTACCGCCACACTGAAAAACCTTCAGTTTATCGGACGCAATGGCATGCACCGCTACAACAATCAGGACCATTCGATGCTCAGCGGCATTCTGGCCGCCGGCAATGTCATGGGCGCCTCGCATGACCTTTGGAGCGTCAACACGGACAGCGAGTATCTGGAGAAACTCAGCGAACAGCCCGAATCCACGTCTGCGGCCTGCGTCTGAATCCGTTCCTTGTGGCCGCCGCCGGGAATTTGCCAGACTGTAGTTTCGTGGATCTCGCCGTTTCCGCCATCATCCCCGTGCACAACGCCGGCGCGGATCTGCCGCGCTGTTTGGAAGCCTTGCGGCGCTCGAGCCTTCCGCCGGCTGAGTGCATCGTAGTGGACGACGGATCGACCGACGATTCGGCCGCCATCGCGCACGCAGCCGGCGCGCTGGTGCTGGCCACCGGCCGGCGCAAAGGTCCCGCCCACGCCCGCAACCTTGGGGCGAAGGCTGCCTCGGGCGATCTCCTGTTCTTTCTGGACGCCGACGTCGCCGTCCGTGAGGATACCATCCAGCGGCTGGCCGCGCATTTTCAAGAGAACCCGCCCGCGGACGCGGCCATCGGCTCCTATGACGACGATCCACCCGGCGGCGGCGTGATCTCCCAATACAAGAACCTCCAGCATCACTACGTTCATCAGTGCGGCTCCGAAGAGGCCAACACCTTCTGGACCGGCTGCGGGATGATTCGCCGGGAGGTGTTCTTTCAAGCCGGCGGTTTTGACGAGAGGTTTTCGGCTCCCTCCATCGAAGACATCGAGCTGGGCTACCGCTTGCGCGCCGCCGGGCGCCGCATCGTTCTGGAAAAGCGCGCCATGGTGAAGCATTACAAGCGGTGGACGCTCGCCTCGTGGCTGCACACGGACATCTTCCTGCGCGGCGTGCCTTGGATGGAACTGACCTTGCGGCATCGCCGCCTGCCGAACGATCTGAACGTCAGCACCGGACAAAGGGCCAGCGTCGCGCTGGTGTGGGGTTCGCTGCCCGCCTTGGCCGCTTCGGCAATCACCGGAATTCCAGCGCCCGCATTCGCCGGACTCCTGGCCCTGGGCGCGGTTCTGGCAATTAATGCACCGTTCTACCGGTTTCTGGCTGCCAGGAGAGGCGCGCCGTTCGCCGCGCTGGCCACCGCATTGCACTTGCTGTATTTTGCGTACTGCGGACTGGCCGTCGGCCTCGGCGTGCTGCGTTTTCTGTGGCGCCGCCGGCGTTTGGAAACTCCCAGCCAACCCTAACCCGGGCCGACAGAAAGTACGCCCTGCCCCGGCGTTCCCTTACACCGCTCCGGGCCGGAAATCCCGCAGGCGCGGCGCCGCCACTTCCTTCTCCCAAGCAGCGAGGGCTTTCTTCAAAACTTCCGCTTCCCGGGCGCGCCCCGGAAGCAGGTTCTTTTCCTCTCGCATGTCGGCGGCCACATCGTGCAGCTCTTCGCCCTGCGGGTCGATCACCAGCTTTAGGTCTCCGTCGCGCACCGCTTTGCGCACCACGTCCCCGCGTTTATAGCGCCAGAAAACCCTGCGCGGGAAAGGCGGCTTCTGGTCCCGGAGCACCGGGAACACATCCACGCCGTCAAATTGAGGCGGCGCGGGTGCGCCGGCAGCCCTCACCAGCATGGTGGCGAAGTCCATGGTGAGGGTGACTTGCGCCGTCTCCTTGCCTTGCGGCAAGCGGGCGGGCCACTGCATGAGGCAGGGCACGCGAATCCCTCCTTCCCAAAGCGTGCCCTTTCTGCCGCGCAGCGGACCGTTGCTGCCGTTAGGATCGGCGCCGTTGTCGCTCATGAAAATGACAATCGTGTTCTGCTCGGCGTCCATGGCGCGCAGTTGCGCCATCACATCGCCGATGCGCTGGTCCATCCGCTCCACCATCTTGGCGTAGGTGGGCCTGTGCTTCTGCTTCCAGGGCGCCGTCCCCGTTTGGGCGTCGTACTCGTCCGGATCCTGGATCGGGGTGTGCGGCGCGGTGAAAGGCAGATACAGGAAAAACGGCCTGCGCTCGCGCCGCTTCAGCCAGGCGATCGCCTCCTCCACAAACAGGTCCGTCAAATAGCCGCGCCGCTGTTCGGGACGCTCGTTGCGGTATAACGTCATGGTCCCGTTTTCTTCGCGGTGGGTGAAGTAGTCCGCATTGCCTCCCAGAATGCCGAAAAACTCGTCGAAACCGTGGCGGCGGGGCAGGAACTTCTCCAGGTATCCGAGATGCCACTTGCCGAAGCACGCCGTGTCGTAGCCCCTCTTTTTGAGCACCTTCGGAAACGTAAGTTCGGTCTCCGGCAAACCGAGTTCGCCGCGCTTCTGGAGCCAAATGGCTTCGTCATATCGGCCCACGTTGCCCACCCCGATGGCGCATTCCAACCCTCCCACGCGCTGCTGGTAGCGGCCCGTCAACAGAGCCGTTCTGGTGGGCGAACACTCGGGACCGTTCGAGTAACACTGCGTGAAGCGCACGCCGCGCTGTCCGATGCGGTCGATGTTCGGAGTGCGGATGTCGCTGGCGCCGTAGCTGGACAAATCTCCCCATCCCAGATCGTCGGCCAGGAACAGAACAATGTTGGGCGGCGCAGGCATGGCGGCCGCGGCCCAAAGCGATGCGAATTCCCTACGGGTCATGTCTCGCTTCCAATCTATCACTGCGCCGGCGGCCTCCGTGCCTTCGACAGCGCCGGTGATACAATCGGCGCTAGCGGGTGACGGAAATGACGATCTCACGGCGAGAATTCCTCTCAGCTGCGGCGGTGGCGGCGGCGGTTGCGCCGCGCGCTGCGGCGGTCGCGCCAAGCGACCGCGTGCGCATCGGGCTCATCGGATGCGGCGGCATCTCGGTGGCCGATACCAACGCGTTCCTGGCGCATCCGGAGTGCGAAATCGCCGCCGTCTGCGATGTGGACGATGCGCGCATCAAGAACACTCTCGAACGGTTGGCCAAGCTAGGGCGCCGCCAACCGGACGCAGTGAAAGATTTCCGGCGGATCATCGAACGCCAGGACGTCGATCTGTGCCTGATTTGCACGCCCGATCACTGGCATGCCATCCCCACCATCGAAGCCTGCAAGGCAGGCAAAGACGTGTATGTCGAAAAGCCGCTGGCGACCACCATCGCCGAAGGCGCCGCCATGCGGGACGCCGCCCGCGAGTATCGCCGCGTTTGCCAAATGGGGACGCACTGGCGCAGCGGAGAGCACTATCGCGAGGCGGTCGAAATCGTGCAATCCGGCAAGCTCGGCCAGGTGCGCCAGGTCCGCTGCTGGGCCTATCTGGACTGGATCCGCGAAATCGGCAATCCGCCCGATGGTCCGGTTCCGCCGGGCGTCGATTACGATATGTGGCTCGGCCCGGCGCCCCTGCGCCCATTTAATAAGAACCGCTTTCATTTCAACTTTCGCTGGTTCTGGGATTACGCCGGCGGCTTGATGACGGACTGGGGCGTGCACCTCATCAACATCGCCCTGTGGGCCATGGGCCCGGAGTGGCCCAAAAGCGCCGTGTCCTCGGGCGGCAAGTACGTCTTGAAGGATAATTCCGAAACGCCCGACACGCAGATCACGGTGTATGATTTCCCCTCCTACACGCTGATCTGGGAACACCAGGTGCAGTGCGGCCTCGGACCGGACCGCCGCGAGCATGGCGTGATGTTCACCGGCTCCGATGCAACCTTAATTCTCGACTCCCGCGGCTGGGAGGTCATCGCCGAACCTAAGAAGCGCGGCATGGTCGAAATGAAGCGGCAGGCGCAAGCCGGCGAGGGCATCCGCGCGGCCCATGCGCGGGATCTGCTCGAGTGCATGAAGAGCCGCAAGGCCCCCGTGGAAAACCTCGATATCGGCCACCACGTTTCGGCCGTGGCGCATCTGGGCAACGTGGCTTTACGCTCCCGCAGCCGCATCGAATGGGATGCCGCCTCTTCCCGGGTGGCCAACCATGAGGCCGCCAACCAATTCTTGAGCCGTCCCTACCGGGCGCCCTGGAAACTGGGCTAGGCCATGCACCGCACCGAAAACTGCCTGCGCAAGCTGGACCGCATGCGCCGGGCCTTGCGCCACGAAGAACCGGACCGCGTCCCCGTCAGCGATTTCTTCTGGGGCGCGTTCCTCAAACGCTGGCGGCAGGAGCTCGGCTTGCCCGAGGATGCCGACATCTACCACTACTACGATTTGGACTGGTTCCAGATCAATCCCAACATGGATCCTCACATCCGGCCTTTCGAAATCCTTTCGGAATCGGCCGAAGAGGTCACCGTGCGCACTGGGTTCGGCGCGGTGATCCGCAAGAAGTTCGACCACCCCATGCCGGCTTTCCTGCGCTTTGAAACCGACACCATCGAGAAGATGGAGGCTTTCCAGTTCGACGATCCCTGGGACGAACGCCGCTATTTCCACTGGGGCGACGACCAAATCAACGGCGTCGGCGACGGCTTTGCCCGCAATATCCCGCCGTTTGTCGATCGCCTCCGGGCGGCCTGGCCTGAGTTTCCCGTCTTTGGAGGCGTCTGCGAAGCCCACGAAATGCTGTGGCGCATCATCGGCTCGGAAAACGTGATGCTGTGGATCGGCATGTATCCGGACGCGATCGCGCGTTTTGTGGACCGGATTTTTGAGTTCTCGCTCGAAATCGTTAAGGCGCAAATCAAGGCCGCCGATGGCAAGCTGGACGGCATGGTCATCTGGGGCGACGTGGCCTATCGAAAAGGTTGCCTCTTCTCGCCCGACTACTGGCGCAAACATTTCAAACCCGGCGTCCGGGCGCTGGTGCAAACCTGCCACGACCACGGCCTGCCCGTCATCTACCACGGCTGCGGGAACGTCAATCGGATCTTTGAGGACTTCATCGAAATCGGCGTGGACGCCTACAATCCGCTCGAAGCCAAAGCCGGGCTGGACGTCGTCGATCTGCGCCGCCGCTACGGCCACCGCATCGCCTTCTGCGGCAACATGGACGTGGCGCTATGGGCCAACGGAACTCAGCCGCAGTTGCGCGCCGCGGTCCTCACCAAGCTCAATGCGGCCAAAGGCGGCGGCTACATCTTTCAGTCGGATCACTCCGTGCCGGACAATATCTCCGCCGCCAACTACGAATACGTGCTGAACCTCGTCCGCAAACACGGCGCCTACCCCCTGCAACTGGAGGAGTTCGACCTGCCGGACATCGTTTGAGGTACACTGGCAGCAACGCACCTTCCCGGTGCAAAGCCTGAATCCTGGGACAGGGTACGGCCAATCTAAGAAAGGTAGGAAGATCCTGCACGTCTATGTCGTCGACCGCCATCGACTCCGTATTGAACGAACAGAGGGTATTCGATCCTCCGGCCGAATTCAGCGCCCGCGCGCATGTGAAAAGCATTGAGCAGTACGAGGCGCTGTGCCGCCAGGCGGAGGAACATCCCGACCAGTTCTGGAGCGCCATCGCTGGAGAACTGGAGTGGTTCAAACCCTGGTCGAAAGTCCTGGAGTGGGACCTGCCTTGGGCCAAGTGGTTTGTCGGCGGCCAACTGAACCTTTCCTACAACTGCCTGGACCGCCACGTTCAAGGACCGCGCAAGAACAAAGCGGCCATCATCTGGGAAAGTGAGCCGGGCGAGGTCCGCACCCTGACCTACCATCAGCTTTATCTCGAGGTCCAGAAGTTTGCTAACGCCCTCAAGAGTCTAGGGCTGGGTGCGGGCGAGCGGGTGGCCATCTATATGGGCATGACGCCCGAGCTCCCCATCGCCATGCTTGCCTGCGCGCGCATCGGCGCCCCGCATACCGTCATCTTCGGTGGATTTTCGGCCAACGCCATCGCCGACCGCATTCACGATTGCCAGGCCTCGGCAGTCATCACTCAGGACGGAACCTTCCGCCGCGGCTCGGAAATCAAGCTGAAAGCCACCGTGGATGAGGCGCTCGAAAAATGCCCCAGCGTCCGCACCGTGGTGGTCTACAAGCGATCCGGCTCGGAAGTCGAAATGCGCCAGGGACGGGACCACTGGTGGCACGACGTGGTGAAGGACGCCTCCGGCGAGTGCCCCGCCCTGCCGCTCGATTCCGAGCATCCCCTCTACCTGCTGTACACTTCCGGGACCACAGGCAAACCAAAGGGTATTCTTCACACCACCGGCGGCTATTCGGTCGGAACTTACATCACCGCAAAGTGGGTCTTCGATCTGCGCGACGAAGACATCTACTGGTGCTCGGCCGATATCGGCTGGGTCACCGGCCATAGCTACATCGTCTATGGTCCCTTGCAGAATGGCGCCACCGTCGTGATGTACGAAGGCGCTCCCACTTGGCCGGCGCCGGACCGCTTCTGGCAAATCATCGACCGGCACAAGGTGACCGTCTTCTACACCGCCCCTACCGCCATCCGCACCTTCATGCGGCTGGGCTCGGAATGGGCGGACAAACATTCCCTCTCCAGCCTGCGCTTGCTCGGAACTGTGGGCGAGCCGATCAACCCCGAAGCCTGGATGTGGTACCGCAAACACATCGGACGCGAGCGCTGCCCCATCGTCGACACCTGGTGGCAAACCGAAACCGGCGCCATCATGATTTCGCCGCTGCCCGGCGCCATCCCCACCAAACCCGGCTCCGCCACCCGCCCCCTGCCCGGCATTGCAGCCGAGGTCGTCGACAAGGACGGCAATCCCGTGCCCGCCGGTTCCGGCGGCTTCCTGGTGATCAAGAAGCCTTGGCCCTCCATGCTTCGCACCATCTACGGCGACCCGGAGCGCTTCCGCATGCAGTACTGGTCGCAAATCCCCGGTTGCTACTTCACCGGCGACGGCGCCCGCAAAGACGCCGACGGCTACTTCTGGATCATGGGCCGCATCGACGACGTATTGAACGTCTCCGGACACCGCCTGAGCACGATGGAGGTCGAGTCCGCTCTGGTGGCGCACCCGCTCGTGGCCGAAGCCGCCGTCGTGGGCCGCCCCGATGAAATCAAAGGTCAAGCTGTGGTGGCCTTCGTAACCCTGCAAGCCGGCGTGACGCCGGGCGACGGGATGAAAAACGAACTGCGGGCTTGGGTGGCCAAGGAAATCGGATCTCTGGCCAAACCCGACGACATCCGCTTCACCGAAGCCCTGCCGAAAACTCGCAGCGGCAAAATCATGCGCCGCTTGCTGCGCGAAGTCGCCAGCGGCTCGGAAGTCAAAGGCGATACCACCACCCTGGAAGACTTCTCCGTCCTGGCGGCCCTCAGCCGCGCCGAAGAAGACTGAACTCCGCTGGACAGCCGTAAGACAAAAAACCAGGCTTGAGGCCCTCCCGCCACCCTGCGGAGCTCGGCGGGGCGCAGGAAGTAAGCTTGACTCTTGACATCGGCAAGCTTCCCGGTGTACTCATTCTGTGCGGGATGTGACTATGCATGTTCACTATTGGCACGCGCTTGTCTTCGCAGCGGCGGCGGTAACGGCCATTCCCACCGCAGCTTGGGGGCAATCCGTAACCGGCTCGATTCTGGGCACGGTGTTGGACCCGGCGGGTTTGGCGGTGGCTAGCGCCCGCATCCGGCTGCAACACTCCTCCACCGGCTCCGTCCGCGAAACCCTGACCGGCTCGCGCGGCGACTTTGCTTTTCATAGCCTTCAGCCGGGAGTGTATGAGCTGACGGTGACCGTTCAGGGCTTCAAGCAGTACTTCAAACGCGAGATCGCGCTGGCGGCGTCCGAAACGCTTTCGGCCGGGACAATCACATTGGAGGTCGGCTCAACCACCGAGTCCGTTACAGTGACTGCCGAAGGCGAAGCGGTGCAGGTGGCGAGCGGCGAGCGGGCGGGCGTCATTACCGGCGACCAAGTCGAAAACCTCCTCATTCGCGGGCGCAACGCCATGTCTCTTCTCAGCCTGCTGCCGGGTGTGGTGGATAACCAGGACAGCGAAGGGCTGGACCGCTACTTCGACCTGAACGTGCAAGGCAACCGTAACAACACCGCCAGCGTGGCGCTGGAAGGCTTTGCGCTAAATCCCATCGGCAACAATCGCAACAGCGTCGTGAGCGTAAGCCAGGATGCCATTGCCGAGGTCAAGGTGCTGTTGAGCAATTACCAGGCGGAGTACGGACGCATGTCCGGAGCCAATGTCAACATCGTCACCAAATCGGGCTCCAAACAGTTCCACGGGCTCGGTTCGTACTTCAAGCGGCATGAGCAGTTCAACGCCAACGGCTTCTTTGAGAACCGCACGGGACAGGTGCGCAGCCGTTACCGCTATCACACCTGGAGCTATAACCTCGGTGGTCCGGTTTCCATTCCGGGCAAGTTCAACCGCAACCGCGAGAAGCTTTTCTTCTTCTGGTCGCAAGAGTACTGGCCCCGGCGCTCATCGGTCCCCAGGGAAGTGACCGTGCCCACCGAGCGCGAGCGCGCCGGCGATTTCAGCCAGTCCCTGGACTTGAACAACCGCCTCATTACCGTCCGGGATGCGCTCGGCGCCCCGCCGTTTCCAGGCAATATCGTACCGGCCAGCCGCATCGACCCCAACGGCCAGGCGCTGTTGAAGATCTTCCCGCTGCCGAACTTCCTGGACCGCACGATCTCACGCGGCACTTACAACTACATCTTCCAAGCTGAAAGCCACACTCCGCAGCTCACCATGAGCCTGAGAATGGATTACAACATCAGCCCCCGAAACCAACTGTATGGTACGTTCACCGTTCACACAGACCGGCAAGAGGGGACCATCGGCATTCTGACCTGGGGTGGCGCCAACTGGCCGCAGATGCGGAAAGGATACTGGGTGCAAGGCCAGGTGTGGGTCATCCGGGACACCCATGTCTTCAGTCCCAACTTCATCAATGAACTGAAGTTCGGACTCAGCCGCCGCCCCGAAAAAAACATCGTCTTCCAGGACGAACTCGCCCGCGTACAGCGCGACAGGGTCGGCTTCAACGTGGGACAGTTCCGTCCGGAGAACAACCCGCTTCATCTGATTCCAAACGCAACTTTCGGCGGCATCACGGGCGCCGCAAACCTCCGCGAAGAGGGCCGCTTCCCCTTCTGGCAGGAGTTGCAAACCCTCAGCCTGAGCGATAACATCACCCGCACCCTGCACGCTCACACGCTCAAGGCGGGCATTCTGATCGACCGTTCCTTCAGCAACGCTCCCGGAACTTCGAACTTTAACGGCACTTTCGATTTCACCCGCAGCGGCAACAATCCCTTCGACACCAATCACCCTTACGCGAATGCTCTGGTGGGCGTTTTCTATTCCTACACCGAATCTTCCACCCGTCCCATCCGGCGCTTCCGGCAGCGCACGGCCGAATGGTTCCTTCAGGATAATTGGAAGGCGTTGCGCCGGCTCACTCTGGACTACGGCGTCCGGTTCTACTGGCTAAAGCCGGTCTACGAGCGCGACAACCGCCTGTCCACCTTTCTGCCGGAGCGTTACGATCCAGCCAAAAAGGTGGCGCTCGTCGAGCCGCGCCTGGTTGGCGGGCAACGTGTCGGCGTGCATCCCGTCAGCGGTGAGGTCTATCCGGCAGCGATGATCGGCGCCATAGCCCCGGGCGTGGGCAATCCGGCCAATGGCCTCCTGGTGGTGGCTGACGAGCCCAACTATCCCCGTTCCATGATCGAGGACCGCGGCGTCATGCTGGCGCCCCGCTTCGGTTTCGCTTTCGACCCGCGAGGGCGCGGAACCACCGCCCTTCGAGGCGGCTTCGGCATGTACTACAACCGCCAGAACATGTCCGACATCTTCGTGCCTTTCGGCAATAACCCGCCAATGGTGGAAAACCCGATTGTCTATTACGGATCCTTCGCCAATCTGCTCCGCTCGGTGGGCTTCCTGTATCCGCAGGCCATTGTGGCCATCGAGCGCGAAGGCAAAGTGCCCACCGTAATG
>Ga0272446_1001906_pt1 | contig 29487 bp, 27 predicted proteins | sample YNPCB0061_FD_194587 | JGI IMG/M metagenome (GOLD analysis project Ga0272446, IMG submission 194587) | Hot spring microbial mat communities from Yellowstone National Park, WY, United States - YNP-CB-006-1 | ecosystem: Environmental > Aquatic > Thermal springs > Hot (42-90C) > Sediment | place...
AGGAGAAGGGGCGGCTCGGGCAATCTCGCTAGCCCTCAAGGATGCGGGTTTAACACCGGATCAGGTCAACTATATTAACGCCCACGGCACCAGCACCCCAGCTAATGATTCCACGGAAACAGCCGCGATTAAAAAAGCCTTGGGTGATTATGCCCGTCAGGTGACTATCAGTTCCACCAAGTCGATGACAGGTCATCTGTTGGGCGGGTCCGGTGGCATTGAAGCGGTGGCAACGGTAATGGCGATCGCTAACGACCGAGTCCCCCCCACCATTAATCTGGAAAATCCAGATCCGGAGTGCGATCTGGACTACATTCCCCATCACAGTCGGGAGCAAGTGGTCAATGTGGCCCTGTCCAATTCCTTTGGCTTTGGCGGTCACAACGTCACCCTGGCGTTCCGCAAGTTTGTCGGCTAGGGGAGGTTGCAGCGGTTGGTGGTTGAGACAGGAAAGTCAGGAACACGATTCTGTCAGTCCTGTCCTTGAAATTTTTCTGATTTTTTCGGTTATTTGCGATACCGCCTGTTGTTTCAATTTCCCACAGCAGCGGGTTTTTGAGGCCATTATGAGAGGTTTTGCTGAGTCAAGCGTCTAGCAATTAGTTTTGCCAATAGGAATTATTGCCTAGTGCCTCACTTGATGGGATGATAAGTAAAGTTATGTTCAGGTCAACTCAGTTTTCCTGGTTGTTTGTTTCGTAAAAATCCAGCGCTAACCCGTCATTCACAAGAAGTCATGGTTGTTGCAACTCAATCACTCGAAGAGCTTTGTATTAATTCCATCCGTTTCCTGGCTATCGATGCGGTAGAAAAGGCCAAGTCTGGTCACCCTGGACTGCCGATGGGGGCTGCTCCCATGGCCTTTGTTCTGTGGGATCGGTTTATGAAATTCAATCCCAAAAACCCCAAGTGGATCAATCGCGATCGCTTCGTTCTATCCGCTGGTCATGGTTGCATGTTGCAGTATGCGCTGCTATACCTCACTGGCTACGACAGTGTCACGATTGAGGACATCAAGCAGTTTCGTCAATGGGGTTCCCGCACTCCGGGACACCCGGAAAACTTTGAAACTGCCGGTGTGGAAGTGACGACGGGCCCCCTGGGTCAGGGAATTGCCAATGGGGTTGGTCTGGCCATAGCGGAAGCCCATCTGGCCGCCGCCTTCAATAAGCCAGATTGCACTCTGATCGATCACTACACTTATGTCATCCTGGGTGATGGCTGTAACATGGAGGGGGTTTCCGGCGAAGCCTGCTCTCTGGCTGGACACCTGGGGCTGGGTAAGCTGATTGCCCTTTACGACGACAACCATATTTCAATTGACGGGGATACTGCTGTTTCCTTTACTGAGGATGTGGGCAAGCGGTTTGAAGCCTATGGCTGGCATGTTCAAGAAGTGCCGGATGGCAATGACAACCTGGACGCGATCGCCAAGGCGATCGAAGTTGCCAAGAGCGTGACCGATCGGCCCTCGCTGATCAAAGTTCGCACCACCATTGGCTATGGATCACCCAATAAAGCCAATACGGCTGGCGTCCACGGCGCAGCTCTAGGTGGCGAAGAAGTAACCCTAACGCGGGAAAATCTGGGCTGGAACTACGAGCCGTTCGTCGTGCCGGAAGATGCCCTGAATCACTTCCGCAAGGCCATTAGCCGAGGCGCGGATGCCGAAGCCCAGTGGAATGCCACCTACGCTGCTTACAAGAGCAAGTATCCAGCCGAAGCAGCCCAATTCGAGCGAATGACCAGTTACAAGCTGCCTGATGGTTGGGAAACCTGTTTACCTAGCTACAAGCCGGAAGACAAGCCCCTGGCCACCCGTCAAACTTCAGAAAAGACCCTGAATGCGATCGCTCCAGTGGTGCCGGAGTTGATTGGTGGTTCGGCTGACCTGACCCACTCCAACTTGACCCTGCTGAAGGGATATGGCGATTTCCAGAAAGGTAGTTATGCCAATCGTAACCTGCGCTTTGGGGTGCGGGAACACGGCATGGGCGCCATCTGTAACGGAATTGCCCTGCATGGCACTGGCCTGATTCCTTACTGTGCCACCTTCCTGGTGTTTGCCGACTACATGCGGGCGGCGATCCGGCTCTCGGCGCTGTCTGAGGCTCAGGTCATCTACGTCATGACCCACGATTCCGTTGCTCTGGGTGAAGACGGTCCGACCCACCAACCAGTCGAAACCCTAGCTTCTCTGCGGGTGATTCCTAACCTGCTGGTGTTCCGCCCGGCCGACGGCAACGAGACCTCCGGAGCCTACAAGATTGCAATGGAGCGTCGTCATCAGCCGTCTCTGTTGGCAATGTCCCGTCAGGCCTTACCCCAACTGGATGGTTCGTCGATTGAAGGCGTGGCTCGAGGTGCCTACATTCTTTCGGATAGCCTCGATCTGCCCGACCTGATTTTGATTGGTACCGGCAGCGAAGTGTCCCTGTGTGTGCAGGCAGCCGAAAAACTGCGGGCAGAAGGCCATAAGGTACGGGTTGTGTCGATGCCCTGCTGGGAATTGTTTGAAGAGCAGGATGTCAACTACCGCAATGCGGTTCTGCCACCGGCTGCAACCAAGCGATTGGTGGTAGAAGCGGCGTCTAGCTTCGGCTGGTGTAAATATATCGGTTCGGAAGGAGCCATGATCAGCATCGATCAATTTGGTGCTTCTGCCCCCGGAAGTGTGTGTCTGGAGAAATTCGGCTACACCCTGGACAATGTGGTTGCCAAAGCCAAGGAACTGCTGGGTTAATTCTGAGACCATTGTCTTCGTTTGATTGAGCTGGGCTTCCCGTTAGGGAAGCCTTTTTTGTGTTGATCAAAAGCATCGCCTTTGGTAAAGACAGCCTCAAGGATGGAACAAGAGACAACTCAAGCCAGAAACGGGAACAACCCAACGCAGCTTCATGGGAGATTTACATTGATCCCTATCCCTGCAGAACTCACGACTCAGGAGGCCGCAGATATTCTGAATGTTGTTCGCCCATTCCTAGTCAGGTTGATTGAGTCGAACGAACTGCCTTGTAGACGAGTCGGGCCATCTAGAATGAATGGCAAGTTACAAGAAAGGCTCAAGCATTGCTGCCTGAGCCGATTTCAACCAAATTAAATGGACGAAACGAAACCGATCAAGAAGTTCTTAACCAGCTTCATCCAAAATTAGTAGCTACGGGAGAAACTACCACTTCGACGTCCACCACCAAATGAACTGCGATCTTCACGGGGCTTGGCCTTATTCACTTTCAGATCGCGACCCATCCACTCTGCACCATCCAGTGCATCAATGGCGGACTGTTCCTCAGCATCCGTACCCATTTCCACAAAACCAAAGCCGCGCACGCGACCTGTTTCACGGTCAGTAGGAAGCTGAACTCGCTTCACTGAGCCATATTCTGCAAAGACAGATGACAGGGCTGATTCCGTAACCTCATAGGACAGGTTACCTACATAAATCGACATAAATTATCTCCAAAATTCAGAGGTATGTAGAGACTGAGATTTCGGAGAGAAGCCTGCCAAGGAAAAACGTGAAAAACTCGTCAATACTAGAAACAAACGCTACACCGACTCTTAATTCTCAACCACCATTCTAACATCTGAACCAGATTTTTGGGAGATACCTGGCGCGATTCTTGCGGTTGATTGCAATTTAACGCTAGTGTTCTGTCAAACCCTAATTTTAAGGTGAACCCATTGGCTCGTAGTCGGCGCTTTAGCGCTGAAGCGCTGACTACAAACCCTAATTTCTAGAGTTGACGCTGCCCTAGTCCGTCTCCTCCCTGGTCGTATTCTCGGTTGCCGTGGCTGCAGGTTAAGGATTCAGGCTGTTATTCAAACATTCCTGCTTGAAAAGCCAATTTTTAAAATCAGCTTAACTGTTCAGGGGTGGATAACGAACCGGAATGCCGATCGCTTGTTCAAGACGGTGGGCAAATTCCTGTAGGAAGCCCTGACTGATGGGTTTGAGGTGACGGACGGTATAACTGGGCGGGTCCGTATGGCCATTGCCCCGAGCCTCCAGTTGGTGGATCAGCGGTCGTGGTCGAGTGGGGGTATTCAGCTGAATTTCATCTGGCCCCAGGTCCTGCATTAATGCAATATAGTCCAGTTGGTCGCGATCGCTCCAGGCCGCTAGCAGCATGCTCTGAATGCCTAACTGTCCCTGGTATTGTTGTCGGAACTGCTGCAATCCCCGCCAAATATCCATCAGGTCAATCCCCGCAACGGGGCGGTCGATGCGGCGCAATTGCTCTGGCGAAAGGGCATCTACTTTCACGGCGACAAAATCTGCGACGGACAATTCCTGCCGGACGGTGGCTTGGGTCAGCAAACTGCCATTGGTCAGGACTCCCACTGGCCTCTGGGTCAAGCCTTTGACGGCAGACAGGATTTCACCCAGGTTGAGGGCCAGGGTTGGTTCCCCACTGCCGCTGAGGGTGATCACATCCACATCCCAGGGGGCAAATGGCTGTAAGTCTTGCAGGATTTGCTGGGTCGGGATCAACATTCGGCGATCGCGGGTTTTGTGTTCAATTTCGCCCAACTGGCAGTACACACAATCGAAGGAGCAGGTGGAAATGGGACCAATCGGGTCAATGCCCAGGGATCGGCCATAGCGCCAGGAGTGAACCGGGCCATAGACCGAACAAAAAGGCTGGTAAGCACTGACTGGTTGCGATGATGCGACGGTCATAAACCCTGCTCCTGACACATCTATAGTTTCATTGTTGCCCGATCCCCTGTAAGGGAGGCTGGTTTTCCGCTTGAATGTTGCAATTGTTAGGAATCAGGAATAGAACCGATGCGCGACTTTGAGGCAGAGGTCTGGACTGTTTGCGATCGCTTTGTCGAGTTGCGATCGCGCTGGCTCACCGTCATTGGGGAGCACCTGGAAACCCCCACTGGCGAACAATTGGAATACTGGCGGGTCGAAAAAGCAGACTCGGTGGTGATCCTGCCGATCCAGGCCCATCAACTGATCCTGCCGCCGCCCAGCTATCGGCCGGGGGTGGGTCAGGCTACCCTGGATTTTCCGGGAGGCCGAGTTCCGACTAGAAGTTCTGCCCTGGAGCGAGTGCCAGCCATTCTGCAACAGGAGTTGGGAGTTCCAGCTGCGGCAATTGCTCAATTGGTGCCCTTAAGCCAGGAAGGTTGGCTGGTCAACAGCTCGTTCTCTAACCAAAAACTGTATGGGGTGGTGGCCCATCTCCAGTCAGATACGGAAGTCCCTGCGGCAAACTGTTGGGCCCGCTATCCAACTACCCCATCTGGCATCCAGCAACTTCTGCCCCACCTGAGTTGTTTGCAATGCCGGGCGGTTTTGCTGGAATGGTGGTTGCGGCAATGATCGAACCTGTCTGCACGGTGGGCAAGACAATAGGTGCTTGCGGGCCGAATTGGGTTTCTGGTTGAGCAGCCCTCTGCTGTCAGACCGGCCAGGGCAACCCTGTCCCCTATCACAGTTTAAACTGACGGAACTGCCGTCCGAGGCAATTGCCTGTCTAGTTCTTTTCCCACCCTCCGATCCGGATATGCGGCATCCTGATTTCCAAGTTTCAACCTTTCAAAAGGTCCAGTTCCTCAGTCAGGCTGCTAACTATTCGGAAAAGCCAACGCAGATTGAGGTAATCGAAACCCACATGTCCTGGGTTTTCCTGGCTGATCAATCGGTGTATAAGCTGAAGAAGCCTGTGAAATATGAGTTTCTGGACTTCAGCACCCTGACCGCTAGGTATCAAAACTGTTTGGAGGAAGTGCGCTTGAACCGGCAATTAGCTCCCAACATTTACCTCGGCCTGGTTCCTTTGACCGTGGATGCTCAGGGAAAGCTGCACTTGGGTACAGATGGCACCCCGGTTGATTGGTTGGTGAAAATGCGCCGTCTGCCTGCGGCGGGCATGCTAGATGATGCCATTGCTAGGGGGACGGTTCGGCCGTCAGATTTGAGGCCGGTGGCAGAACTGTTGGCCCGGTTTTATCAAACAGCTCCTGCGGTGCCACTCTCGGCTGCTGCCTATCGGCAAACCCTGAAGGCTGATTTGCAAGCGTCCCGGCAGGTGCTAGTAAGTTCCGAATATGGTTTACCACCAGAGTGGATCGACCGCATTACCGACAGCCAGATGATGGTTTTGAAGGCTGAACCGGAGCTATTCGATCGTCGCGTTGCCGAAAACAGAATTGTGGAAGGGCATGGGGATTTACGGCCCCAGCACATCTGCCTAAAACCGGAAGCGGCAATTATTGATCGGCTGGAATTTAACCGCACTCTGCGCATCCTGGATCCCGCCGATGAACTGGCTTTTCTGGCCCTTGAATGCGAGCGGTTGGGAGCTGCCTGGATGGGTGACTTTTTCCTGGAGGTCTACGGCGCAACCACTGGCGATCGCCCCCCCCAGCGGTTGATTGAATTCTACAAATCCTATCGCGCCTGTTTGCGGGCCAAGCTGTCCCTCTGGCATATTAGAGAACCCGGCCAGCCAGGCCCGGAACAGTGGCTCAACCAGGCCAGAACCTATCTTCACTTGGCAGATGGCTTACTCCAATCAAGAACTTAAGATGGTCAATTGTATCCGATCTCCGTATTGCCCATTCACCTTTCTGTCAAGGTTACAATGCGGATACCGTTCTGCTAGAAGGTCCATCCACCAGTAGACCTGGGTGTAAATCCACCGATGCTCCCTGACACCTGACACCTGACACCCCTGGATTACTTGCCGACCTTACGCTGCAGTATCCTATCCTCTTCCTGAACAAGCAAGATCGCTATGCCATCTCCTTTTCCGGGAATGAACCCCTATCTGGAACATCCCGATCGCTGGTCAACGGTGCATAATCGGCTAATTGTGGCTCTGGCAGATTGGCTGACGCCCCAACTCCTGCCCAAGTACCAGGTGGATATTGAAAAGCGGGTGTACGAAGTGATTGGCCTCAATTCCTTGTTGGTGGGAAGACCCGATGTCACGGTACAACGTGTCCGTCAGGACGGGGTAGAGGCTGCAGCGAAGGTATTGGTTTCCGCCACTCCGATTGAACCGATTCAGGTGACAGTACCCATGGCGGAAGAAGTGCGGGAAGCCTATCTGGAGATTAAGGAAGCGGCCACTCAGCTCGTCATTACAGCCATTGAAATTCTGTCACCAACCAATAAGCGAGGCGAGGGACGCCAGAAATATGAGCAAAAGCGGCAACAGGTTTTCAACAGCCGCACCCATTTGGTTGAAATTGATTTACTGCGGGAAGGCGGTGCATTAGAGATCGCTGACGGCCCGGCTGCCAGTGCCTATCGGATTCTGGTGAGCCGATTTGATACCCGTCCCCTGGCTGATTTGTATTCCTTTAACTTGGCCGATCCGATTCCGCCATTCCCGGTCCCGCTGCAACCAGGCGACCCGGAACCGATGGTTGATCTGCAATCCCTGCTGAAGCAGGTTTATGATCGGTCGGGTTACGACTACTTCATTGACTATCGCACCGATCCACTCCCTCCACTCTCAGCCGCGGAACTGGCCTGGATCGACACACTGTTACGAGAGCAAGGGTTGCGATAAGCGATGGGGCTGCTGTCAGGTGTGTGGCGGTTGTCCTATTCATCGGATTCCAGCAATTCAACCAGGGAACCTCCTTCGTGCAGTCTGCGAATGGCTGCCGCAAACAGCGGGGTAGCATCCAGTGTGACCAACTTGTGTTTGACCTGGTCATCCTCCAATCGAAAAGAAGGAATGGAGTTGGTAATCACAATCTGTTCCAAATCGGCAGTGGCCAAGATGTGGTTTGATTCTCGGGCAAAAACACCGTGGGAGGCAGCGGCATAGACTTGGCGGGCTCCTTGCTGGCGACAGGCCTTGGCACTGCGGGCCAGGGTGGTGCCACTGCTAATCAGGTCATCAATGATAATGGCTACCCGATCGTGCATGTCGCCAATTACCCGGTCGCCGGAAACCACTCCTCCGCTGCGGTACTTTTCCACCACGGCGGTGGCAACCTCTTGCTGCAACCGCTGACTCAGGGACTGGCGAAACTGGTCCGCCCGTTTGACGCCGCCAATATCCGGTGAAACCACCACCACGTCCTGCTTGCCAATCAGGGAGACAAAATGGTGAACAAAGAGGTTTTTGGCTTCCAAGTGGTCGGCTGGACAGCGAAAGGCATTCTGGTAGGCGGCCAGATTGTGGACATCCAGGGTGACCACCCGATCGCAGCCAACCGCTTCGAACAGACTGGCGACATAGCGTGTAGTCACTGGATCGCGGGACTTGGTTTTTCGATCCTTGCGGGCGTAGCAAAGGTAGGGAGCGATCGCCGTGACCCTTGCTGCAGAAGCATCCTTGAGGGCGCCAATAAAAAACAGCAAGCGGCAGAGCTTATCGTTGGGGCTGGCATTTGGTTCGCCGTAGAGGGAGTGAATCACATAAACATCAGACCCACGTACATTCTCCAGCGATCGCGTCTTATGTTCGCCATCCTCAAATTCCCGCTCTTCGTGTTGACTGAGGGGAATTCCCAGGTGCTGGCTGACTTTTTCGCCAAAATTCTGGCTGGCATTTAGGCTGAAGAGTTTAAGCGGCGATCGATCTGGCGCCATGATGATTGTTTCCTTCCGTTAATGAATCCGACTCCGGACAGTGTCTGGCAAAACGTCTACATGACCGAATCCAAAACTTTTCAGCGAATGCGTAGATGAATCAGAGCCGCACGAATTAATCAAACCTGGAGCGTCCTTCACGGTTATTCTACCGATGGATGGCCGCTGAACCTACACGGGCCTGATTTTCTACTGCTTGTAGACGATGAAACCCGCGATCGCATCCAGCAGGGCTTCCGGCTCATCGGCCCGCACGGAATGGCCACTGTTTTCAAAAATTCGCAGATCAGCATTGGGAATCAGGCTGGCAATTTCCTCCGAGTACTCCGGCGGGCAGATCCAGTCGTGACGCGCCCCAATCACCAGCGTGGGAGCGGTAATTTTGTGCAACTGGTCCCGGATGTCGTAGGTGCGGAGAAAGCCACCAAACGCCTGGTTGATCGCATCGGCGGATAGAATTGCCCGGTTCCAGCTATTTTGCGGATCGGTTGAGTCGTAACGCAGCGAGTACATCGGTGCCATGATGCGGAAGAACTCCCGCAGGTGTTCCTCATCCCGAAAGCTGCCATCCCACAGGTGCTGGGCAATTGCCTGCTGTTCCAGAGTGCCCCGTTCTTCCAGGTTGACCAAGGCCCGCTCTAGAAAACGCGAGTCCGGCACCGTCACCACCACAATCAGATGGGAGATATTTTCCGGGTAACGGCTGGCATAGGTGAGGGCCACCATGCCGCCATAGGAGACACCCAACACCACAATTTTGTCCAGGCCTAAATACTGGCGCAGGGCTTCCATATCCTCCACGTTATTGTCTAGGGTGTAGGTCTCCTTGGGCCCCCTGGCCGAGCGGCCCTGTCCCCGGTGATCGAAGTAGACCAGTTGCATCCGCTGGCTCAAGGGAGAAAAGGTGGGTTTGAAGCCCGTATGATCGGCTCCGGGCCCGCCATGCACCAGAAAGGCAACTGGCTTTTCTCGCATTTGGGGTCCATCGGGGACCAACCCGGCTCCTTCTACATCGAAGTACAGTTCGGTATCTCGAATCCTGGCTCGCATAACACGGTTTTTAATCTAATACCAATTTAATGTGAAGTTGCATAGAACTAAAGCCAAAAGTCTTGTTAGGGAGGAGTTTCAAGCTCCTGGATTCATGTAGCTTCATACAAAATTGGTATAACAACTATGTTGCGACGGCTAACTTGAGATCGTGCGGGTCAAATAGTTGGCGTTTAGAGGCATTGAGAATGGCTTCACGCTAGCCTCAAAAAATGAGTGAAGTTTTGTTAAGCTGAAATTACCACACCCTGGACTCAGCGATGAACCGCACGATTGTCTGGTTTCGTCGAGATTTGCGGATTGCGGACCACGAACCCCTGTATCGGGCGGCTTTGCGCGGTGCGGTGATTCCGGTTTTTGTGCTGGATCGGGCCTTGCTGCATCACCCCGAAACTGCGCCAGCGCGGGTGGCGTTTATGTTGGCCTGTTTGCGATCGCTGGATGGGGATCTGCGCCAGCGGGGTGGCCGACTGATCGTGCGATCGGGTGATCCGGTGACTGTGTTGCCGCAGCTCATTCGGGAAACGGAGGCGGATGGCATCTACGCCTATCTGGACTTTGAGCGGATTTATGGTCGGGTGCGCGATGCCCGTCTCAATCAGGCGTTGGAACGGGATGGTCTGCGCATTCGCTGGTTTGAGCCGTTGGCTACCACCTCGGAGTTAATTCCCTATCCCGACTATCGCCGCCTGTGGTACGCCCAGATGGAAGCGGATTCGATTCCCCCGCCCGGGCGAATTGGCGTTCCGGACGAGGTGGCTAGCGACCCGATTCCCACCCTGGCCGAACTGGATCTTCGGGATGACGGCAAGCCGATTCCGCCAGCGGGAACCCAGGCAGCCCGTCAGTTGTTGCAGAACTTTTTGGTAGACAAGACCGATCGCTACTACTGGCAACTGTCCTATCCCGGTGCAGAGGCAACCACTGGCCTCAGTCCCCACCTTAAGTTTGGGGCGATTTCTGTCCGAGAATGCTATCGAACCGTACAACAGTTGCGCCAATCACCAGATGCGCGGGTACAGCGTAGTCGCAAGCAACTGATCTCTCGTTTGCGCTGGGGCAATGGGTTTGCCCAGCGGTTTCGCTATTTGCCCCAACTGGAGGTGCGATCGCTATATCAGGTATTTGACGAAGAGGACTGGACCTTTGATGAAGCCCTCTATCAGGCCTGGCAGCAGGGGCTGACCGGCTTTCCCATGATTGATGCGGCGGCCCGCTGTTTGCAGGCAACCGGCGGCTGGCTGGCCCTGAACTTTCGCAGTCGGGCCATCTATGCCAGTTTTTTGAGCAATCTGCTGGGTATGGACTGGCGCTTTGGCGCTTTGCATTTCATGCGACACCTGATTGATGGCGATTGTCCTATCGACCACTATCAGTGGGCGATGCAGGCAGGGGTGACTCACTGCGTTGATAAAACCTGGACCCGCATCTACAATCCAGAGCAGGTGGCGGTCGATCGCTGCGATCCAGAGGGCGCCTTCATCAAGCGTTGGGTGCCAGAAGTGGTCCACCTGCCAGCCCACCAACTGGGCTGTCCACCTGCTATTCCGGGCTATCCAGCCCCCATCCTGAACTACAAACAGGCCCGTCAACGGCGAGTCAAACAACTGGAACGGCAACGTCAGGTCTTTCGCAACCTGGAGAATGTGGTTCCCTGTTTGGCCCGCTTGCCACAAACCCTACTGCCCTTTGGCAGCGATCGCGTTGCCTGTGAGGTCAGTTGGGCTCTTCTACCCAACTATCACTTGTTTCCCGCCCCACTTGATCTGGAAACCCTCACGCTTGAACAGGCCCAGGCATTGCGAACCTGGTTTGTGGCCCATGTCAACATCCAACCGCACCAAAAGTCCCGTCGCCGACGAACTCAACCTGAGCCGGAAGGGATTCAACTGAGTTTGCTGTAGCTTGCCGAATAGTGGGGGTGTTGATACGTAAAAGGGAACCTTTGGGTTCTAATCTCCCATTATTGAGGCATCCCAATGAATGTGTGTTTTCAGGGGGTGACGTAAAAATTTCAGGTACAGAAGCTCTGGTTGTGACAATCGTTGTTCGGGTTCCTGACGGAGGCCAAGATAGTGGCGGTCGTCATTTTCTGAGGTGTATTGAATAGTTTGCCCCATCCCCTCTTCTCGATTAGTGTTTCTGTTTCGTCTTGAGCAAATGCCCGTTGACTAATCCTGGATATACTCCTGTCCATTCAGCAGTGCTGCTTCTGCCCGTTGAAATTCTCGCCCTAGATAGGCGGCGTGATCAAAGCGAGTGACCAGACAGCCCTCGGCTTGTTCAAACACCTGGACGCAGAGTTCCTTGGCGGTTCGGCCACTATAGATGCGACTGGGCGAACGCTCAAGCTTGCCACCGCAGAGAAAAGGTTTACCTGTTTCTGGATCACAGGCTAAGCCTTGCTCATTGATGGTGTTGGTGTAGTGCTTGGCATAGATCAATTGTTCTTGCTGGTCGATATAAATAATGAAATATCCGCCGGGGTCCAGGTCGATATGTCGTTTTGACAGTTCTTGATCAATCACCGTTACATCGCACAGTACTTGACTCATAGGACCTTGCGTTCCGAAATCATTAACCTCTTCTCTCCTTATCTTAAACTGGGCATCGATCGCTCGGTAGGCTTATCCGAGAATCCCCGGAATTTCACGGCGACTTTACAGTGGTTTAACCATTTGGACACCTATCTGCTAGGGGAAAAGGCCATGCTGGAGCAAGACTATGTTGAGATGCCTCTATGTTGTTGCAAACACGTCGACCGATTAACGATGTCTTGATTCCGACTGAGTTCGCCGTTGCCCCCAATCCGCTGGGCCTGGCTCCCAATCTCAAGTTGACTACTATTCCCATCGATGCCTATAGCTGTTTTGAGTTGTGGATGCCGTTGGCCGGAGGTCGCTTGCTGTTGGAAGAGGGCCTGCTGTTGATGGGCGATTTCCCCCGCTTGGAGGATATCGCTGGCCGGCTGACCTGGTTACTGGGTGGGAAACTGGACCATCTGGACGGTCTGACTGCGCCTGTGACGGTTGATAGCTGGAAGCAGGTCCAGCAGACCTTGCAGCAGTCAGGCATGATGGCCAATGCATTAGGGATTGAGTATCTGCCGCCCTTGGTGTTTCCTCAGGAGATGGCCGATGGTGAACCCATAGCCTGGACATTCCAGCCATCTGGTTGGCGGGTGGTCTTTTTCAATCTGCGTCCCATTGATCAGGGTTATCAGGTGGAGCAGTTGTCCTATCAGGTGCAAATTCACTGCGGCGAGGCGATTACCCAGCGGATACCGGCTGTTGGGAGTAACTGGAGCTAGTCCTGCTGTTGCTACTAGCATGACAGCCTGGCTGGTTGCCTCTGAGTTTGCTGACAGCCTGTCTGTGTCTCCTACTCTTCGTCATTCCCTAAGCCACCGGAGCGCAGGAGGGGTTGAACAATGGCGGTTCCCATCAGTCCCAGGCCGACGCTGAAAGCTAAAACCAGGCCAACCGGAATTTCAAAGGACTGGAAGGCGAGAAATTTCAGGGATACGGGGGTAAAATTCTGCACCGACAGAATCGCGATCGCCCCAATCCAGGCCGCCAGAATCAGTGATAACAACAGATTGATCAAGGCTTTCATCGGTGATATCCAGTGGTTGCAGATGACTGAATCGCTGATCCTTGCTCCTCGCTGGCGAGGGTCATTTGCATCCTAGCCTAAAAACAGATGATAGGCCGGATTCTGGCTTTCATCCCAGTAACGGTAACCCAGGCCATCCAGAAAAGCCTGCCAGTCTTCCATCTCATGGGGAGGCACCTGCATCCCCACGACAATCCGCCCGTAGTCAGCGCCATTATTGCGATAGTGGAACAGGCTGATGTTCCAATCTGGGCTCATGGAGCTGACAAATTTCATCAGGGCGCCAGGCCGTTCGGGAAACTCAAAGCGATAGAGCAATTCGTTGTTGGCCAGGGGGGAATGGCCGCCCACCATGTGGCGCAGGTGCAACTTGGTCAGTTCATCATCAGTTAAATCCAGGGTTCTAAACCCACAGTCCTCAAAAGTTGCGGCCATCTTGGCTGCATCGGCCCGGTTTTCGATCTGGACACCGACAAAAATATGGGCTTCTGCATTATCAGCAATGCGGTAGTTGAATTCAGTCAGGTTGCGTTTGCCGATGCATTCGCAGAACCGCCGCAGACTGCCCCGTTCCTCTGGGATGGTGACGGCAAAGATGGCTTCCCGCCGTTCGCCAAACTCGGCCCGCTCCGCCACAAAGCGCAGGCGATCGAAGTTCATATTAGCGCCACAGGCTACTGCCACCAGGGTTTGGCCGGTAATCTGTTCCCGTTCTACGTAAGCTTTGGCCGCTGCGATCGCCAGTGCTCCAGCCGGTTCCAGAATGGAGCGGGTGTCCTCAAACACATCTTTGATGGCGGCACAGGTGTCATCCGTATCCACCAGCATGACCTCATCCACATACTGCTGGCACAACCGGAAGGTTTCCTCACCCACTTGGCGTACCGCCACCCCATCCGCAAACAGACCCACCTGGGACAACCGTACCCGTTCTCCCGCTTTCAGTGACTGGTACATGGCGTCCGCATCCACCGGCTCCACGCCGATGATCTTGATTTCCGGCCGCAACCGTTTGACGTAGGCGGCAATCCCTGAAATCAGCCCACCGCCTCCGATCGCCACAAAAATGGCATGGATTGGTTTTTGATGCTGGCGTAAAATTTCCATGCCAATGGTGCCCTGACCAGCAATCACATCCGGATCATCAAAGGGATGGATGAACGTCATGCCTTTTTCGGCCTCTAGCTGACGGGCATAGGCATAGGCATCATCGTAGGTATCTCCGTGCAGCACCACTTGCCCACCCCGAGCCTTGACCGCATCCACCTTGACCTGGGGTGTGGTGACCGGCATGACAATGATGGCCCGTGTGCCCAACCGGGCCGCTCCCAGCGCCACACCCTGAGCATGGTTGCCAGCCGACGCGGCGATTACCCCCTGGGCCAGCAAGTCCGGTGGCAACTGGGCCATTTTGTTGTAAGCCCCCCGCAGCTTGAAGGAAAAGACCGACTGCATATCCTCTCGCTTCAGCAGCAGTTGATTTTTGAGTCGGCTGGAGAGGTTGGACGCTACTTCCAGAGGAGTTTCCTGCGCGACATCGTAGACACGGGCCGTCAGAATTTGGACCAGATAGTCGCAAAGCATAGGGATGGGGTTCACATGGGCGGCATGGAAGTCAATTTTACGCTACCGGCGTTCCGCTTCAATGATTCGGTGGCTGGGTAGAGCGGCGGCAAAAAAAGGGGAAGCGATCGCTTCCCCCTGGCGCGAGGCAAACTGCTCGGTTAACCGAGCAGCTACCAATCATTGCTGCGCCGCATGTTTAGGTAATGAGCTGGCCTACTAGCTAGCCAGGTACTCCCGCACCCGTCCTTTGCGACGGCGCAAGTGATCCAGGGCCTGCCGTTCCAACTGACGCACCCGTTCCCGGCTGATGTTCATGCGCTCTCCGACTTTCGCCAGAGATAACTCATGGCCATCCTCCAGGCCAAAACGGAGGGAGAGCACTTCCCGTTGTTGCGGGGTAAGGTCGGCCATCAGCGTTTCCAGGTCATGGCGCAGGAACTCTTGAGCCGCGAAGTTCTCCGGTGAGGGGCCGTCATCTTCCAGCAACTCCTGCAATTCGGTGTCCTGATTGTCACCAACCCGCAAATCCAGGGAAACCGGCTGCCGAGCCAGGGTCAGGAACTCCCGGATTTGGGCCGGTTCCAGTTCCAGCGCCTCGGCAATTTCAGCCGCTGTGGCACTGCGCCCTAGCTTCTGGGCCAGTTCCCGCTGCATCTTCTTGATCTTGTTGAGCTTTTCCGTGATGTGGATGGGTAGCCGAATGGTGCGGGCCTGCTGGGCGATCGCCCGAGTAATGGCCTGCCGGATCCACCAGTAGGCGTAGGTTGAGAATTTGTACCCACGCGTCGGGTCAAATTTCTCGACGCCCCGTTCCAGACCCATCGTGCCTTCTTGAATTAGATCCAGGAACTCCAGGTTCCGCTTCTGATACTTTTTGGCAATCGAGACAACCAGCCGCAGATTGGCTTCAATCATCTTCTGTTTGGCCCGATGACCTCGATGCAGAATTGCTTTCAGTTCGGCTTCAGTGACTTGGGAATATTCTGCCAACTCAGCGTCTGATGGCTCATGCTTCAGCTTTTTGGTCAGAGCCTCCTTCTTCTCTTGGATCGCCATCATCTGCTGCACCTGCTTGCCATAAACAATCTCTTGTTCATGGGTCAACATTGGCACGCGACCAATTTCGTGCAGATACGTCCGGACCATATCTGCCGTGTATGCGGGTTTTGCAGCTTTGGTTTTAGGGGTGGCAGTGGTCATGATATGAGAATAGTCTCCGTAAGACAGAAAACAGAATAGGGTACAGATCAGGAAGCAAGATCGACCCCAATCGCTGGACAGGACTGGAGAAACGGGAGGGGCTGATCCAGAGATCCGGGTGCAGGATCAGGTATGACAGCGTTATCAGGTGGGATTAAGAAATACTGGAAAGCTCCTCATGCAGAGCAATGAAACAACGAAACACGCAAGAACACATCAACGGGGAGGCAGATGGAGGTTTAACTCGAAATCATTATGAGTTTGTCTTCTTGGGTACAATAATTATAGACGGGAAAGGCTGAGCTTGGTTTCCTCCGATCGGGTGACCCTGGTGGACGATTCGGGTGACCTACTGTAATGTATTCTGCCGAGGGCTGGCTGATTGGCTGGTGAGCTATCCCTAAGAACAACCCTACTGAGACTATAGTGAATGGTTTTAAGTGATTAAGATAGCCTTCCAGCAGGGGGATAACCGTACTTTTCATGGCAGTTTCTGGGGGATAACTGAACAGGGTTGGCGGGAACAGGAACGGGTGAATCAACAGGGTGGAATCACTCAAGCAATTCGTTCTAACAGTTGAGGTCAGGCAGCAAAACAAAGACTTAATAGAGGATAAAAGATTCGTATGACGTCGTTATGTCAAAGCTGTTGATCGATGGTGTCAAAACCCCAAGTCCGCCTTGGCTGCCTCTGCCGCCTTAAACACCACGGTGTCAGGTAACTCTTCCCAGGCCGGTTCTCCCACTTCGGCATAGAACTGCTCGTCATAGGCGCGGGTCCGCACCACAACCGGCATGGGCACCGCATGCCCCAACAGCAGGGCTTGTTGTTTGGAATCCAGTTTGGCCAGCACCGATCGCAAACTTTGGGCACCCGAAACCCCAGTGAAGATGGCTTCAATATCTTTTTCGTCGTTCAGCAGAGCAGTAATTCGGGTGCCAATTTGAGACATCACCTCGTTGTCGATGCCCGATGGTCGTTGATCCACCACCAATAGCGTCACAAAATACTTGCGCATTTCGCGGGCGATGGTGCCAAAAATGGTTTGGCCGACGGTGGATGGATCTAAAAACCGATGGGCTTCTTCGATGGTGATCACCAACTGTCGTGGGCGATCACCGACATTTTTGGTCTGGAGAAACTTTTCTGCTTTCAGTACATAGGCCTGGTGGATGCGGCGGGCAATGATATTGGTAGCCAGCATGTAGGATAATAGGTTGGCCTGGGAACCAAACTCAACCACCACATGCTTCCCAGCTTCCAGGCAATCCAGCACCTGACCCACATAGTTGTGGGGGCATGCCTGTCGGATGTACTTTAAGCCCTCCAGTCGGGTCAGTTTGCGCTGCAACGCCATAATGGAGGATTTGCTGCCCATCTTGGTTTCGCAGAACTCCTGAATTTCCCCATTACTCATGGCCAGCAAGCGGGTAATCCAGGACTTGCCAAACTCATTACGCAGAATGATGGCATTTTCCAGGCTGGCCTCCGACAGGTTCAGCTCTCCTCGCACCAGCATCAAGTCTTCCACTTCAATCTGATCAAAGCTGATGTAGAGTTCCTGGGCATCCCGCACGCCGCGTCGTTTGGTGGACTCTGGATCCAGAGTGTAGATCTGCACCTGACCGGGAAACAGTTGCCGTAAGCCTTTGACGGTGCTGAACTGCTTGCCTTCGCGGGCGGCTTCCCAACCATACTCCGAGTGCATGTCAAAGATCAGGTTGACGGCGGCCTGTTTGCGGATAATGCCCGACAGCAGCAGGCGAGTCAAAAATGATTTGCCGGTGCCAGATTTGCCAAAGACTCCATTACTCCGCTCCACAAACCGATCCAGGTCCAGACAGATGGGCACATCCATATCCATCGGCTGACCGATCGCAAAGTTGCGGCGGTGGGGGTCGTCTTCCCAGCCAAACACCGCCCGAAAGTCCCATTCGCTGGCGTCATAGACCTGACTAAAGTGGCTGGGAATAGTTTTCACCGGCAACAGTTCGATGTTGGCACTAGTCTGGGCCTGGTAGGAAGCCAACTGGGCCGTAGATTCCGGTTGCGTTGCCGTTTCAGCACTCAGACCGCCACGGGAGCGTCGGCCGGTTTTGCGGTTGCTCTCCCCAGTTGAAAGTGGTGGAACCGGCTGGTCTTCCCTATCCCCTTGCATCAACATCAACATGGGCGTCAGACTGACGGTGCCATAGGTGCCGCTGCCGGCCAGTACTTCCTGCAAAAAGGTATTGGCTGGATCGGGCGGATTGGCCAGGATACGGGGATTGGCAGTGCCCAGAGTGACGTCGGTCAACATGCAGAAAAAGCGCGATCGCCGCCCCTGAACCACCAGAAACTTGCCCACCCGCATCTCTTCCACCGAAACCTCAGGATGCAGGCGAACTTCCAGTCCCTGACTGAGGGACCCCTGAACCACAGAACCGAGCGGCTTGCCTGAAACCATAGTCAGTTAGAAAGGAAAGGGGGCTACCCACATAGGGTTGAGACACAACCAGAGAGAGGGGACCGCACAAGAAGATGACCCAGCGGCAAGGGAAATAACCTCCTGGTTTGGCTCCTGCCTCTTGATATCTGGCCGTATCAGCCTGTGCCACTAGTGTGGACGCCCCAAGAGGTCTAAAAGCCATAATACATTAGTCCCATTCATTTGTTAATACGTTTGTTCTGATATAGGGCGATCGCCGGTAACCTGGCAAAATAATGGCATTCCACTCTGAATCGCCTCACTCATCCAGACTGGAACTCCGGGTTTGTGGAGGTAGGAACTGCCGGTCGGTTCAGGATTGAGGGAATATTCTAACCTGTGCTCCGTTTGTTGCGAAAGGACGCGCTTGCCATGCCGTGGTTTGTCAAAATTGAGGCGGGAATCGTTGATAAAGCCACATTTGATCAATACGTGTCGGCCCACAAAGAATTTGTCAGGGATTTGATCCGCAAAGGTCATCAAGCGAAAACCGGTTACTGGGGTTGCTATGGCGGTGGCATGCTCTTGTTTCAAGCCGATTCGATGGCAGAGGCTAGAGCCATCGTGGAGCAAGATCCGCTGGTTCGCCACGGTTGTGTGACCTACCAGCTCTATGAGTGGAAGATTGTGGTGGAGTAAGCCGGACAACCAAGCGCAGACCAACCCTAAATGATGCTATGCTGGTAAGCGACTCGGACCCATGCGATTACAACGCCCAAACCTTGTCAGGACCGGAAGGTAGCAGCAATACGGGATGCTTGTGATAGGCGTGGAATCCGGGTCTTTTTGTTGGCTGCCAGGAATATCTCTGTCAGGACTGCCGCACTGGTACGGTTTTCTCACCGAGAGAACGGTGGTCGTTCCAGTTCAGAGCCCGTATGCTGGAAGCATTGGAGTTTACGGAGCAAAACCTTTATGGGACTGGGAGATCTGGTTCAGAAAGCGGCTTATCTGGGCATTGGTCTTGCCTCCTATGCCAGTGAAAAGATGGGCGAAAAGGTAGGAGAACTCGGCGCCCAGGCGCAGAAGCTGGCAGATGAAATGGTGGAACGGGGGGAGATGACGACGGAAGAAGCCCGTCGGTTTGTCGATGAGATGATGGCCAAAGCTCAGTCTACTGGCCCTGAAACGGTTGACGCGGCTCAACCGACTGAGCCGCGCCGCATTGAAATCTTGGATGATGATGAACCGGCTGCCACCAGTGCTTCTCCTGTGGATGAAATGCGCCGCAAAGTGACTGAACTCCAGGACGAGTTGCAACGCCTGCGTCAGGAGAAGCGCTGATTGGGGGTATCAACGTAAGCTGGGACACACTGGAATATAAGGAATTCAGGAGTCAGTAGTCAGACGGTGGCAAGGTTACTGGATTCTGAGTTCTGGATTCTGACTCCTGTCCCAAGCAAATTTCTCGCTTTGCATTGGTCGTGCTGATTGGCTTGAAGCAATCTAGTGCAGCGTCAACTCTAGAAATTAGGGTTTGTAGTCAGCGCTTCAGCGCTAAAGCGCCGACTACGAGCCAATGGGTTCACCTTAAAATTAGGGTTTGACAGAACACTAGCTGCTGGCCATTGCCACGAGCATCGGCGCCCCCCCTGGATTTGAGATATGCTGAATCAAGCTATAGTCTTCCGACGACCACTGGGACCTGTTCCTGGATTGTCTAGGACTACGGCCAGGGTTTCATTCTAAAATCCAGTTGGATGGCGATTGTTCCAATGTTGCTCTCACGCTGCTGTCTCAGCTCCTGATCGGCAGTGGTTCATGTTTGCAAATTCTCTAGCGGGTTGTGGCAGAAGGCTATGGAAGATTGGGCACGGGATTTAATGAAAACCCTGGAAGCAGCAGCAACGGATATTGAGCTATTTCTGGCAGATGTGGCCAAAGGAGTAGCAGACATGGTTGATACGTTGGTAGAAGCGACTGAAGAAGTGGCAGAACAGGTACAAAGCGCTTTGGTTTCGGAGTTAGATCCGCCAGTTTCTGAGTTTATTGATTCAATTCTGGAAGCTTACCTGGGAATTGAAATTGCAGTTGAAAATGCGTCCCAACCGGTGATGCACACGGTTGAGCCGATTCTGAATAACCACCCAGCTTGTGTGGGCTGTCGCAACTATCACGGCCAGATGTATGGCGGTAATGTGTTGGTTTGCGGCATGCATCCCTATGGCTGGGAGGGTGAGCAGTGTCCTGATTGGGAATCGACCTGGAAGGAATAGACCCGATTGTGCAATCCGTTTGCCTGTTTGTAGATTGTCTACGGCCGGGCCAGGAGCGGAAAGAAATGGCCCACCGGTCCCTGACCCTGACCAATTGGTAATGCCTGTTTGAGGGCGCTGGTTACGTAGCTCTTGGCCAGATGGGTGGCGGTGTGCGGATCTCTGCCCAGAGCCAGATTGGCTGCGATCGCAGCTGAAAGGGTACAGCCCGTCCCATGGGTGTGGATAGTGTCTACCTGTTCCGTGGTTAAAATTTCTAGTTCCTGGCCATCAAACCAGACATCGACGCCCTTCAGTTCGCCTTCCATGCCGCCACCTTTGACCAGAACCACCTGGGGACCGGTTTGGTGAATTCGTTGGGCCGCCTGCTGCATATCGGCCAGGGTCTGGATTTCCATCTCAGCTAGAAGCTGGGCTTCGTAGCGGTTGGGAGTCAGAACTGTGGCTAAGGGTAAGAGACGGTGACGCAGGGTGGCGATCGCAGTGTCGTCAATCAGTTGGGCGCCAGTGCGAGAAACCATTACCGGATCCACTACCAGATTGGGGATGGCCAACTTGACCAACTGGTCTGCCACTGCAGCTATGATCTCCGAATTCAGCAACATGCCGGTTTTGGCAGCCTGAACTCCGATATCAGTCACCACGGCCTCGATTTGGGCTACCACGGCCTCTGGCGGCAGGGCATCGACCCGTGTAACGCCCAGAGTGTTTTGCGCTGTTATGCAGGTCAGGGCGCTGGTTCCATGCACCAGGTGAAAGGCAAAAGTCCGCAGGTCTGCTTGAATGCCAGCCCCGCCGCCACTGTCAGAGCCAGCGATGGTCAGGGCAACTGGAATGGTGGTCATAGGGTGCAAGAGGTGGTGGAAAACGGAGTCATCAATTTATCATGAGAAAGGATTGTAAAAAATAGTTACACACTGCCATGGAATTGACGCGGATTGACCTGAATAGCTGGCTGTTCCGAATCGGCCGCAAAACCATCCTGGTAGATCCCTGGCTAGTGGATCCGCTGGTCTTTTATGGCATTCCCTGGTTATTCACGGCTTACCACAACACACCACTGGCCTTTACGCCAGAAACCTTGCCGTCCCTGGATTTGATTCTGTTGTCCCAGGGGGTGGATGACCATTGCCACAAAGCAACCCTGGAAAAACTAGATCGCCGCGTTCCGGTTGTCGCTTCTCCGACCGCCGCCAGGGTGGTGCGTAAGCTGGGCTTTCAGCAGGTGCAGGCGCTGTCCCATTGGCAAACCATTGCTCTGGATGAGGATCTGGAAATTACAGCCGTCTTGGGGGCCGAGATTCAACCAGGACAGGTGGAAAATGGCTATCGGCTGCGCGATCGCGTGACGGGGGAAACGCTGTACTACGAACCACACTTGGCTCCCCCTGACCGCGACCTAGCAGAGAAACTGGGGCCGGTGGATGCTGTGGTGGTTCCCGTGGTGGGTCAGATTTTTCCCCTGTTGGGCCAGGTGATTATGGGACCCGATCAAGCATTGCGGTTGGTGGAAACCCTCCATCCTCGCCATGTGATTCCCACGACCCTGGGTGACATTCGTACCAGCGGCATCCTACCGGCTCTAATTCGGTCGGTTGGCAGCGTGGCCGAATTTCGCGATCGCCTGACTGCTGCTGGCTTACCTACAACTTTGCTGACGCCTGCACCTGGCGAAACCCTCACACTGACTAAAGCCCCAATTTCTACTGGGTTACAGCCAGAGTGAGACACTTAGCCAATCCAGGTATGCCATGCCTACCGAGGTGGACGCCGTCTTTGCAAAAATTCAGGAATATCTAGACCCGGCTTACTCCGAGGAGATTCAGTTGGAGGTGGGCCACTGGGGGTCGCTGGTGGTGCTGCTGTTGAGGAAGCTGGACGGCGCATGCTAGGAATGCGAGGCGCCTGCTGCTGTTGTTGGGGTTGCTGGGTTGGATGGTGATCGCCGCTAAACCCAGTGGCAATCACCGTAAGCCGGATTTCGCCCTGCATCCGCTCATCAATCACGGCACCAAAAATGATGTTGGCGTTGGGATCGACCACTTCGTAGATAATTTCAGCGGCTGAATTGACTTCGTGCAGCGTCAGGTCTGAACCACCGGAAATACAGAACACAACTCCCTTGGCGCCATCAATCGAAGATTCCAGTAGGGGAGAGGAAATGGAAGCGATCGCCGCTTCCCTGGCCCTAGATTTGCCGGAACCCACCCCAATTCCCATCAGAGCCGAACCAGCGTCAGCCATCACGGCCCGAACGTCGGCAAAGTCCACATTGACCAGACCGGGAATGGTCACGATGTCAGAAATTCCCTGCACCCCATGACGCAGAACATCATCCGCGACTCGAAAAGCTTCCTGGACTGGGGTTTGTTCAGAAATGACCGACAGCAGCTTGTCATTGGGGATGATGATCAGGGTATCAACTCGACCCTGCAGAGCGGCAATTCCCTCTTCAGCCTGACTCAAGCGCCGTCTGCCTTCAAACGTAAAGGGACGGGTGACAACGCCAACCGTCAATGCCCCCATTTCTTTGGCAATCTCGGCCACGACGGGAGCCGCGCCAGTGCCGCTACCGCCTCCCATACCTGCCGTAATGAACACCAGATCACAATTGTCCAGGGCTGCGGCAATGTCATCCCGCGATTCTTCCGCGGCCTTTTGCCCGATCGCCGGGTTGCCGCCTGCACCCAAACCACGGGTTAGCTTTTGGCCGATCTGCAGCCGATTGGGAGCAGCCGACTGGGCTAAGGCTTGAGCATCGGTATTGATGGCCCAAAACTCAACCCCTAACAGGCCACTGGCAACCATGCGATTAACCGCGTTACCGCCACCCCCACCGACACCAATGACCTTGATCCGGGCCGCATTACTGGGAACAATATCGTGCTTTGGGTCTTCTCCAGCCATACCATTCACCCTCGAAGACTGACTGACATGCAATCCTGAGCTTTTGTAAAAAGAGTTGTTAGAGTCGTCCATTGTCTGCGACAGGTTAGATTGCTCTTGAGGGAGAAAAGTTTCATCGGTATGCCCTTGATCATTATCGAACATTGGTGTGTTCGATGTCGACTTGTTGTTATCAAGTGTCATTAGAAAATTGTCGGGTGTCAGATCTTTTTTAAGCTAAAACTCTCATTCACTATATGGTAAGGCCTTTAAAAAACCAACATTGCTGATAGATGTACTACAAGATAAAGGATTCAGCTTATGTCAGGGATTAAAAGTTAGCCTTTCTTATATATAGCGGTTCCTGATCGAACGAGATATGGCGGAATCCTTACTGGAAAAGCATTGCAGGCATCGCTATACACCTCATGCTAGCGAGAACCGCTATAAATTGTTTTGCATGTTGACCTCATTCATCTTTCTATCGTTTATTTTCCAGGCAAGATTGACTGCTGCTCCGTGTACCTTTCACTTCAATTGAACCGTTGGCGAAGCTGGATTTCTCAGGTCAATATAGGCAATTTGATCCGCACTCAGTTGGGTTGAAATCGTGCGCATTCGATCCAGCGCTGCCAATTGGGAAGGAAACTGAGGGCTGTAGGAGCCAAAGTGGATGATCCCCAGTTCGGTGGTCAGAATCAAATTGGCAGGATTCTGCAGATTAATCTCAGTGATTTTCACCGGACTGCGGCGCACGGCCTGGTATAGCTTAGCCCAGTAACTTTGATAGAGGTCACGGTTGCCAATGACTTTGAGGGTCGGCAATTTCAGGGTTCGCTGTAAGGCGGCGTAGTTTTCCAGTGGGATCCACATGCCATTCTCGTCCAGTAACCCAACCTGGCCGTTAGCGGTTTGTGGTGGTTTGTCTGGTGAAGCTGGCTTGTTGGTTGGGGGGGCTAGTGTCTGGCCAACGGCTGGGGTCATGATGGCGATCGCAACGGGATGGCGCTCCTTCACCTGAATGATCAGGCCAGGGGGAAATAACTTGCGTCCCACCACTACATCTGAGATGGGAGCCTTGGTTTTTAGCTCACGGGCGATTTGTTCGGGTTGAACCCGCAGAATCGATTGGGGATATTGAATTGGCAAGAGCCCCCGAATGATGTGCGCTGGGATAAATTGGTTGCCTTCAATGGAAACCTGATCGGCTCGACGAATCACCCAGTCTGGCAACGTGGCTAGCCAGACAGAACCTCCTGCCAGCGCACAGACGGCCAATACGCGCCACCCATTTTGGACCGTGCGAACTCGCCGCTGCTGACGCAGTTTGCGCCGTCGTTGTGTCAGTTCAGATTGTGAAACTGAGACGATTCCGCTACTCATCCGATTATGTGAACGTGCAGACATGCAGAACTAAATTAGCTTCCTACCTTACCCGACATTGAATGAACGGGGGCAGATATTTTCAAGGTTTATTCAACTTTCATCTGGCAACCGGCCAGCGATCGCCTGACAAACCGCTGCTCAGTGAGTTTTGGCGCCTATTCACCGGAATGAGCGGCAGTGGATCAATCAGATACGTCTGATGATGCAGCACCGTTGCCGGTGAATCCGGTTAACCAGCCTGGAAAATGACAATTAGTCAAATTGGACGACTTAACTGGAAAACTGGCTATGCGCCTACCTGCCCTGGTGCTTTCCCTTATTTAATCATTCATTGAGATTTATGCCGGGTAATTTTACAGGGGGGTAGTTAGCCGGATAGGGGAAGCCAGAACGGGGATTACGTTTAGCCAGCCGCTTCTTGTAACTGGATGGCAATTCGTTCGCCAAATTCTGGATCGGTGTTGGCCAAGCCCAGCAGTTGTAAATATTCCTGGCGGGTCAACCCAGCCGCTTCGATCAGTTTCAGGGCTTCTGCTTCAATTTCCTGCTCAATGCGGACTGATTCCGAGTCGGTTTCGGCTCCCTGGAGTTCCCCTTCCCGGCGTTCAATCAGGGCCACTACTTGCAGACAGGCATGGACAAACTGGCTCACTTTTTCGGAAGAGATGTTGCTGGGATCAACTTCCAGTCGGATCGGAGCCACTTGTTCCGTGGATTCCTGGGGGGATGGGGCGGCGGTCACCTCCGCTGCTGCCAATGGGGGGTTGGAGCAATAGAAGCCTAGGCAGAAGAGGATGAGCAGGGTCAGTCGGGAAACCCAGTTCCAGAGTTGGCAGAGTCGTGACACCATGATTCAACCAGCTATTCTGTTTTCATTATTGCGAGGATGAGGGTCAATTGGCAGATCGCCGTTGTCGCAGATCCCGATCGCGGCGGACCAGCTTGAAACTGGTCGGGATCGGGATGGGGCTCAGTTTGCTCCTGGGCCTACTGGCTGGCATGCTCTGGCAGCAACCCCAGGTGCGGGGTGTGTGGCTGGTCATGACCCGGTACTGTCCAGGGTGCGACTTGCAGGGGCTGCGCTTGGGTGGTGCTAACTTGCGGCGGGCCAATTTGCGATCGGCGAATTTGAGCGATGCCATCCTGGCTGAGGTGGATTTGAGTGGCAGTGAATTGACCGGAGCCATCCTGCAACGAACGGATCTCAGCCTGGCGAATTTGACGGCGGCAGATCTGCGACAGGTGAATCTGCGACAGGCCAATCTCAGCGGCAGCAGCTTGATTGGGGCCAACCTGGAGGCGGCTGATCTCAGTCAGGCGAGTGCGCTGTTTGCCGACCTGGAGGGGGCAGTGCTGCAGGGGGCGGATCTGCGATCGGCCCAATTGCATGGGGTGCATCTCAGTCCCAGTCAATTGGCGGGGGCATTAGCGCCGCTGGAGTGCCGAACCGGCGGGCCGCCCTCAACTCCGGCCCAGCGACCCAATGCCAGGCCATGAACGGATCATGGGTCGCTGTTGCTGGCTTGCCGGGTAGCCAGTTGCTGCTGAAACTCAGCCTCTGATAAACGTTGAACCGCCTGACCGGGATCAAAGCAGTGGGCCAGATAGTCTGTGTTGTGCTCAAATTCACCCGTGTCGGGATTAAATAGCAGAACTGTCATGCCACCCTCGTCGGTGCCAATTACCTGAACCAGTTGATCATTGACGGAAAAATACCAGGGAAAACCAAGATCTTTTCCAGAACTGGCGGTCTGACCTGTAGCAGGATGATTCGGTTTGCCAAATCCCTTGCGACTCATGTCCTATCCTCGCGATCGCTACTGAATCCATGCGGCATATCAATGCGGCAATACCCTCACTCTGCCACAGGTTTGGGGATTTGCAGTCAGTCGCCTGATTCAGGCTGCCTGGTTTTCCCAGCGGGGATCGGCTGTCACAGAGATGTTGGTCGGATAGTCCCTGGGTGGCAAGGACCCACTCGGAACTGGTTGGCGGTAGTTTGCACCTGTCTCCAAACCCGGTTTCCCCGGTGTCTGGATGAAAGCCGGTAATCCAGTTAGGATGGCTGATATAGCTTCACTGCAATCATGGCAGTCGCCAGGGTTGAGGTGCCCGTGTTGAACGAGCAGGAGTAGTCCTGAATACTTTGTGGTGGTGGCATCTTTACTTATAGTGCTGGTCTGAGTGGGTTTGAAATGGATACCTGTGGATGCCTCGGAAAGCATTCAATCATGGATATAACCTGCTTCAGACTGATTGTGGCAGAGAGGAGTGACGGGATACGGGCGCTTGGCTGACCAAACGATTGGTTGGGGTGTTGGCATGAATCGCAATCGACTGAAAACAGCCCTATTGGTTCTTGCTGCTGGAACGGTCTGCCTGTTGGGGGGAGGCGCGATCGCCTACTGGCACTTCAGCCAGCAGCAATGGTGTGTGCAACTTACTTCGTCCGGCGGGCAGGAAGCCACCTATAGTCGGGGGTGTCGCAATCCCCACCGCTATCGCCGCTGGGTCTTCATGGCCTCTGGATTTCCAGTCAAGCCAGAGGGGCGGTCTCAGGCTGTGGCCCCTAGGGGCAGCGGCTGACTGTGCTGACGGAGCCAGCTTTCCAGGTCTGCCAGGGCGCGATCGCGGTACTGGCCATAGCGCTCCTGCTTGTTACGAATCCGCTGCGGCAGTTCTGGCAGAATGCCAAAGTTGGGTGGCATTGGCTGGAAATGCTTGGGCGAGGCGGAACTGATGAAGTCGAACAGCGCCCCCATCATGGTCGTAGGGGGCAGCTCCAGGGGAGCGTGTCCCAGCGCCAATCGAGCTGCATTGGTGCCAGCCAGCCAACCGCCCGCCACCGCTGCCGTGTAACCTTCCGTGCCCACCAGTTGACCCGCAGCCAGTAATGTAGACCGCTGCTTGAATTGCAGCGTGGGCCGGAGCAATTCTGGGGCATTGATGAATGTATTGCGATGCATCACCCCCATGCGGACAAACTCTGCCTGCTCCAGGCCGGGGATCAGCCGAAAGACCCGCTTCTGTTCGCCCCAGCGCAGGTTGGTTTGAAAGCCTACCATATTCCACAATTGTCCGGCTTTGTCTTCCTGGCGCAGTTGCACCACCGCATAGGGCCGTTTGCCTTTGTTGGCCGGATCGCGCCCATCGCCCAGACGGGGATCAAACAGCCCCACTGGCTTCAGGGGCCCATAGCGCATGGTGTCTTCGCCTCGACGGGCCATTTCCTCAATTGGCAGACAGGCTTCAAAAAATTTGGCCGTTTCCCGTTCAAAGTCTTTCAGTTCGGCGGCTTCTGCCTGACACAGTTGCTGCCAGAAGTGGAGATACTGCTCTCGGTTCAGGGGGCAATTCAGGTAGGCCGCTTCCCCCCGATCGTAGCGGGAGGCCAGAAAGGCCACGTCGTAATTGATGGACTCGCCCACCACAATGGGACTGGCGGCATCAAAAAAGCTGAGATAGTCCATGCCGGTGAAGGTCCGCAGGTCGTCTGTCAGGTCGGGACTGGTCAAGGGGCCGGTGGTCAAAACCACAATGCCCTCCCTGGGAATGTGACGCATTTCCGATCGGCGCAGCTCAATCAAGGGATGGTTGGCCAGCGTTGAGGTTAATTCCTGACTAAAGAGGGCTCGGTCAACCGCCAGGGCGCCCCCGGCTGGGACGGAATGGGTATCGGCCTGAGCCAGGACAACGGAGCCCAGCCGACGTAACTCGGCATGCAGCAGACCAGAGGCGCGATCGCTGGCCTGGGCCCCAAAGGAATTGCTACATACCAGTTCGGCTAGATGTTCTGTGTGATGGGCTGGACTTTGGCGGTGGGGCCGCATCTCATACAAAGTGACCGGCACCCCTGCCTGGGCAATTTGCCAGGCGGCTTCTGTGCCCGCCAGTCCGCCGCCAATGACCTGAATTGGTTGCATGTTTCTGTCCGTCAATCGGGTGATGGGTGGTGTGGTCTGCTCGACCAAGCCTTTTGCCAGCAAAAGTCGCCTTCTTTCCAGCATAAAAGGTTGGGGCTGGTTCGATCCGGTTGCGCGATCGCCATTTCCGCTCAATCATCGACCCAAACGGGGCTGACACCTCAGTACAATTGATGAGGTCGTCTGTTGGTCGGGCAATGCCTGTGATTGTTCGGACTGCTGGTTCACCTGCAATTGACCCTGATGCCAGAACTTGACTTAATCCAGAATTTACCGGAGTCCACGCCGTGGTTGTTAATCCTGCTGTAACCCCTTACGAAGAGCAAACCCAAGCGATCGCCCGTCAGTTGTTTTCGGCCACCCGTGAGAGCCGCTCCTTCCTGTCTCAGATGCGGGATCAGATGCGGTGGGATGACCGTCTATTGGGTTGGGCTATGGCTAACCCCAATCTGCGGGTGCAGTTGTTTCGCTTCATCGACTGTCTGCCATCGCTACAGAGTAAAGCGGAAATTGCCCGCCACTTGCAGGAGTATCTAGGCCAGGCTGAGGTGGAACTGCCAGCGGCTCTGAAAGGATTGCTGAACTTTGCCAGTGCCGATTCCATG
>Ga0272446_1001907_pt1 | contig 29484 bp, 14 predicted proteins | sample YNPCB0061_FD_194587 | JGI IMG/M metagenome (GOLD analysis project Ga0272446, IMG submission 194587) | Hot spring microbial mat communities from Yellowstone National Park, WY, United States - YNP-CB-006-1 | ecosystem: Environmental > Aquatic > Thermal springs > Hot (42-90C) > Sediment | place...
TTTTGTGAATAAACTGCTCGGCTCGCGGCTCACGGGTACAGCAATCAAACCGCCTCCAAGCCAAAGTAGCATTTGGTCGGAGTAATTGCGCGTTAGAGCCTGACCGCCATTGCCGCCCGGAAGCACCAAATACACCACCGTGTCGCGCATATCACACACAAAGCGCATGGATGCACCAATAACGGGCTTAAACGGATTGGCGTATTTCCATTCGGCAGCGTTGATGGTCGTGGGGTCGCCGCCTATGGGATAAGCTCCCAAATTCACCGTGCGCTGCATGGCTTCTTGTTCGCCAAGAATATGCGGAATGGTGAGCTGATGGAGTTCGCCATATGACCAATCCTTCGGCTCTTGAGAGCCAAAACGGTCATGCAGCCAGCGCACTGCCTCGCGGAAACTTTGCAGAATAATGTCTTCGCGGCTTTCCACAACAAACGGCGTGGCTTTGTTGTCAAACCACCACGCGCCATATTGCGCCAGTTGTGTGCTATCCATCTGCGTGAGTTCGGCGATTTTGCGTGTGGGCAGGTTCGTTACGAAACAATACTCACGGAACAAGGTTTCGCCGAGTTCGTCAGAAAAAATATTGCGTGCATACCGCGATAAAAACACCGCAAACACTGCCGCTGCGGGCGAGGTTTTATCCATACTGCCCGACCACGCTGCAAGGGTTTTGAGTGCTTGGCGTTCGGTGTAGCCCAACGAAGCAAACGTGGCTTGCACGGCGTTGATAATTGCGGGCTTCAGAGCTTGAGCGTAGGGCGATATGAGGTCTGTTTGCATTAACTGTGCCTCAAACGCCGAATATGTTGCCATGCTCGACAACACATCTTCGATGCGTTCGGCGCGGGAGTGATGTTCCCAGATGTGCGACACGACAAATGGTAGTTTTCGTGCGGTTGGGTTGTTCGCGCTCACCACATAGCCGCGCTCGGGGTTGAAGAGCCTTGGCAATGCTGATGGCTCGTACACGCCCTGCCATTGGGATTCTTTGCGCCATCCGGCACGGGGAAAATTTGCGCCGAATTCTTTCAGCGAATCAGCATTGATGCGGTCGGGAACTGCCCCAGCAGGCGCAATGCCGATGTTGTTGTACTTGTCTGCATAGGTAAAGTTCAAACCAGGCACAGCAAAGCCATCTACCGCCCGCACGAATCGTTCCCAGTTTTTTGCTTTGTTCAAGCGGTACATGGCAAGAATTTCGTCCGACATTTGCTGTCCCGTCCACTGAAACGTCAGCAAATACGGCATTGTTGCTCCTTTTGCTAATGCTGTGGGAGAATGTTTGTCAAAGAATGCTCGGGCTGCTTGCAGAGCTGACACCGAACTGTCGCCAAGCCATTGTTTGGGCAAGCGAAACGGATGCACGTCCGAAAGCACTGCCGAACGTTCAGCAAAGCGAATGTCAATCACCGTGTCTTTTATGCCACCCAAAACCTTCCTATCGCGGATGCGCAGGGTGTCGGCAAGAAAACGGAAGGGTTTGCTTGTGCCATCGGGCAGCAAAAACCGCTTAAAATCTCGCGGGTCGTATTGTTCCAAAAAAAAATCGCAATCATCAACCATCATATTCGTTATGCCCCATGCAATCTCGTCATTGCGCCCCACAATCACAAACGGCAAGCCCGGAACGGTGAAGCCCACCACGTTCAGCGACGGCGCAGTTAAATGCGCCTCGTACCAACGCGGCGGCATCAGCAGCGTCAGATGCGTATCATTTGCCAAGACTGCGCCTTTGGTAGGGTCTAAGTACGGTCGCCCAGCCGAATCTAAGGAGTTCTGCCGTACCGCCCACGAATTACTGCCCACAGCAGAACCTTCCTGCTTCAAAAATGCCCGCAATGACCGTGCTACCGATGCCACACGAGTAATATCGCTACGAGCAATATCGCTGTGCAGATGAACAGGCGGCTGCATGGCAACAAGATGACGGTCAGCTGCTGGAGAGGGCATCGGACGTGTGTTGGTCGAAGCGGCTGTGGTGGCACTCGTTGCTGATGATGTTGCGTTGGTGGCAAGCAATTCATCAACAGTGAACATTTGCGCTTTGCGGTTCGGCGGCAGCGAGTCTGTTACACACGGCGCGGCAACTGGCGTTCGGGGAAGAAGTTGCAATGCGCGTTCTATGCCAAGGGTGTCAGCAATTGAAGCAAAGGCGGCATCCGTCCAAAACGATAAACTGAGCTCCCAAGCCATAAGCCGAGCAATAATCAGGCAATCAACCGGCTGCCACGGCTCAGGCTTAATTTCCAACGCATCAAATTCAAATGGCAACTGTGTGCGATGCCGTTCCAAGTAGGCATTTACACCGCGAGCATAGGCATCCAATGCCATCCGTGAATCAGGGTTGATAGATGTGTACAGAGCCTTAGCAATACGCTCCATGCCCAAACGCCGCAAAAAAATATCGTATTCGAGCGTTCGCCGCCCAAACATCTCCGAAAGCTGCCCCCGCCCCACACGCCGTGCCAATTCCATCTGCCACAGGCGGTCTTGGGCGTGTGCATACCCAATGCCAAAAAATGCCTCTGCATCGCTTGCTGCCACAATGTGCGGAATACCGTATTCGCTGCGGTATATCGCTACGTCGTGTTGCAAAAAATCTACGCTCGTAGTGCCTTCTTCTTGAGGTGCAGAACGCGTTGCAAGGCTGAAAGAAAATACGCCAAATGCCAACGCACACACCACACCCACCAGCACAAATGCCGTCAGATGTTCAGTAAACGTGCGCCTGAAGGCACGGTCTTGCTCAAGAAATTGCATGGATTCTTGTCAATGATGCCCGTCAATGCGGTGAATACGTTGCTTACAGTCATGTTGCTTACAATCATGCTCTGGCTACAAAGCGCGTAAAAATACTATCATCGCCAATGAGAACCAAACTCGTTCTTCGTCCAGAATCCAGAATCTGTTCCACAACGCGTGTTACAGACACCACGCGCTACTGTTCCAACGTCTGGAGGCTGCCAAACCTTGCTGCGTAGAGCAGCACCGCCGAAGCCGCCGAAACATTAAGCGACATAGCTTGCAGCGTTGTAGTGTGCATTGGCACTGCAACCACCACATCGCACACAGACAGCACTGTGTCAGGAATTCCGCGCCCTTCGCTGCCAACAATCACCACCGAACGTGCGGGAAATTGAAAGTGGTGCAACGCAATGGCATCGGGAGTTAGTTCTGCGCCAACAATCGTCCAGCCCTGTTCTTTCAAGGTTTGGCAACTTTTGCATAGGTCTTGACTGGAAAATACCGTAATCGCAAAAATGCCGCCCATCGAAACCCGCACCGCTCGGCGCAAATATGGGCTGCTTGTGGCTGCATCGGTAACAAGTGCCGACACTCCAAAAGCAGCACAATTGCGAACAATAGAACCCACGTTTTCTGAATCCACAACACCACACAGCGCGACGATTGGTGAACGGTGCGCGGCAAGTTCTGCGAGCGAACATTCGTTCAACAACCGTTCGGGCGGCTGTTTGGCAAGTGCCATGATGCCTTCGTGCAGGCGAAATCCGACAATCTCGTGCATTATCGCAGCAGAAGCCGTGAGTAAACGTTCGGGTGTGTTTTCAAGTCGAAGAAGTTGTTCGGGATGTTCACGACGCAAGCGGTCGTAATACGCTGGCAACGCAAAGAGCGAGACCACCTCCAACCCACTGTACAGCAATTTGCTCGTGAGTTTGTAGCCTTCGGTAACAAACACCCGTTCGGCACTGTGCGTTGCTGGTGTGCCGCGCAAGTTGCGGTACAGAGCAATTCGCGGGTCGTCAAGCGTGGCAATGGTCTGCGTAATGGTTTGCATAGTAGTCTGCAAGTGTTCTGCAAATTTCGTCTCTTCGTTTTTATGAAGCCCAAATACGGGTCTTTGTGTATATTTGCTGGCAATACATTTCACATTTTTTTGAACTCTCCTATGAAGCAGGTGTTTATCAAGCAAGCAATAGCAATACTTACAGCAATGTTGTGTGGTGGAACGGTTTCTCTGACGGGTCAAGCATACCACACGAACACCGACATTTTTGTAGCCGACATCACTATTGGCAAAGGCAAGGTCAAACTTGGTGCGCCGATGAACATCACGAACCGTAGCGGCTACGACAATCAGCCCTCGTTCACGCCCGACAGCAAATATATTTTGTATGTGTCGCAGCGCGAAGGCGGCTTTCAAGGCAACATGCAAACAGATATTTTCCGCTATTCTTTGCGCGAAAAACTCAGCACACAAGTTACCAAAACGCCCGAAAGCGAGTATTCGCCTACGGTGATGCAAAATCTTCGTCACATATCTGTTGTGCGCGTCGAAGAAGATTCCACACAGCGTTTGTGGTCGTTCGATTTGCGCGGAGCAAACCCACAAGTAGTACTGCCGAACGTTACGCGCATCGGCTATTATGCGTGGATGGATACAAGCGTTGTAGCACTCTACAAATTAGCAGATTCGCTGCTGCCCGCCACACTGCATATTGCTTCAACAAAAGCTGGAACTTCTGAACAAGCCTTTCCAAACATTGGTCGCTGCATCCAAAAAATACCCGGCTTGCAGCCCAATGCGTTTTTTGTCAGTTTTATCCATAAACTTAGCGAACAGCAGTGGTTTATCAATAGCATGAATGCCTTCACAGGGCGTTCGATTACGCTCACCGAAGCATTACCGGGCGTGGAAGAACACGTATGGATTCTTGACCGCAACGACAAAACCAACAACGCCCTTCAAGTGCTAATGCCGCTCGGCAAGAAAATCTACCACCGCATTCCTGCTCAATCAGGCAGTGCGTGGCGTGAAATTGCCGATGTTTCATCTGTGCCAAAACTGAAAGCTATCACTCGCCTTGCGGTCAGCCCTGACTACACAACCATAGCATTTGTAGCGGAAATGGAAGAATAGCGAAATATCGATAATTTGAGATAGCGACATAACAACAAGGGGTTTCACCCCCTTGTTTCCTCTTGTTTCCTCTTGCTGCGAAAGTTCTAAAAGTAATGTTTTGTAACCTTGGTATACTCCAATGAATCGCCACGTGATATGATGATGCAACGCTTGTTCGTTCTTGCTTGTGTGTTGTGTGCGTTGTGTATAGTTGATGTCTCGACTATTGCCCAACAAAACGTAACCAGTGCTTTTAAGTTGCCACGCTTGAAGTACAGCGGTGGTGGTGATTGGTATAACGACCCGTCGGCGGAAGTGAATTTGCTGCGCTTTGTGCAAGAACGCACGGGCATTCGCACTGAGCCAGTCTTTGAATTTGTGGATTTGTCATCGGACAATATTTTTTTGTATCCGATGCTTTTTCTCACAGGACACGGCACGGTCAATTTCACCGACGCAGAAGTCAAAAGGCTTCGGGCATATTTGCAAAACGGGGGCTTTCTGTACATTGATGACGACTATGGCTTGGATGCTTCCATCCGCAAAGAAATGAAAAAAGTGTTCCCCGAACAATCCTTTGCAGAACTTCCGTTTTCACACGGAATATACTCAGCATTTTTTAAGTTTCCCAATGGCGTGCCCAAAACCCATGAACACGACGGCAAACTGCCGCAAGGGTTTGGCTTGTTTCACAATGGCAGACTCTGTGTGTTCTACACCTACGAAAGCAATCCCAGCGACGGTTGGGCGGACAAAGAAGTTCACAACAATCCGCCCGACAAGCGCGAAGAAGCCCTAAAGTTCGGCACAAATATCATCGTCTGGGCATTGACGCATTAGTTTGAGTGTGCCGCTATTGTTATTTCGCCTGTTATTTCGCCTCAATAGTCAAAATCCGGGAAGCCCGATTTTTACGGTCTATCACGCGAATCAACCCTGAGATGGGCTTGTCGGCTTCTGTGCGACGCAATTCAAACAATTGGGTGATTTCCTGTCGTTCTGTGCTGTGGAGCATATCGCCGTAGCGCTCACGAACGGTAGCGTTGACCAATTTCCCTGCATCAATCGTTACGCGGTTTTCTTGACCATTGACCTGCCCAAAGCACCGCGCCCGTACCAAGATAATGCTGTTTTGGGGTATCAATTCCAAAATTTCGGGTGCGGGAAACTCCTCAACGCTAATGACGTAGTTCTCGCCGACGTTGCGATTGTTGATGCTGCGCATGAACACGAAGTTTTTGCCTACATCGGACTCTTTGGCAGCAAAGGTAAATTTTGCCGCCTGCGGACTGGAAAATCGCTCTCTGCCTGTTTGCTGCTCCACAAGCACTGCACGAAGTTCTTGCCCTGTGATAAACGGCAACACTGGGTCGAAGGTATATTCAACGCCTGGGTACATTTTTTGCGGGATATTGGGTCGCTGTACGGGTAGCGCACGAACGCTAAACTCTGCGGTAAATTCCCTGCCGTCGGCAGAGCGCACAATCGGCACACGCACCTGCATCACACCGCCCGCGCTTGGAGCAGTGCCGCTCAGAACGATGCTTTGCTGGCGAATGTCGGTAATGACGGCGTTGCCAGAGTTGTCATTGGGATTGGAGCGCAGCACAAACACCTTCGGGATTTGGCGTGTTTCCTCACGCAAATTCATGCCCGACACCTGAATAATGTTTTCCCACTGTTGAAATGGGTAGGTTTCGACTTGCTGAAAACGCGGCACTAAATCGGGCTCGCCGGGCGCAGAAGGTCGCATTGCCATATTCGGTAGCGTGCCTGCGCCGCCGAACGGCGGTTGTGTAAGCCCTGCGGAAGTGCCCGCCACACCGCCACCTGCCAAGAAAGGATTTTGCACCGCACTTCCGCCATTTGCGGCAATAAGCGTATCGAATGGGCTGCCGCCGCCTGAGCCAACGATGACGTTGATGGTAAATTCTGTGCGAGCGGTGTCCAATCGCCCTTCGTCGCTCAACAGTTTTTCCAGCCGCACTCGCGTCGCGCCACCAATGTTTGCAGGCACAACAGGCTTTGCTGTGGCAACGACTTTAACGTGAAAGGAACGATTTCTGCGGTCGCGTACATCGGGATACCAGTAAAATCGCGCCTCGCCAAACCGTGCATCTTCCTCCATGCGAAAAATGCCCGAAGTCGGTCGTCGCCCCGAAATCGTTGTGATAACTTGCCGCTCTGAGCGGTCTTCAATCGTAAATTCATAGTGGACATCAGTAACATCACCACTCAGCGCAATAGTATTGACCGAATCCAGCGACAGCACATTTGTAGAACTATTCACAGGCGAGATTTGGCAGACCAATGAGGGTTTTGCCGCAACAATAAAAAACCGCGAACTCAGCAGCGTGCGCACAAGCGAAGGGTCAGATTCGGGAGCGCGTTCGCGCTTATTCGGCAACAAAAAGAGCAATGCTGCCAGATAGAGGATAAAATAGACCTCGATTTGCCGTCGGCTGCGAACGCGGAATTTCCTTGAGGACTGCAAACGCTTCATAGGGTATAGCGGTTCTGAGGTGGTCGTCCGTCGAATGGTGCGCGTGGGCTCGTTGGTGGTGAAGCAATCCCATGAGCAGTATCGCCGTCATCAACGGCGGTACGCGCAACGCTGCTGGCTTCTTGCGCTGAAAGATGAAAGCGACTGACCAAAATGCGCTCAACTTCAGCGCGAACGGCACGGTGAATTTCGTCGCGGTGTAATGCTTCGGCTGCGTCAGTAAATGAGCGCACCGAACGAGTGAATTCTCCAAGCGCATCATTTGTTTGCCGAACAGTGGTGGTGAACTCTGGTGTTGGTGCGACCGCACTGGCAGTGAGTTCGGAGAGTTTTTGCACCGAAGCAATTAAATCACGCTGCAACGCGGCAATTTCGGTAAGTGTGGCAGAGACCATATCTAATTTTTCTGCCGAAGCAGCGTATTCAGTGCTTATGTCGCCCACTTCGCTAATAAGCTGACGAATCTCGCTGGCTTCTTCCTCCTCAGTTTCCTGCTCAAGTTCAACATCGTCGGCGGGGGAAAAAAACATCACCACAAAGAGCAGCAGAAGCAAGGCTGCCTCGAAAAGCACCGACCCGACAACCAAGCGCGTGTCAATGGTTTCGGAAAACCGATACGCGGCGATAATGACCAGCAAAATTGCCGCGCCAAGATACACCAACGAATTGATAGTCGAAAAATAGAACCTATTGACAATCTCACGCATCCACAGCGATGTGCCACGAAAAATTCCCAGCGAATGAATCGCCGCAACTTGAAAACGGCTGTATCGGTAAACATCTCGTTCGAGCGCACACAGCCTCCAGCAGGTCAGCAGTGCGGTAAAGCCGCTCACCTGTTTTTCAAAGCGGAGTTCTCGAAAAATATCGCGTAGCAGCGAGCGCCCACGAGTTGTGGAGAGGGTTTGAATTTGTTCCATGTGTATATTGCATCGTCGCGTGAATGTTCACAGAGAATATGTGCACAGAGCATACGCACTCAGGTACATAGTTCTTGCAAAGATATTCACTCTTTCGCTTCGCGCCAAACCTTTCGCGCGGTTACGGCAAAGACCAAAGCATCATTTCACAAGTTGCACACGCTCCGAAGCCCAGTCGCGGGGAGACTCTATTACAAGAAGATATGAGCCGCTGGGCAGACCAGCAGTACGCAGAACGGTACTGTACTCACCCGGTTGATGAACGGCATCAATGAACGTAACAACTTTACTGCCTTGCAGATTGTACAGCGATATGGCAACGCGGTCGTGTTCGCGCACGGTGTAGGTAATTTCCGTGCCAAGTTCACCTATCGGATTCGGATGAATCTTGCTCAAACTCAGTGTTGTTCCGCTCAAGCGCACAAGCCGTTTGCCGTCTGCCCAGCACGCCGCAGCCGTAAACTGTCCAAGCAAAGGCAACTGCGGACGCAATGGCACTTCGTAAAACACCCGTCGAACACCCGAAACAAGGTTGTATGCCGCCTCGCCGCCCCATTGAAATTTTTCCACTGCCAGCGTTGTTTGGTTGGTTTCGCCTGCGAGCGCGATGCACTGAAAGCGCGTAAGCACACTGTCCCTACCATTCGAGCCGCCGTCCCACCAGTCGGCTGGCAACTCCACACGCTGAATGCGGTTGCGGCGGTCAGAGTTTGGCACGGCACGCGCCCGCAATTCGCGGTCGCTCAGAGCCAACACGCCTTTGTTGAAACGCAGCGTAGCGCGGTAATTCGGTGTTGTTCGGCGAAAGAGCGTATCACGCGCACCAGCACTCATGCCAGCAAGATACAACTCCAACGTTACAGGCAGTCCGGGTGCCGCGCTGTCCACCGTTGAGCGCAGCGCAACACTAAGCACGATGTCGTCCAAGCGTGGTAAGCGTGCCACACCACGAATTTCTCCTTCGGTGCTGTCCACATCTGCCTCTAAGCGCAGCAGACCGCGTAACGCGCCGCTTTGCGTGGGTTGAGCGCGAAGAATCACGGTTGCCGTATCGTTTCTGCCAATGTAGAGCGGATTTGTACGCGAAACGGCACTGTATTCCTCGATGCTGAACGCATTGGCGGGGTTTTCTGCCACCACAAGTGAACGCACAGTGGCTTCAGTTGTGCCACGATTGATAATCAGTGCGCTGGTAAGCGTTGCACGTCCAACCCGCACTGTGTCCATATTCAGAGGCACAATCTGCAACGGTGCGCCACGACCAACTAAGGCATTGACGGGCGTAGAATAGGTTTCTGTCAGCGACGAGCCTTCGACCAGATAGATAATATCAATCGCTGCACGACGCACCCCTACTGCCTTTGGTGCAAAGGCAAAATCCAATGGCACGGTTTGCCCTGCGGTAATGCGCACACGTCCACCGGAAACGGGTGTGAGCAAATCAAAGGTGTTGTCGTTGTTGTCAGAAATGCGAACTTCCTGAATCGTAATTGTGCGACCGTTACGGTCATTGTTGGAAATGTCAGCACGAGCAATCACGGTTTCGCCCACCGAGACGCGACCAAAGTTCAGCGACGACAGCGCAAGTTGTAAGTTCGCTGGTACAGTCGTAAAGCGGTTTACCCTTGACCACGGTCCTACGCCGCCCGCATTGCGTGCCCGCACGCGCCAAAAGTACGTTACGCCATTGGTCAAGCCAGAACTGATAGCTACCGAAAGCCCTGTGGGCGTTGCTGATGCAGCCAAAACGGCAAAGTTTTCGGACGGTGAGACTTGCACCTCGTACACACCGCCACCTGCCACACCAAGCCATGACAAGCGCGGCGTAGCAGACACGTTGAAGGCTTCGTTTGCCGGAAACACCAGAATTGGTGCTTCAGTGGGCATCTGTGGCAGGGATGACAACACGCGGATTGGACGGCTGTACAGCGTCAGATTCGTGGCTTGGGTGTTGGTAATGGCACACACGTAACTGCCTGTATCGGCAGGCGCAAACAGCGTGAACGTCAGCGCAGAATCCGCCGATACGCCCGTGACGGCTTCACTGCCTTTGAACCATTGATACCGATTGCTCGAACCGGGAACGGAAATCGGCAGGCGAAATCCAATGCTAATCACCGCCGTTGTATCGCGCTGAACGCCCACACTGTCCTGCGGCGAATACACAAAGTTTTCAATCAGCAAGTTGGACTCAATGTCGCGGAACGTTAGTGCATTGCCTCCCACGTTTAAATCGTTCAAACGCCTAATGCGGTCAAGGCGCGGCAAAGCCGTCAGGCGGTTGTTGGACAGCCCAAACTGGCGCAAGCGCGTCATTCCCTGCAATGCTTCTGGTACTGCGCCGCTGAGGCGATTGTTGTCCAGAAGCATAATCGTTACGCTGTCTAACTGCCCAAGCGCGGCGGGAATGGTGTCGGTAAACTCATTAAACGCCAGCGAGAGCGTTTTTAAGCGGCGCAACGCGCCAAGTGAGTTTGGAAGCCTGCCCGTTAAACGATTGTTCGAGAGATTCACGAATTCCAGATTGGTCAGGCGAGCAAAAAAGTCGTTGCCAAGCGTACCTTCCAGACGATTGCTATCCAACGACAACACGTGCAAATTCGTCAGCGAAGCAAACGACGCAGGAATGGTGCCAGTGAGCACATTGTTTCCCAAATCCAGCGTCCGCAGATTCGGCAGTGCAGCCGTATTGCTTTCTGGAGAGGGCTTTTGCGCCAAATGGGTAAACGCAAGATTTGCCGTGCCGCCAAGCGATGGAGGAATTGTTCCCGTCAGGCGGTTGTTGTTCAGCAACAGCGTTTGGAGCATGGGCGGATTGCCAAGTTCAGCAGGAATGGGACCAGTAAATTGGTTCTCGCTCAAATCCAATGTAGCAAGATTGCGGTAGCTGCCAAAACAGCTTGGAATCGTGCCGGACAATTGATTACGAGCCAGCAGCAGCTCACGGATGTCGCTCGCACTGCACAGCGAAGGCGGAATGCGCCCTGTGAAGCGATTACCGCTCAGATTCAACGTTTGCAGAGCATTCAGCAATCCCAAACTGTCGGTAAGAATGCCCAAAAGTTGGTTGTTCGCAAGGTTCAGCACTCGCAAGTCTTTTATCTCGGTGATAAACGGCGGAAACTCGCCAGACAGTTCATTGCCACTGAGGTCTAAGGTTTGCAGTTCGAGCGAGGCAAGTGCTGTTGGGATTTCACCGCGCAACCCATTTTCTGGCAATTCCAGTTGCCGAACGCGACCATTTGCCACTGTTACGCCGTACCACGTATTGATGGGCGTGTTAGTTGCCCAATTTGTGCGATTGCGCCAGTTTATGCCATCGGTGCCGAAGTAGATGCCCAACAGTGCGAGCGAGTCTACCTGCGAGGCTTCCAGCACTCGCAGCGTATCGCGTGAGACACCGCGCCCGAAGGATGCCGTGATTTCCACACGCCCCGACGCTGCCATCGAACTCAGCACTGCCACAATCTGCGTGGTAGAAATGACGCGGTATTCAGCCACAGGCAAGCCGCCAACGCTTACTGAACGCACATCGGCAAATCCGCTTCCGTTGATGACCACTTGCGAGCCACGTGTGGTAAAAGGCGGCACGAAATTACGAATGCTTGGCGGTGCAAGAAAAACGAACACTTGTGCCGAACGCCCAACACCGCCCGCCGAAATAATGTCTATACGCCCTGTGGCAGCATTGTTCGGCACAACAAAGGTGAGCGTGTTCAGCGTTGTGAGCGTAAAATCGGTAATCACCGTGCCGCCAATGCTCACAGCCGAGATGTCATCAAAGTTTTCGCCCGTTACCGTCACAAGCGTTCCCGCCGTCGCTGCCAACGGTGTAACGGTGCGAATAATGGGCGGCACGGGAATGTTCACAAACAGCGTTGCCGAAGTAACCACGCCCCCGGCAGCGATAACGGTAACGTTGCCACTTGAGGAAATACGCCCCACAACGGCGGTTATTTGCGTTGGAGAATTGACGGTAACACGTTGTGCTACCACACCGGCAATCTGTACGCGCGTGTCGGGCGAGAAGTTCGTTCCCGTAACCACGACCACTGTTCCGCTCGTGCCTTCTTTGGGGTTAAAATCGGTAATGGTGGGCGGCGGCAAGAGCGTAAACACGCCCGGAGCAGTGACCGTACCTGCTGCGGTGGTCACGCGCACCACACCGCTTGTGGAGCCTGTGCTGGGGCTTTCGGCGATAATAGCCGTGATGGTGCTGTCATCGTTTGCCACAAAATCACGCACAGCAAATCCCGCGATACTCACCTGATTGGTTGAAAGCAATTGGCTGCCACGAATAGTAACCCGTGTGCCGCGCCCACCAAATGCGGGCGTGAACCCCGTCAGCGACGGCGGTCCTGCCACAATAAACGACTGCGAGGAAGTCGTCACGCCACCGATAGCAGCAACGGTAATGGGTCCGGTACGAGCGTTCGGTCCTAAACGCACGGTAAGTTGTTCTGAGGAATTGACCGTGATATTTGCCGCCGTTACGCCGCCAAACAGCACTTGCGAAGCCGTTGTGGTAAAATTTCGCCCTGTAATCGTTACCACGCTTGCTACACTGGGCACAGCTGCTCTCGGCTGAAACCCTGTTACAACGGGCAAGGGGAAAAAGGTAAATCGCTGCACCGAAGCCGTCGTGCCTCCAACGGTTTGCACTACGACGCTGCCCGTTGTGCCTTGTGCGCTCGGAAACGCCGTCAAACGGAAAGCAGATTCAATCACCACACGCTGCGCTGGCACACCACCAAAAAAGACGCGCGTGGTGAGCGTGGGCGTTGTCCCCACGTTGAAATGTTGTCCGTTAATCGTTACTGCCACGCCCTGTCCTGCATTAACAGGCGAGATACTGGTGATAATCGGTCGTGGCGCGACAACGAATCCCGTTGCCGTTGCTCTGCCGCCGCCTGCAAAAAGCGTAATTGTGCCGCTTGAAGCTCCAGCAGGAACAACTGCTTGAACAGTACTGGAGTCCAGAACCCGTATCATTGCTGCATTCAAGTTACCAAAGCGCACAGAACTGGTGGTAAAAAGGTTCGTACCGCGAATCGTAATCGTTGCTCCTGAGCCAGCTATGGTGGGGTCAAGCGAGCGAATAGCAGGCGGCGGGGCGGTGTTGCCAAGCGCGTAAAATCCTGTAATGACGGCGGTTTGCTGCCCAGAGCGCACAAGCGTTCCCGTAACGGCACTGGTCATTGGCACATACGAGCCGCCCAAGGTTGCCGAGCGTGTCCAGACCGTTGTGGGCGTTACTTCAGGACGTTCGGCTTGAATACGGTACGAACTCAGCGCACCCATAACCAAACTGACTTGCCAGTATTCGTTTGGACTAAGGCTAAAAACACCCATGCCCGGTGTACCACCCGCTGGTGTGGCAAAGGCTTGTACACCAATGCGGGTAATAATCGTAGCGGTTGCTTCGTTGATAGCAAATGGCAAGTATGTTCCCGCTCTACCCACAGGAAAGGCATAACTGCTAAAGCCTGTGGAAATCTCGCGGCGCAATTCACCTTCAACAAACGACGAATCCGAGCCACCCGACACCATGTTGGTTGCCAGCACGTAAACGCTCGGTGGGGCTTGGATTACGCCGCGCACTAAGTTCAAGTTGCTTGTTGATAAGAACGCTCCTGTTTGATTTCTCAGTGGTAGCACAGCACGTGAACGATTGAGAGTAAACACCCGCGTAGAGCCATTCATCAGTAAACTTCCCGTGATTGCGCCTGAACCAATAATGGTTATCGCGCTTTCACTGCCCGTCATGATAAGTTGTGCAGCACTTGTAGTGCCGAAATCAATCTCATTCAACAACGTCAGCCCATTGCCGACCGCATCCGACACAAGCGTTCCACGCAGCGTAAACGAGCCGCTCAACGTCGGCGAAAACGATGGAGGAAGCTGTACACCGCCAGCGTTGGCTATCAAAACGTTTGCAGGCATTTGCACGGGAAATTCTATGGGAGAAATGGTACGCCCACCGTTGCCAGACAAATATTGCAGCGTGTTGGCAAACATGGGGCTGAAATTGTAGGTGATGGGGCGATTAGTAATCGCACTTGCGCCAGCAATTGCCAGTACGCCGCCATTCATGGATACAGTGCCGTCGTTTGTCAGGCTGGCATTGACCGTCATATCAGCGTCAAGCAGCAGCGTTCCGGCACTATTGACGATGATGGAACCACTGTTTGTCAAATCGGTTGTTGGAGCCACAACCACACGCCCGCCCAAGCGCGGCGCAACGTTTGTAATCACAAGCGTCCCGCTATTGCTGAAGGTACTGCCGCCAATAGCATCGTTGAGCGTGAGCGCGTAGCCGTTGATGTCCAGCGTTGCACCGACACCAAGAGTATAGCCGCCGCCGGCATTGTTCGCTATAACGCGCACATCAGAGCCAAGCCGCAGCGTTGTGGGGCGCGTGTGGGTGAGCTGAAGCAACACATTGCCCTCATTGCCGCTCATAGTGGGCGGCGCGAAGGTAAGCAGCCCCGACAGCGCACCAGAACCGCCGATGCTAAGCCGCGCACGGCTGTCATTGCCGCGCAGCGTTCCCGCACCAAAATTCGCCGAGCCGTTGATTTGCAGCGTGTTCGCATTTGAACCACCTGTTAAATCCACCAATCCTGCATTCAATACAAACGAAGAACCAGCGAGCATTGTTGCCGTAACAGATGCGGCTGCGCTACTTGCAAAGGTTATTCTGCCACCGTTGACATTGAACGCGCCCCCGAATGAATAGAGCGCATTGAGTGCATCAGAAGCCATAGTGAGTGTACCGCCCGTGTTCACTGTTACGGTACCGTTAAGCGTTGCGCCAGCACCAAACGCACCGTTCGAGAGCACCAGCTGCCCGCCATTGATGATGACCGAAGCCGATGCTGTAAAGGTGATGGTCGGATTCGCTTCCACGCTGGAGATACCACTGCGTACCGTGATAGGTGCATTGAACGTGGTTACGCCAGTCATAGAAACCGAGTGGTCTATAAGTACCGTGCCGTTCATCGTTGCTGGCAATTCTGCCCCGCTTGGTCTGACGCTGGAGCCGCGATATTCCAGCAAAGCATTGCTATTGGTGTAATTCACGGGCGTTCCAGCAATTGCACCCGAACTCAAGAGCCTGAGAATTCCTTGCAATCCAAACGAGCCTTGCACATCCATCTGCGAAGCCCCAAGCGTGAGCGTGATGGCATCAGCAATTTCCAGCACGCCGCCCGGCTCCACGATGATTTTTGCAGCTACCGTTGCGGTCATATTCCACAGAGCCACTTTACTAAAAGGAACACGAAACTCGTCGGCAGCAACAGCAAATGACGTTGCCTGACCACTGGAGTTGGGCGCAGCGTTTGGATTGGTATTCCAGTTCCCCAGCGATGATGCCGAAGAGCCATTACCACCCACAAAATAAAACACGTCAGCGTACAGAGGTGTGAGCCACATACACAACACAGCACAAACCAAAGCGATGCGTAGAACACGGGTTCTGAACTCAAGAGGTCTTACCAGAGGTCTTATTGGTGGCACAGCATCAACACGTGGTGCATACGATACAGAAGCCGCAGTACCTATCGTTGAAGTCTTGGGAACACAGTTGCGCCCGTTGTGTTTTGACCATCCGTTGTGTTTTGACAACGTGTGCAGTACATTCATACATTGCGTCATACTCATACATTGCGTTGATACTATTGATGCCACAGTGATACTAAAATTGAAGCACGGGATTGAGATACGATGTGAAACCTATCACCACTGATAGATGATAGGCAAGATTGCTGCCATCAGTGTATCCCCTTTACTCAGGTTTTTGTTGGCTAAACACAAGATGTTAAGGACAGGACGTTCGCAAAAAGGTACTTTTGGGGCAAGTGCTTACAATCCCTTTATTGCTAAGTCGTTTTTTTTGCAAGGACTTGAGAAATCTATAGAATACATTTGCGAAAGTCCTCTATGAAACTTCTTGCAGAAGTGCCTTTACCCAACTCTATCGGGCGACCCTCTCCCACTGGGAGAGAGTGCTTGAAGCGAAGCGGAAATCAGGTGGGGGCATTATCAACAAGTGCTTTTGCGAGAATTTCGTATGACAACAGTATGTTCGTCGCCACACAATAAAAGTTCGACAAGAAAGTTTGAGTATTGCTCATGGATTCACGCCGTGAAATTAGCTAATTGGGAGCTTCCAACCAAAGGTTTTAGAGCGTTGTTGTCGTGCAAAGGAGTGTTTTTTTCTGCTAACCCACTCGTGGGCATAATCCTACCAATCACAGGAAAAACAAGCCTGAACAAAAACGCCATTGGGAATACGTTGAAGATGTTGTAACTTTGTGGTTTGCACAGGTTGTGCCGTGCATGGTAATCATGTAAGTAATCATGTAATCATGCAACGTAACCATGAAATTTACGGATTGAACATACATCGAGCAAAAAACTCCTCACTCTCCTCAACCACACACGCAATGGAACTGTTTCGGAATTTTTGCATCATCGCACACATTGACCATGGCAAATCCACGCTTGCAGACCGCTTGCTTGAACGCACGGGAACGATTGCGGCGCGAGATATGACCATGAACCAGATTTTGGACAATAATCCCCTTGAACAAGAGCGTGGCATTACCATTAAGCTCCATGCTATCCAAATGAAGTACAACGCCTGTGATGGCAAGTCCTACACGCTCAATTTGATAGACACGCCCGGACACGTAGATTTTTCCTATGAAGTGTCGCGTTCGCTGGCAGCCTGCGAGGGCGCGTTGCTGGTCGTGGACGCTACACAAGGCGTGGAGGCACAAACCATTAGCAATCTCTATCTGGCGGTGGATGCAGGACTGGAAATCATTCCCGTCATCAACAAAATTGACCTGCCGAGCGCAGCCACTACGCTGGAATCAGTCAAACAACAGGTCATGGATCTCATCGGCTGCAAAGAAGAGGACATGATACTTGCCTCTGCCAAAGCAGGCATTGGTATTGATGAAATCTTAGAAGCCGTTGTGCAGCGCGTTCCGCCGCCCAAAGGCAACCCCAACGCGCCGCTTCGTGCGCTGATTTATGACTCGTCGTTTGACCCGTATTTGGGCGTGGTGGTGAACGCACGAGTGTTTGACGGCTCTATCAAAGAAAAAGACAAAATTTTCTTCCACGCCACGCAAAAAACCTACGAGGTCGAAGAGGTCGGCTTTATGAAGATGAACCGCGTTCGCACAGGCGAAATCTCGGCAGGCGACGTGGGCTACATCACTGCCAGCATCAAAAATCTGCACGATACAAAAGTGGGCGATACCATTACCCATGCTGACCGTAAAGGCGAGCCGATTGAGGGCTTTAAGGAAGTAAAACCGATGGTGTTCAGCGGGATTTATCCTGCTGACAGCGATGACTTCGAGGATTTACGCGAAGCACTCACGAAACTGTCGTTGAACGATTCGGCTATTACCTTTGAGCCAGAAACATCATCTGCGTTAGGTTTTGGCTTTCGATGCGGCTTTTTGGGGTTGCTCCATATGGAAATTGTGCAAGAGCGTTTGGAGCGCGAATTCCACCAGACAATCGTTACGACCGTTCCCACTGTGCGCTATCGTGCGCTGCTCACTAACGGCGAAGAACAGTGGATAGAATCGCCAGCGCAGATGCCGCACACAACAAAATTGGAAGAAATTTACGAGCCGTTTATCAAGGCACAAATTATTACGCCTACGGACTATATCGGCGCGATAATGAAACTCTGCATGGACAGGCGCGGCGAATTTGTTTCGCAAAGTTATCTGACCGAAACCCGCGTGGAACTCACCTTCAAACTGCCGCTTGCAGAAGTGATTTTTGATTTTTACGACAAACTCAAGTCTGGCACACGCGGATATGCCTCGTTTGACTACGAGTTTATCGAAATGCAGCCCGGGGATTTGGTCAAATTAGACATTCTGCTCAACGGCGAGCCCGTTGACGCGCTTTCGAGCATTGTTCACCGTCAAAAATCGTACGATTGGGGCAAAAAACTCTGCGCCAAACTCAAAGAACTTATTCCGCGCCAGATGTTTGAAGTGGCTATTCAAGCAGCAATTGGCAGCAAAATCATCTCGCGTGACAACATCAGTGCCATCCGCAAAAACGTTTTGGCAAAGTGTTATGGTGGCGACATCTCGCGCAAACGCAAACTTTTGGAGAAACAAAAAGAAGGCAAAAAACGTATGAAACAAATCGGCAGGGTCGAAGTGCCGCAAGAGGCATTTTTGGCGGTGCTGAGTATTGACCAGTAATGGACATTCTGTCTCTGTTTTAGTTTAAAATCCAATGGCAAAAACACTTGACCAACTGCGCTCAGAGCAGCGCAAAAGCAAAAAAAGCTCCACCACAGCAAGCAAAGGCAAAGTTGCTGCACAAGCAAAAGCCAAGCAACCACAGCACCCCGAACATCACCAATCCCTCGGCGAAATTGCCCTTTCATGGCTGAAAACCTTAGGCGGGGCAATCGTGATGGTGATGATTCTCAACGGGCTGCTTATTGCTTCGTTCGTTGTGCCAACAGGTTCGATGGAAAATACCGTTATGACTGGCGATTTTTTGTTCGTCAATAAACTTATCTACGCGCCTTCCACCCCCCAACTTATCCCTATTTTCAACATTCCATTGCCATACTATCGCTTTCCGGGCTTGCGCGAGCCACGCAAAGGCGACGTGATTGTGTTCATTTTCCCGGGCAACCGCGATGAATCCAAACCTCAAGAATTTCAATACTACCTCAAACGCTGCGTGGCAACTGCTGGCGACGTACTTGAAATTCGGAACAAACGCCTCTACATCAACGGCACAGAATCTGCCTTCCCGCCGGAAGGAAAGTTCGGTCAGTCTGCTTCGCTCAACCCCGACGATTATCTGTACACGTTCCCCGTTGGCAAAGGCTACAACCGCGACAACTACGGTCCGGTCAAAGTGCCAAAACGCGGCGACGTTATCAATATTTCGCTGGAAAATTTACAAGAATGGGACACGTTTATTCGCCGCGAAGGTCACACCGTTAGCACCGAGGGCACTACGATTCTGATTGACGGCAATCCCACCACGCGATACACTGTGCAGCGCGACTACTGCTTTGGCATGGGCGACAACCGCGATAACAGCTTGGACAGCCGCTACTGGGGTTTTATTCCTGTGGATAATGTTGTAGGAACGCCACTGATAGTGTACTGGTCATGGGAGACGAATTTGATAGGGGATTCTTACTTCGGCACACTGATTGAAAAATTCAAGACGATACGCTTTAACCGCATCGGCAAAGTGATTCACTAAAGCAGTGCCTTTTGCATCATTTCGCACAATGAAACTTCCGTTAGCAGCAAAATTCTTCGTGAGTTTTTTGGTGGCGGCTTGCCTTCTTGCCGCCACCGCCGTTGTTTGTTGGCAGCAGGTTCAAACGCTGCAGTCCAGTACAGAAGCCGAAACACAGGCAGAGCACATAGCCCATCTTGTACAAACACTGCTCAATCAACTCCGCGACAGCGAAAGCGGGCAGTTAGGATTTATTATCACTGGCGACACGCTCTATCTTGAATCCTACGCAGCTTCAGTAGGGCAGGTGGGACTAACACTCAAACAACTCTATGCCATTCCCAACCGTTCAGCGTCGTTAAACCAGAATTTACAACAGCTTGACGGCTTAGTTGAAAAAAAACTCCATGAATTTACTGTGAGCATTCAACTGCGCCGCACCCAGGCTCTCATCAAACCTGCTGCCGACGCTATTCGCAAAGCAAAAGGACGTATGAACACCGACAGCATCCGCATTGTGGCGTATCGTCTGCAGCACGAACAGCAGTCCGTTGTGAAGCAAGAACGCCAGCAGCACCTTAACCAAGCCATAACGCTGCTTTGGACAGCATTTGCTGCCGGTGCCGGTGCACTGGTGCTGATGTTGCTGTTGGGCTGGGTTTCAACGTTCGCGCTCGTACGGTCGCTCAAAACGCTTACCACATCGGTTGAATACTTTGCCCTGAATGACCTCTACCATCGCGTTCCTCGTCAAACTGTACCAGAAACGCAGGCGATTGTCGTTGCGCTGAACACGATGGCAGCAAATTTGCAAAACCTTAGTGTTACCACACAAGGCTCTCACAATCAACTCCTTGAGGTACTCAATGCTTTAGCGATGCCATTGTTTGCTCTCAAAGCTGTGCGCGACCAGCGCGGCAGTCTTGTGGATTTTGAAATTCTTTTATGCAACCCTGCCGCCATCGCGCTTGTTCGTACTCTTGGCGGACAGCCCTTTGCCGTTCAAGGCGCACGATTGCTCACGGTGCTGCCGAACTCTCGCGCCGATGGTTTGTTTGCAGCGTTAGCCCACGTTGTCGCCGACGGCAACGCCCACCAAGCCCCATTGACGGCAAACACTGGCACACCATTGCATCTCCACGCAAGCAAATACGGCGATGGTGTCGTAGTAACGTTCTGGTCAGCATGAGCGGTCTCTGGTGCTGTGCAACGCCCTCTCTTGTGAACAATCATCATCTGAACATCATCTGAACATCATCTGAACAATCATCGTTCGGCAATCATTTACCAACCTACCACCGAACATTATGCGCGGACTGTACCTTCATATTCCGTTTTGCAGCAAAAAGTGCATCTATTGTGATTTTTACTCGCTCGAATCCACACAATATATTGGCGCGTTTGTGGAAACCATAGTGCAGGAAATTCGCTTGCGTTCGGCAACCCTTTCGCCTGAGCAACGCCGTGTGAACACTGTGTTTTTCGGCGGTGGAACGCCGTCATTACTCACGGTGCGGCAGATGGAGCGCATTATTAACGAACTCCATAAGCATTTTCAAACCGGCTCTTCTGATGCAAACACTGCTGAAAACTCCGCAGAAATCACTGAATGGACGATGGAGTGTAATCCGGGAACAGTAACGGTGGAATCCCTGAAAGGGTACAAGTCTCTTGGTATCAATCGCCTGAGTTTTGGTGTGCAGTCGTTTTTTGCATCCGATTTAGAGTTTTTGAGCCGTACACACTCGCGCTCAGAGGCCGTGCAGGCGGTTGAAGATGCACGGAAGGCTGGATTTGACAACATCAACATTGACTTGATGTTTGCACTGCCCAATCAAACGCTTGAGCGTTGGCAAACAACCATACGAACCGCTCTTGCTCTGGAAACCGAACACGTCTCGGCATATAGCCTGATTTTTGAAGACGGAACACCACTCAACGCCATGAAGCTGCGCGGTGAAGTTCGCCCGCAGTCCGACGACGACGATGCCGTGCTGTATGAGTGGACGATGGAAGCTTTTGCACGGCATGGCTACGAGCAATATGAAGTTTCCAACTTTTGCAAGCCCGACAAACACTGTCGCCACAACACGCTGTATTGGCAGGGCGAGGAATACGTGGCATTTGGTCCTTCAGCGCATGGCTATCTTGTGCATGCACCAGAAGCCCTCCATGAGCGCTATTGGAACGTGCGGAGCTTAAAGCGGTATTCCGACATGATAGCCGATGACATCTTGCCTGTGGTCAATCACGAACACTTGGGCAGGCGGGAACAACTGTTCGAGCGGGCATTTTTGGAATTGCGTTCGCGGGGAATCCGCCTTACCGAATTCGAGCGTGATTTTGCTCTTGACCTTTGCGTGGTGCTTGCGCCGCTGTTTGCCAAATACGACGGTGAGAATCTTCTCCGCGTGCAGCACGGTCGCTTGTCGCTAACATCTCGTGGATACGTGCTGTGCGATTCGATTAGTGCCGACGTTATTGCTGCACTCGAAGACTATGTGGGCGAAACGTGGGAAAACAACTGGGAAAACACCGCAAGACTGTGACAGAACGCCTTTTCACCATGTTGCTGCTGTGTTGCTTATTGGTGCAGTGACAGGCGCAGTGAACTGCTCTTTGTATTGTAAACGATACAGTTTGGCATACAAACCGTTCTGCGCAAGCAATTCTTGATGACTACCTTGCTCACTAACTTTTCCGTGATGAAGGACAATGATAGTATCGGCGCGTTGAATGGTACTTAATCGGTGAGCAATCACGATAGCGGTGCGCCCGCTCAGCATAGTTTCGATAGCGCGTTCAATCTGCTGCTCGGTGGCAGTGTCAATGCTGGAAGTAGCTTCATCCAAAATAAGCACATCGGGGTCGGTTGCCAACGCACGGGCAAACGAAATAAGTTGTTTTTGTCCCACTGAAAACGTTGCCCCGCGTTCCATAACAGGTGTGTCGTAGCCTTGGGGAAGTTTTTGGATAAACTCGTCTGCGCCAACAGCTTTTGCAGCGTTCATGGCGGTTTCGCGGCTCAGATGCTCACTGCCGAGCGTGATATTTTCGATAAGCGGTCTGGCAAACAAAAATACATCTTGCAGCACAATAGCAATACGCGAACGCAAGGATTCTTGCTGGAGGTCGCGGATACTGCAACCGTCAATCAGGATGTCGCCGCTTTGAAACTCGTAAAACCGACACAACAAATTCGTCAGCGAACTTTTCCCTGCACCTGTGGCACCAACAATCGCAACAGTTTGCCCTTTTTTCACCGTGAACGATACGCCCTTGAGTACAGGGCGCACACCGTCATAGCTGAAATGAACGTTACGAAATTCAATGGCGGTTTGCAGTGGTTTGGCTGGTATGGCGTTGGGGTTATCGCGCACGAATGCGTCTTCGTCCAACAGTTGAAAAATCCGCTCCGACGAAGCCATCGCGCTTTGGAGGGTGTTGTATTTGTCCGAAAGTTCGCGCAAGGGGCGAAAAAACATCTCGCCGTATTGGGAAAAAGCGATAATCATGCCCACGCTCATCGTGCCGCTTAAAATTTCGCTCGAAGCGTACCAAATCACAATTGCCAGCGACAGCGTTCCCATCATTTCCACAAATGGAAAAAACACCGCATAATAAAACACTGAACGTATTTGGGCGTTGGTGTGGGTTTGGTTGATGTCGTCGAATATGGCACGCTGACGTTCTTCTTGCGAAAACAGTTGGATGATGTTCATACCCTGAATGTATTCGTTCAAAAACGCATTCATGCGGGCAACTTGCTTGCGAATTTCCTGATACTGCACTCGAACAGCTTTGCGAAACATATTCGTTCCCACCATCAGCACTGGCACAACGACAATCGTTGCCAATGCTAATTGCCAACTGGTGATGAACATAAAAAACACTATCCAGATGATGACAAAGATGTTCGACACCATCATCACCAACCCTGAAGAAAACACTTCGTTGAGGACTTCTACATCACTGGTAACCCGCGTAACGAGTCTGCCAACGGGTGTGGTGTCGTAAAAACGCAGTGAAAGTTGTTGTAATCGCCGAAACAGGCGCATCCGCACGTCCAAAATCGTGTTTTGCCCAATCCACTGCATAAGCATCGTCAGCCCATATTGTAACGCGCCTTGCAAGAGCAACAGTCCAAAAATCAGCCCCACAGACCAGACTAATCCGTGAGTATCGCCTTTGGCGACGTATTCGTCCACTGCATGGCGAACAATATACGGACGGTACGGACCGATGGCTGCAACGGCGGTGGTCAGCACAACAACAACCGTAACGGGGATGCGGTAGGGTTTCAAAAAGTCCAGCAGCCGTCCAAGTAGTGAGGAATCTATTGCTTTGCCAAGTTTTTCGTCGTCGTGGTTGTGTTGTTGTGCCATAATATTTCTATGAGCAATTCACCTTTGCTTCAACAAGCGAGTTGTTATGGTGGAGAGCGTTGTCAAATTGCGGAGTAAGAACTGTGGAGTATCAGTTGTTTAAGCGTGTACGGAAAATCCTTACATGAGAAGGCGAATTTCCGTAAATTCGCTCTTCGTCGTACAGCCGTATGGTGTACAGAGCATTCGTTACGCTCTTCGTGGTTTACATTTGTGTTGCAACACTTAACATTCATGGCAAATATACGACATTTCTTCATGTTTCGCTGCATATAAGCAGCACGAGAAGACGTGAAAAAAACACGAAACATACGAACATGATTTCGGGTGCTTCGATAGACGTAGTTTCGATGATTTGTAGCTGTACACTGTTGAGGCATAATGAACCTACCTTGAGCGAGCGCTGAACTGACGTTCATTGTGCTGCTCACCGCAAAGGTCACAAAGTTTTCCGCAAAGCCCACAGAGCAACTCTTGGTCTTTGTGTGCTTTGTGGTAAAATATTGCAATCATGTGGGCATAGGTATTTTGTTGAACATGGGCATAGGTATTTTGTTGAACATTTGTTGAACGTTATCTTACGGAAAATATGACCAAAGGCATTATTTTGGCGGGTGGTAGCGGTACGCGACTGTATCCGCTCACATCGCTGTTTAGCAAACAATTGCAGCCCATTTATGACAAGCCGATGATTTATTATCCGCTTGCAACACTCATGCTGGCTGGCATCCGTGATATTTTGATTATTTCCACGCCTCAAGACACACCAAATTTTGAGCGGCTGCTGCAATCGGGCAATCAGTGGGGCATCGCCCTGCGATACGTAGTCCAAGCAGAACCCAAAGGCATTGCTCAGGCGTTTATCTATGGCAAAGAATTTCTTGGCAGCGACCAAGTGTGCTTGATTTTAGGCGATAATTTGTTCTACGGGAAATTAGATTTTTTGCGCCGTGCGCTTGAACGTAATGTTGGCGGCACGATTTTTGGCTATGCCGTGAACGACCCCGAACGCTATGGCGTTGTAGAGTTCGATGCTCAGAAGCGCGTGGTGAGCATCGAAGAAAAACCCCACAAACCCAAATCCAAGTACGCCGTACCTGGACTGTACGTCTATACCTCTGATGTGGTGCACATTGCTGAGAACCTACAACCCAGCGCACGAGGCGAATTGGAAATTACGGATGTGAATAATGCCTATCTGCAACAACAGCGTCTTGCAGTGGAGATTATGGGACGCGGCATTGCATGGTTAGACACTGGAACGCCCAAAAGTCTGCTGGAAGCCAGTTCGTTCATTCAAACCATCGAGGAGCGTCAGGGCTATAAAATTGCATGTTTAGAGGAAGTGGCATTAGCGCAAGGGTTCATCAACCGCGAAGAGTACAACGCAACCGTGGCTGCGCTCCCCAAAAGCCCATACAAAGAATATTGTTTGCGGATTGTGGATGAAACGTGAGGATGAAATGTTATAGTGCTGGGACGTTCACAACAATACGGAACAAGGGGCTGCGAACTCTTATTTTGCCAAGGCTTGCAAGGAATATTTCTACGGTACTGCGGTACCATGTTGAGGTCGAGTAGTCTATGAGGATTGTTCACTCTATATGTCAATGGTGCGTATCGTTTCGCCAAATGGCTTATGCTGTGGCATTTGCTCCTTTGAGCGCGAGCGCAGCATTGCTAATGGTTTGGTCAATGGTTGGGGTAGTGTTTGGGGCAAGTGTGCTGAGTTCTATGTTGAGTTCTATAATGCCGCAACGTCTTCAGGCGCAGCCCATTCAGGGTCTTCAGCCACAGCCCAATCGTGTGCCGACTTCTACGACGACGGTTTTGTCAACATCTCCCACAACAGCGTATTCCATAGATTCGTTCAAACTTCGCACCTTCCATGTTCCCCAGCAGTCTCTGATTGACAGTTTACGACACCTCCTGCGACAAGCCCTGCCCGACACGACGCGAGTACAAGTGATGAACCGTCTTGCATGGCTGTACAGAACCTTTGATGTTCAGCAAGCATTACTACTGGGCAGCGAAAGTTTGCGTCTTGCAGAATCCCTTCGCTACTACGCAGGCTGGGCGCAAGTGGCAAACTATCTTGGTGTGTTCCAACGCAACATTGGCGAATATGCACAAGCAATGCAGATGTTTTACCTCGCTAAACATCTTGCCGAAGAGCATAACCTTCCCAAAGAACTCGGTTACGCTTACAACAATATTGGTGATGTGTATCGTTTGGAAGAAAACTATGTGGAAGCCATTGCCCACATCAAAAAAGCTGAAGAGATATTCCGTCGTTTGGGGGACAAGCAAGGAATGGCATATTCACACATGCGCTTGGGAGAACTGTATCAACACAACGCGCACTACGCAGAAGCATTAGAGGAATTTGACCACGCACTGCGCTTACGCCAAGAACTCAAAGACTACGGACAAACTTTGGCAGTGTACCTGCGTATCGCGCAGGTGTACCGCTCGCAAAAGCGATATACAGAAATTGAAAAGATTTTAGCCACGCTTTCCTCGCTCAGTACAACCACCAATGATGCTTCGTTAGAAGTGTCCGTCCTCAATACCATAGCCATTGGCGCGTTGGAACTTGGTCAGCACGACCGCGCTATTGCCGTCGCATTGCAAAGTCTTCGGAAGGCTCAACGCTTAGACCTCAAGCAAATGATAGAGCAAGCAACTGAAGTCCTTGCCAAAGCATTTGCTGCCAAAGGTCAGTACAAAGAGGCGTACACGTATCAGCAGATGTTCATAGAGACACAATCCCAGCTCCGTAGCCAAGAGATGCGGCAAAGCATTGCCAACGCCCGCACAAAATATGAAATCAACAAACGTCAGATAGAACTGGAACGAGAACAAACAAACCGTCGTGTGGCGGTGATGGCTGGAACGGCAATCAGTGTGCTTCTGCTGGTCATTATTATTTTGGTACTGCTCAATTCCCAACGACAGCGCAAAGCCAACACACTCTTGCGCGAAACAAACGCACGCCTTATCGAACAGCAACATCTGGCAGAGCAGCAGGCTCTCAGCATTGACGAAGCAAATATTGTACTGGAAGAACAAAATTTGTCGCTTGCTTACGCCAAAGAGCAGGCAGAGGCTGCGAATCGTGCAAAAACCCAGTTTTTGGCAAATATGAGCCACGAACTCAGAACGCCGATGAACACGATTCTGGGGTTTACAGAAGTGTTGTTGGAACTGAGCAATGATGAAGTGCAGCAGGCGTATCTGAAGAAAATTCAGATTTCTGGCAGAATGCTGACGGACATACTGAACGACATCTTAGAACTTGCTCGCTCCGAAACAACAAGAGCAGCGCAGCCAGAACTTGAGCCAGAGTCCATTACTCAACTTGTCCACGATACTTGTGCCGCATTGCAAACACAAGCACAAGAAAAAGACTTGGCATTTGCTATCACCATCGAGCCATCCGTTCCAGAAATGCTTTTGATTGACGGCATACGCCTGAAACACGTTCTGCACCACTTGGTCAGCAATGCTATCAAATTTACCGAAGAAGGGGAAGTCTCTGTAACAGTTAGTGCCTCAGAATCGGTGCTGGCAAGCAGCCAGAATGCAAGTGTAGCCCTCACAATAAGCGTGCGCGACACAGGCATTGGTATTGCTCCCGCTCACCACGAGCATATTTTTGAGCCATTTTTTCAGCAAGACACCAGCGACACAAGGCAGTACGGCGGCACAGGTCTTGGACTCACTATCGTCAAACGCCTGCTGGCTACGATGGGCGGTTCTGTGCGAGTAGAAAGCGCGTTGGGCGACGGTTCAACCTTTACTGTCACGCTGCCAGAAGTCTTGCTGGCAACTCCTGCCACGATAGAAACAGCATTGGATGGCCAGACAAACTCTCCGCATCAAGCATCGTTCCACCCCGTCATCAGCCACACCGAATCTCACGGTTTCCAGACACAGACCTATGATAACCACGATAACCACGACAATCACGATATTCACCCTACTCCTTTGGGTCAGCAGCCGCCAAGCAGGTGGTATCATCATGCGGCTCAGACCAGTAGCACGGGTGAGCACTGGCATTGCAGTCCTGAATGTTACCGTGAACTGCATGAAACCTTGTTGATACAATGGAAAAGCATTGCTGGCACGATGAATAATTTGGATGTGGAGGTATTTGCGGGGCATGTAGCTGATGCTGCTGCACGCCACCAAGTGCCAGATATTGCTCAGTACGCCCACAAATTGCGTCTGGCCGCCGAATCCTTTCGGCTAACCGAAATGAACACGTTGTTTCAGGAATTTCCCCACCGAGTCAGTGCCGCCCAAGTTATCGTGTGAACTCCTTCCAGCGGAGACGCACGTAGTAACAATTTTTTGAACGCTTTTCTTGTAATTGCAAATCATTTGCAGTAATTTACATTATTCAGCGTCCGACGTATCACAAGCGTTGGCAGCAAATCGCTTGATTTCGGCGTGATTTTTGACAATGCGCTTTTTCTTGAAACCTTTGATAACTCTTGCTCTTGCTGCCAGAAAACGCGTTCGGACACTGTTACAACCTTTTACCAAACCATAAACATCGTGCTACAAACATTATGCCCTACAAACTCCCTGTAACCGTGTTGTCTGGCTTTTTAGGTGCTGGAAAAACAACGCTGCTCAACCATATTTTGAATAACCGCGAAGGCAAGCGTGTGGCAGTGATTGTCAATGACATGAGCGAAGTGAACATTGATGCTGAACTCGTCAAAACAGGCGGTGCAGAGCTTTCGCGTACCGAAGAACAATTGGTCGAGATGTCTAATGGCTGTATTTGCTGCACACTGCGGGAAGATTTGCTGCAAGAGGTCTCGCGTTTGGCGCGAGAACAGCGATTTGACTACCTTGTCATCGAATCGACTGGCGTTTCCGAGCCGTTGCCAGTGGCGGAAACGTTCACCTTCGAGGACAATCTTGGGCGTTCACTTTCTGATATAGCACGCTTAGACACGATGGTCACGGTCGTTGATGCGTTCAATTTTATTCGTGAACAAGCCAAAAGCGATTTTCTTAAAGACCGCAATTTGGCTATTAGCCAAGACGACGAGCGTTCGATAGCCGATTTGCTCTTAGACCAGGTGGAATTTGCCGACGTTATCGTGATTAACAAAACTGATTTGGTATCGCCAGAAGAGTTAGACACGTTGGAAATGCTGCTGCGCCAACTCAACACGGAGGCAAAAATTCTTCGCGCCGAGCATGGCAGAATTCCGTTAAACCGCGTGCTGGACACCAAACTGTTCAATTTTGACCGTGCCGCGCAAGCTCCGGGATGGCTGAAGCAACTCAACGGCGAACACGTGCCAGAAACCGAAGAATACGGTATTCAGAATTTTGTCTATCGAGCGCGGCGACCATTTCACCCCGAACGGTTTTACAAGTTTGGTGAGCGTATTCCGATGAATATTAGACATTATCTATCATAAGTATTTGATTACGGAAAACTGAGGCGAAGATTGGCTAGTCCGCAGGCTATTTCCATGACCAAGTCCCGCGTAGCCGCCTTTTTGAGCCGCACAACTTCTTTGA
>Ga0272446_1001908_pt1 | contig 29472 bp, 28 predicted proteins | sample YNPCB0061_FD_194587 | JGI IMG/M metagenome (GOLD analysis project Ga0272446, IMG submission 194587) | Hot spring microbial mat communities from Yellowstone National Park, WY, United States - YNP-CB-006-1 | ecosystem: Environmental > Aquatic > Thermal springs > Hot (42-90C) > Sediment | place...
GGTGCGGTGGAACCACGCTGACCCTTCCCGAACTCAGTTGTGAAACGCTGTTACGGCAACAATACTTTAGAGGTGACTCTACGGAAAGATAGCTCGATGCCAGGTACTTTTTTCTCCTTGGGGCAGTACTCTCTTTCTGCCCCCTTAATTTTTGGTGTTTTTTGGGAATTTGTAGAAGACTATGACTAAGCGTACTCTGGAAGGAACCAATCGTAAGCGGTTGCGGGTTTCTGGGTTTCGGGCTAGGATGGCTACTCCTAATGGTAGGAAGGTTTTGAAGGCGCGGAGGCGTAGGGGCAGGCTTCGTTTGTCTATCAGTTAGTTGCTTGTTACCTTTGGTTAATCGCCTTAAGAATCGATCGGATTTTAGGGAGGTACTGAGTGAAGGGCAATATTTGAAGGGTAGGTTACTGAATATTAAGTTTGTTTTAGGTTCTGATAAGAATTTACCTGCGTTGGTTGGTTTTGCGGTTTCTAAGAAGTTTAGTAAGCGTGCCACCCATCGGAATTTGATGAAGCGCAGGCTCAGGCATATAGTTAGGGAATTTTTAGGGCAAATTTTAGCCGGTAGTAAGATGATAATTTTAGTATCCCGACCCCAGACAGACGTAAGTTTTAGAGATTTGCGGGATGATTTAAAGGATTTATTAATTAAGGCTAAGCTCTATGGCGATTAAGGAAGAGATTTATTACAACGGTGCCCCCCATTGGGGAGATTTGATTTTGAATTTGATTTTATCGGTATTTGTGATTACCTTACCGATCACGATCGGGGCGATCGTAAGGGCTTTATGGGTCAGGTATTTAATTACCGATCGGCGCATATCGGTAACTGGGGGTTGGATGGGTAGGCAACGTACCGATGTGGTCTATGGTGAAATTGTGAATATTGTTTCTGTACCTAGAGGCATAGGATGGGGGGATATTGTCGTGACCTTAAAGGACGGCTCTAGGCTGGAATTACGCTCTCTACCGAGGTTTAGAGAAATTTATCAGTTAATTGAAGGTAAGCTAAGCTTTGATGTGAGACAGAGAATGCTTCGATCGGGGAAGGCAAAATCAGCATAGAATGTTTTACTGAGGTGTACCAAATTTAGTTTCATGGACTTTGGCGTTAGTTTTTTGTCTAATAATGTGATGTTGCCAATCCTAGATTTTTTCTATGGGATTGTACCCAGCTATGGCTTGGCGATTGTAGCTCTGACTTTGGTTGTGAGGTTTGCTCTGTTTCCGATCAGCGCTGACCAACTACGGAATATGAGGCGGATGAAGATTGCTAACCCTATCATGCAGCAACGCATCCGATCGGTGCAGGAACGTTACAAGAACGACCCGACTAAACAACAGGAAGAGTTGGCTAAGGTCAACAGTCAGAATATACAGGAATTCGGCAATCCTCTGGCGGGATGTCTGCCTGCTATTTTGCAAATGCCGATTTTATTTGCTTTGTTTGCCACTCTGCGGGGGTCTCCCTTTGCTGACATCAGCTATACGGTCAATTTCCAGGTTTTACCTCAGGAACAGGCAGCCCAAATTCAACACCAGGCATTCTCTACCTCTCCCCAGAATGTTTTCTTTGCCGATCGGAATCATTACCCCATCAAAGCCTTGGTTAGTAGTGGTACCAAGTTAGCTACGGGGGAGGAAGTTGCTGTGAAGCTAATTTCGGAAGATGATAAGTCCTTTGAGGAAATAGCTACTGCCCAAGATGCCAAATTGAATCTCAAGTGGCAGGTAACGAAGGGAGCGGACAAAGTTAGCGTGACGGAAGATGGAATAGTCAAAGGGCTTGCGCCCGGCGATGCCACAGTCCAAATTACCGTACCTGGTCTAGCCTCTAACAAGGGATTTTTGTTTATTCGAGCCTTGGGCAAAGTGGGAGTAACTAACCCTGATGGCTCAATCAACTGGGATATTTTAGTGATGATTATGGGCTTTGGCTTGAGTCTCTATGTCAACCAGATGATTTCCAGTGGACAATCGGAGAATGAAGAAGAATCTCAACAACAAACGGTCAATAAGCTAACGCCAATTATTTTTTCGGGGATGTTTTTATTCTTTCCCTTGCCAGCGGGAGTGTTGCTCTATATGTTGATTGCCAATATGTTTCAGACTCTCCAATCTTTTTTAGTATCGAGGGAACCCTTACCCGAAAATCTGCAAAAGTTAGTTGTTACCCCTAGTCAGCCCAAGGCAGAATTGGGATTTGAACCCAAAAATAAGAAGAAAAAATAATCATGGCAGCATCGGAGTGGCTTGAGGGTTTGCTGAATTTAATGGGGTTTAGTCTGGCTAGGGTCGAAGAACTAGAGGAGGATAAATTAGGCAACCGCTGGTTAGTGATTCTGAGTAGTCACTTGAGTAAAAGTGAAATTGATTGTTTAACCGGCGAGAATGGTAGCGGTTTAGATGCCCTGCAATACATGACTAACTTGGTTTTTGGGGGTGGTTATACCTTCATTGTTGAGTTAAATGGTTTTCGGGAGCGTCAGTTAGCCCAATTACAAGACCGGGCGATGGAAGCTCTGGCAGCGGTGCGGCAGACTCATTCTTTCTACAGCATCAGCCATTTGTCTCCTGGAGAAAGACGCTATATTCATTTGCTCCTGGAAGAGTATGAAGAGGTAGAAACTTTCAGTGAGGGAGAAGAACCAAATCGTCAGTTAGTTGTAAGATGGCTAGGAGAAAAAGGTGCTTAGAGATATTTATATTCCTGACCTTTTGCGTTGCGAAAATCATACCTTGACCCAGTCCTTCAAGGAATTTTTTGAAGATTTGGCGACTCTAGGTCCGATCGAGGGGGAAGTAACCCTCCATCACGGCGGTTCATTTTTGGAAGTAATCGTTAAAGCTAAGGCAATTATGACCCTGGTCTGCGACCGGACTTTGGTGCAGTTTAATCATAAGCTGGTGGTTGATACTAAGGACATTGTGGCGCTGGCAAACCCGATCGAGCTACCGAAAGAGCAAGAGCTAGGGTTAGAAGAATTAACCGAGTCCTATCCCCCCAATGGCACTTTCCCACTTAAGTTTTGGATTTATGAACAGCTTTGTCTAGCGATCCCTTTCCCCGCCATTGCGCCTGATGCTCCTCCCTGGCAGAGTGAAGCTCCAAAGGAACAGGTAGACCATCGTTGGGATGGTTTGAAGGGGCTTATACTTTCTGACTAGACTTCTAGGAGGACAGTATCTTGAGAGAGGGCGGCTTGCAGGCGGCAGAAGGACTCTACATGAATTTGATATTGCTTGAGTTGACTTTCTACCCAGCTTTCCCGATCGCTACTAGCATAGATATGGACAGAAGGCTCATGGGCATCGGGCAAGATTAGGACCCAGTTATGATCGCCGGAGAAAATTTTGACCCCATCTACTAATTCTAAAAAATCTGGATTTTGGGATTCCACCAGATGGCGCATCAGGGAGCCTTTGACCGACCAGGGGCAACGCACCGTTTCCGATCGGTGGTGAAAGAGGGGTAGAGATTTACGCACCATCCCGATCGTGCGGTCTTGGGTAGTCAACCATTCAATAATTTTGGCAATGGAAAACATGGCATCGAAGCCGAAGTGGAGTTGGGGAAAGATGAAGCCCATCTCTGCACAGCCACAGATTACCGCATTGGAAGTACGAATCGCCGCACTCATAACTGCGCTGGGGTTGGCTTTGGTGCGAATCACCCGTCCTTGATGGCGACGGACGATCGCTTCTACCATACTAGACACATTGACGGGGACAATTACCGTCCCCCCTGGTTGGGCAGTCAGTGCCATATCGACCATCACGCCGGTGAGTTTTTCTCCTTCAATGGCATAGCCCCCTTCATCCACCAGGATAAGTTTTTCCCCATTGGCAGAGACCTGAGCGCCAAAGTTTGCCTGGAGCGCCCTGACCACTTCCTGGAGTTGGACTAACATTCGTTCCCGCTCTTTAGGGGCTGCCCCTAGTTCATTCAGGCTGGCATTGAGGACTACTACATCGGAACCAAATTTGCCTAAAATGCGGGGTAAAACTGCCCCAGACACCGCATAAACATAGTCAATTACCACTTTATTGCACTTGCTCTGACGGATGGCTTCAATATCGAGTTGTTCGGCAAAGCCGCTGTTGTAGTAGTCTAAAACCCTGGCGGGATAATTGATTTCGCCAATTTCTTCAATGCGGGCGCGCCGGAAGTCTTCTTTGAAATAGGTGCTTTCAATTTTTTTCTCTTTTTCTTTACTGATGTTGATGCCAGTCTGGTCGAGAAATTCGATGAGGATATGGTCCCCCCGATCGGGATCAATGCGGACATGGATACCGCCGGAGGTTTCAAGTTTAGCTGCCATAAAGCGGGCAATGGGAATGGCAGTAGCTTCTAGGTTATGGACATTGATGCCCACGGACATTAAGCCGGAAATGAGGGAGCGGGAGATCATGCGGGAAATAGTCCTTTGGTCCCTGGATACCATCACATAGTTGCCTGGTTTGAGGGTGGCACCATAGGCAGCCCCTAACTTAACGGCAAATTCCGGCGTAATATCGACGTTGGCAATCCCACTTACACCCCTCTGCCCAAAGAGATTGCGGCGGGCAACCGCACCCCAAATTAAGTTGTGGTTGAGGGAGGCACCCGGTTCAATTTGTTTGCTGGGCCACACCCGCACATTTGCTAAAATCCATGCCTCTTCCCCGATCGTGCACTCTGCCCCAATTACCGCCCCTTCCATGATGTGACTACGGCGACCAATCCGCACATTCCGCCCCACCGTGCAGGACCACAGATGACTTTCCTCCCCGACAAAAACCCCATTGCCTAAAATAGGACGTTGTAAATCCGCATGGGACTCGATCGTGACATGGTTGCCAATAATAGTGCCGGCAGAAATGCTGACATGGGCACCGATATAGGTATTGTCCCCAATCATAGCGGGAGTCTCGATCGTGGCGGTTGGATCGATGATGGTGTTGTGCCCCACCCATAGACCAGTCCGGGGTTGGAGGTAGTCGAGGGAGAGGTTGACCCTACCCCTTATAGCATCATACTGGGCTTGGCGATAAGCCTCCAGGGAACCGACATCACACCAATAGGCATCGGTGACATAGCCATACATCGGGATATTTTGTTTTAACAATTTTGGGAAGAGGTCTTGGGAAAAATCGGCGGGCTGATTAGGGGTTAAAAAATCTAGTACCTCCGGCTCCAAAATATAGATGCCCGTATTGACCGTATCGGAAAAAATTTCACTCTGGGCGGGCTTCTCCAAAAAACGCAAAATTTGTCCCTGGCTGTTAGTAATTACGACCCCAAATGCCATCGGGTCAGGCACACGCCGGAGCACGAGGGTTGCCACCGATCGGTTCTGTTTATGGAATTTAACCGCCTCAGTCAGGTCAACATCCGTGACACTATCCCCACTAACCACTAAAAAAGTATCCTGGAGCAAGCTTTCTACATTTTTAACCGAACCGGCAGTCCCCAAGGGCTGGTCCTCTTCTACCACATAATGGAAAATGGTGCCCCAATCACTCCCATCCCCCAAATAATTACGGATAGCATCGGGCAGGAAATGGAGGGTCAAAATAATTTCCCTAATGCCATGCTGTCGCAATAAATTAACTAAATGCCCCACGATCGGGCGGTTGAGGATGGGCACCATTGGTTTAGGTAGATCGCAGGTGAGGGGTCTAAGGCGTGTCCCCGATCCCCCTGCCATTAAAATTGCTCTCATGGTTGGTGCAGTGGTTAGTTAATCAACAAGATAACCCAATCTGACAAGATACAATACCGATCGGTGTAACTTTTAACAATTAACAAATCTTTGCTTAGACTGATACTTTTTCGGCATATCTTAAACAAAAATAAATGACACTCTTTTTATGAAGATCGATTTTTAAGCATCTTAAGCTAAAAGACTAAGACAAATAAAAGACCGTTATTTTTCTCAAATAATAAAGATGGCAACAGAAGGATAATAACAGTCGGTTAAAAAAATGGGAAATTCCGACAAAAGTTGTGTATAGTTAAATCCACCTCTGGTTTTAACGGGGAGCAGCCGTTAAAGATTCTTAAACCGATCGGGGAAAGCTTGGTGCAAATCCAACACTGTCCCGCAACTGTGATGAACCTAGTTCTTAGTCAGGATGCCCGCCAGAGGAATTCACCTAATATATCTGCGAGGTACAGATCATGTTTTACACTCTTTGTTTTGGAGTGATTGTTTTTTTATGCTTTGGAACTTTGCCAGCTTGGGCACATCATGGCATGGGGGGTGGACTGCCCCAGTCTTGGTCTGATGGTTTAATTTCTGGTTTAGCACATCCGGTAATCGGCTTAGACCATTTTGCTTCTATCTTGGCGGTGGGAGTTTTAGGGGCATTAAAATCCTTTGGTATTTTACTCCCGATCGGTTTTATTTTATTTACCACTCTAGGGAGCGCCATCCATTTATTAGGCTTAGAATTGCCTATAGCAGAGTTAGGAATTACCGCTTCTCTAGGGATTTTTAGTATGTTGATTGCCCTCGAAAAAAGCCCTAAATCATTACTGACTAGCCTGTTAATAGCTGGGGCTGGTATTTTTCATGGCTATGCCTATGGCGAGTCAATTTTTGGCGCTGAAACTTCCCCTCTAGTTGCTTACTTGATCGGCTTTAGTTTAATTCAAACTATCATAGCTCTGGTAGCATTTTTGGCGATGAAAAAATTGACCAACGCCCAACATCAGATGGTCGGTTTTATCCTTTTAGGGATTAGTTTTAGTGTTATTTTTAACAAGTTGATCGAGTTTTTATTACCAACCCCTTAGGAGAAATAGCCAATGGCAGCAAAAATTCCAGTTACAATTATTACGGGTTTTCTTGGTAGCGGCAAAACCACTCTAATTAGGGAACAACTACAAAATAATCGGGGTAGAAGAATTGCCGTTTTAGTCAATGAATTCGGCGAAATTGGCATTGATGGTGAACTATTGCAGTCCTGCCAAGTTTGTGATGAAGAAGGTAAAACAGTCACTCCCAACATTGTCGAACTGACCAACGGTTGTTTATGTTGTACTGTGCAAGAAGAGTTTTTACCTACTATGCAAGAACTGATAAAAAGGAGGGATCAAGTAGATCATATTTTGATTGAAACCTCCGGTCTTGCTCTGCCCAAACCCCTCATTCAGGCATTCCGTTGGCAGGAAATTCGCAACAGCGCCACGGTAGATGGGGTAGTGACCCTAGTAGATGGAGAAGCTCTGGCAAAGGGTAAGTTTGTCAAAGACATGACCGCCCTGGAAAAACAAAGAGAAAATGATCCCACTATTGCCCATGAAACACCGATCGAGGAATTATTGGAAGACCAGTTAGCCTGTGCCGATCTGGTTTTAATTACCAAGACTGACCTCATCGATCGGGAAGAACAAGAAAGAGTAGAAGGATGGTTAAAAGCTGAATTACGTCAGGGTGTAAAAATGATACCCTGTCCTCAAGGTAGGGTTTCGGCTGAAGTCCTGCTTGGTTTTAATAGTGGGGTGGAAGATGATCTAGTCAATCGTCCAAGTCATCATGATACAGAGGAAGACCATGAACATGATGATGACATTAACTCTTTTTATCTGGAGACTGACAAAGGGTTCGATGGAGAAGAACTGCTGAAGCGGATCAAAAAACTGCAAACAGAACAAGAGATTTATCGGATTAAGGGCTTTGTTAACATCCCTAATAAACCCATGCGGGCAGTATTACAGGGAGTCGCCGATCGGGTTTGTCTGACCTACGATCGGTTGTGGCAGAAAGAAGAAAAACGAAAGACCCGTCTTGTTTTTATTGGCAAGAGTCTGGACAGAGAAAAGATCGAAAACCAACTATGAGTCTATGCCCCTCTATGTTTTTCCCTACCATGACCAAGGGGGGCTGGCTTTCCCGTTTAAGGCTAATTGGGGGGAGGGTCACTTCTAATCAAATTCAGGGCATCTTGGCATGGCTCCAGGCAGGCACCCTAGAAATAACTAGGCGGGGTAATCTGCAAACCCGATCGGTTCTGCCCCCCTCTATGCAGACTTTACAAGACCTACAAGACCTCAATTTAATTGGACACCAAGCCACCGATCATCTGCGGAATATCATGCTTAGTCCGATGGCTGACCTTGATCCCCAGAGCATCTCTCTATCTTTTTTAAGCAACCAATGGGAGCAATATCTAAAAGAGAATGCCCAATTAGCGGTTCTTTCACCCAAGTTTAGTTTAGGATTAGACGGAAGAGAAAGAGTTTCTATTCGTGGTTTATTAAATGACGTTTTAGTAAGTGTCATTGATGCCCATTATTCTCTGGTTAGTTTGGTCGGACAAACAGAAGGCATCTGCACACCTTTAACAGAAGTTTTTGATGTTTTAAGAGTATTAACTTCAATTTATCTAAGTTTTACCAATCATTCTGGGGGTAGTCCCCGTCTGAAAGAGTTGGTTAACACCATTGGTCTTTCTAGTCTGTGGCAGATGATAGAAAAAAGACTCCATCGTTCCTATGAAAGAAGACAAATTAAACCGTCATTAACCTCTAATCATCTTGGTATTCATCAGCAAGTTTTACCAGAATATAAGAGCATTGGTCTTGCTGTTCCTGCCGGTCATCTGTCTTTTGATCAACTGCAAAAATTAAAAGAAATCACCGATCGGTTTGGCAGAGGAGAGTTAAGATTTACCCCCTGGCAGAGTGTTTTAATTCCCCATATCCATCAGTCTTTATTGTCAGAATGCTTGGCATTACTTTCTGGTATAAATTTATCTTTTCAAAGTCCAGGAGTGACTGCCTGTGCGGGGCTTGTCTGTAATTCAAGTTTTACTGATACCCAAACCGATGCCCAAAATCTAAACTCTGTATTAAAAGATTATGCTCCATCAATTCACCTGAGCGGCTGTTCTAAGCTCTGTGCCTACCGTAGCCCCCATGCCCTAAAAGCGATCGGGGTGAAACCAGGAGTCTATGCCCTCTACAAAGAACAAGAGTTTATCGGAGAATTTACATCAGCACTATTAACAAATGTTAAACATTTTCTGTAGAGACTCTAAAGAAATAAAGACCATAATTCCATCGGGACATAGCATAGGCTTATTGCATTAGCCGACCAAAATGGACAAAAATCATCTCATCGAAATTGCCGAACATGGACAGAGCGTGTGGATGGATAACCTGAGCCGCAACATCATCCAGTCCGGGGCTTTAGCAGATATGGTAGCCAATCAAGGCATTAAGGGCATTACTTCTAATCCTGCGATCTTTCAAAAGGCAATTGCCGGGAATGCAATCTATGATGATGCCATTTTAGGGGCAATTAAACAGAATAAAACGATTACCGAAATCTACGAAACTTTAGCTTTCAAAGATATTCAAGATGCGGCTGATATTCTCAGACCAGTCTTTGATCAGACGGGCGGGAAAGACGGTTATGTATCGATCGAAGTTTCGCCTCATCTTGCCCATGACACAGAAGGTACGGTGGCAGAAGCAATCAGATTTTGGCAGAGTCTCGATCGTCCTAACATTATGATTAAGATTCCTGGTACAGAGGCGGGTTTTGCTGCCGTCACCCAAGTAATTGCGGCTGGTATACCGGTCAATGTCACTCTTTTATTTTCTGTGGAAGACTACGAAAAGACTGCTCTTGCTTTTATCAAAGGACTAGAAGAGAGGGTGTCAAAGAACGAACCGATCGGTCATATTGCTTCTGTTGCTAGTTTCTTTTTAAGTCGGATTGACACAAAGATTGACAGTCTGCTTGATGGAATGACAGGGGATCAAACCAAACTTGCAGAACTCAAGGGCAAGGCAGCTATCGCTAACGCCAAGATGGCATACCAGAAATACAAGGAAATCTATGACTCAGCCAGATGGCAAGCCCTAAAAGAAAAAGGAGCGAAAGAACAACGTCTTTTATGGGCAAGCACCAGTACCAAGAATCCCGCCTATAGTGATGTCATGTATGTCGATAACTTGGTGGGAGAAAACACTGTCAATACTATGCCCCCAGAAACGATCGCAGCTTGTATAGATCATTGTGATGTAGAAAGCCGCATTGAGATGGGCTTGGCAGATGCAGAAAAAGTCCTGCAAGAGCTAAGCAATATAGGGATAAACATCCCTCAAGTTATGGCAGAACTCCAAGTGGAGGGGATTACAAAATTTGTCCAACCCTTTACCTCTCTGATGAACTCTCTGTCAGAAAAGGTAGAACAGTTAAAAGCGACTGTATGAAGAAGTTTCTATTTCCTTTGGTCTTTTTATTGGCTGCACCCCTTTATGCCCAACCGATCGAGCGGCGTTGTGGTTGGTTGAATAACCCTACCCCCGCCAACTGGTTCTTAGTCGATCGGGCGGCTGCTTGGGATATTGGCATCCAGGGCGGCTTTCAGGCAAGGGGGATCGAAAAGATCAACCTACAAAACGAAAGAGACTATGTCCGTACTAACGGCAACTATGGCTATGGCTGTGCCTGCATGGATGTCACCACTACCCGATCGGGGGGAACGTGGCGCATCACCTCGATCCGCTCCTTTAGGCAACTGCCCCTCAAGCAATGCCTGGAAGACCCCGACTTACCCAAACTCTAGTGCCGATTAGAGATTGAGAAATCTAGGATCATGCTCGATCATTTGGAAGGATAGTCCCTGGAGCCATTTGATTAGCTCTCCCTGGTCTGGGGCATCATGGGGTTGGATACAGGCAACATAGCCATCCCCCTGTCTTGCTAACCAGACCCGATATTCCTTGGCTGTCAGGGTGCCATAGTCGAACTGGGGTAAATCCAGGTATTGGCTAATCAGTTTCTGCAACCCCAAGGCATGGAAGGTATGCTCTGACCAGTAGATACTCTGCCCTTGGGTGGTAAATAGCCTTTGGGGTAGCCCCATAGCATCATAGAAGGCTACGCCCTGCACCGTTTCCAGATAATTAGGCTCCATTATTGATAATGAATGCCAGCGGCTCTCATCCGATCGAAGGCGGTCAAAATTCGGTCATCTTCTACGGTTAAAGCAATACGGAAGAAACCTTCCCCCGCACTACCATAGCCATTGCCAGGGGGGACGATGATACCGCACTTTTCGAGGAGGAGGGTGACAAAATCCGTGGAACTATAGCCCTTGGGTACGGGCACCCAGACATAGAGGGTAGCTTTGGGGGGAGTCAGGTGCCAGCCCAGTTGGTTCAAGCCCTCTACAACTAAATCCCGCCGCCTTTGATAGACCGCCATCAAATTTTGTAAGTCTGCCTCGGTGGTCTGAAATGCGGCAATGGCTGCCTGTTGGACTGCTTTGAATACTCCAGAATCCACATTGGTTTTCACCTGCCCCAGACCCTTGATGCCCTTGCTACAGCCCGCCACGAAGCCTACCCGCCAGCCCGTCATGTTATAGGACTTAGAACAGCTATGGAACTCCACCGCCACATCCAGGGCACCAGGTACCTGCAAAACACTGGGGGGCTTATAGCCGTCGTATGCCATTTCCGAATATGCCTGGTCATGGCAGAGCAGAATTTCGTATTTGCGACAAAAGTCTACTAACTTCTCGAAAAAGGCTAAATCCGCTACCGCCCCGGTAGGGTTATTGGGATAGTTGACCCAGAGTAATTTGGCTTTTTGGGCAATTTCTACCGGAATCCGATCGAGGTCGGGGAGGAAGTGATTTTCCGCTAAGAGGGGCATAGTGTAATATTCTCCCCCGGCAAAAATCGTAGAAGTGCGATAGACCGGATAGGCGGGATCGGGGATTAGCACATAGTCCCCTGGTTCCACAAATGCCAGAAAAATATTGTGGATTGCTTCCTTAGAACCGATCGAGGAGACTACCTGATTGTCGGGGTCAAGCCCAGTTACCCCAAATCGTCTTGCCATAAATTCGACTACGGCTTCTCGGTATGCCTTGGTGCCCTGGTAGGGGGGATAGTTATGGGTGCTTGGGTCTTGCACTGCCTTGATCATTGCCTGGATCACATGATCTGGTGTGGGTTTGTCTGGGTCTCCTACCCCCATATTGATAATGTCTACACCCTTGGCAGTGAGTTCGTTTCGTTTCCGATCGAGTTCGGCAAAGAGGTAGGGGGGGATTAGATCAAGGCGCTTGGCAAACTGCATATCTCAAATTTAGGCTCACTAACCCATTTATCATACCCCAGCCAGAAAGTTCCGCAGAATCTGTTTGCCAGGGGCAGTCAAAATACTTTCGGGATGGAATTGCACGCCCTCTAGTCGGGGATAGTCACGGTGTTGCACTGCCATGATCGTACCGTCCTCTGTCCAGGCGGTAATTTCTAATTCTGGGGGCAAGCTAGCCCGATCGAGGATCAGACTATGGTAGCGGGTGGCAACAAAGGGATTACTAAGCCCAGTTAAAACACCCTTATTATTATGAAAAATTTCGGAAGTTTTGCCATGCATTAAGGTTTCTGCCCCGACAATTTTAGCTCCATGAATTAAACCAATACCTTGATGCCCTAAACATACCCCAAGGATGGGTAATTTGCTTTTTAGTTGGGCAATAATTTCTAAAGAAACCCCAGACTCCGAAGGATGTCCTGGTCCTGGGGAAATAATAATTGCTGTGGGATTGAGGCTGTTAATTTGTTCTAAAGTTATAGCATCATTGCGATAGACTACTATATCTTTTATGAGGGGAAATTCCGGTAACAATTCCCCTAAATATTGCACTAGGTTGTAGGTAAAACTATCGTAATTATCAATCACTAAGAGCATATTCTAGTTGCCTTCCAGATGGCGGAGGTGGTCAGGTAAATGGGAACGATCCCCCATCACATGAACCAGGGGTCCCCGTTTTGCCATCTCTACGATACTTACAGAGGCGACGGGCATCCCGATCCGGTCCCGGAACCTCCCTACATCAATGCCCAAGAGGTTACACAACATGATGCGGATGGTGGCTTTGTGGGAAACAATCAACACGTTGCCATTGGAAATTGTGCTTTGGATTTCTGCTAGCACTTCTCCACTGCGGCGGGCAATATCTATCGCCCTTTCGCCGCCTACGGGGGCATTCCAACCAGGGTCGGCTAACCATTGGAGATAGGGGTCGTGGTACTTGTCCTTCACTTGCTCTGGCAGGAGTCCTTCCCATTCTCCATAGGCAATTTCCTTGAGTCCTTCCCGTAGAATCATCTCCTTGCCAATTTTGTCGCATAGGGGGCGGGCAGTCTCGATCGTGCGGGTTTTGGGACTGACATAAATACTTGCCCAGTCTAGGTGACTGTAGGCGGCGGCAAAAGCCTCTGCCATTTCTAGCCCAAGGGGGGTGAGGTGGGGGTCTAGGGTGCCGCAATAACCGCCCTGTTTACTGTAGGTGGTTTCGCCGTGGCGCAGGAGGTAGAGGGTAAGATTAGACATGGTGGGGAATAACCGCTCTTTCTATAGTAGGAGACTATGTCCGATCGATTGCAGAAAATTTTATCCCGCTATGGGATCAGTTCTCGGCGGGGGGCTGAAACAATGATCCTAGAGGGCAGGGTAAAGGTAAATGGCAGGGTAGTGCAGATTTTGGGGACTACCGCCGACCCCGATCGGGACCAGATAGAGGTAGATGGCAAGCCCCTCATGGTTGCGCCTCAGTTGTGTTATTTGTTGTTCCACAAACCGATCGGGGTGATATGTACCCGCAAAGACCCCCAGCAACGGCGGACAATCTATGACCTCCTGCCCCCTCAATTTCAGCACTTGTTCTATGTGGGGCGGCTGGATAGTGACAGTAGTGGGGCTTTGTTGCTGACTAACGACGGCGAGTTGACCAATCGTCTCACCCATCCCCTCCACCAAGTTGCCAAACATTATCGGGTATGGGTGAAGGGCAGAATAAAGGAGAATACCCTAGAACAATGGCGCAGGGGGGTGGAACTAGAGGACGGACCCACCTTGCCCGCCCTAGTAGAGCTTTTGGACTACGGCAACGATCGGTCTTTGTTAGAAATTGTGTTAAGGGAAGGCAGGAACCGTCAGATACGCCGTGTGGCAGAACTATTCCACCATCCTGTCCTGCGACTCCACCGCACCCAGATCGGCAATCTTTCTATCTCTGGCTTACCGAGAGGGCGTTTTAGGGTAACTGCACCGGAGCAGGTCTTGGCAATTTAACCCCCATCCTTTAATCTGGTATTAGACACGATCGTGGTGTTGCTGTGACTACCCAACTAGAATTATCAGCCAAGTTAGCGGAAATCGGTGCTCAACTCAAGCAGGTGCGAGAAAACAAAGCCCTGTCCCTCGATGAAGTGCAGGCTTCTACCTTGATTCCCAAAAGCCACCTCAAGGCGATCGAAGAGGGTAATCTTGAGTCATTGCCAGAATTGGTCTATGTGCAGGGGTTCATTCGTAAGTATGGACAAGCGATCGGGTTGGTAGAAATTAGCACGGAATTAACCACTACGCCCCCACCCGACCCCGCCATTGCCCTGGCTCCTGAAATCCGTCCCTGGCATCTCTACGGCATTTATGTCACGATCGTGGCAATTTCAATCACGGTTTTAGCATTTTTGGTCCGGGAACCCTATCCCCAAAATCCTGGTAATCCCTCCCCTGAAGCAACTAAACCAGAACCCGCCCAAGTTACTGCGGTTGGTGAACTTTCAGCTACTTTCCCAGTCAATGTTGCTGTAGAAATGGTGGGAGAGTCCTGGATGCGGGTAACAGTGGATGGCAAACTAGACTTTGAAGGCATTATGCCGGAAGGCACGATCACGCAGTGGTCGGGGGAAAAGGAAATTATTTTAAGAACTGGGAATGCGGCTGCGGTCAAGGCTACTTTCAATCAAAATCCCCCCCAAATTTTAGGAAATGAAGGGGAAGTGATAGAGCTGGTTTTTGATCCCAAGTCAGCTACGCCTGTACCCTAGGTTAAATATCCTGTAAGAAAATTGATGATAGATAATAAAGCTGTGAAAGTCTTAAAACTGAGTGTTCCCGATCGGTCTTTTGCGTGGTTAACTAATTACCAGAATCAATCAATCTTCTGTCTTTTGTCTGACCTGAAACAAAATATAGAATAGAACAATATTAGGGAAATTATAGAAGACCGATCGGTATTGCTTTCTTCTCCCTGAAAAATAGAAAGAAATTCCCAAGTAAATAAGGATATTGTGCTTTATCAAATACTCCAAATCATTTTGCAGTCGAGGTTTTGTATAACACTAAATCAGTCCTATCATTAGTGGATTAAAACTCTTAAATGAACAACCCCGATCATCTTTTACAGAACTACGACTATTCTTTACCAGAAAGTGCTATAGCCCAAACTCCCGCCCAACCGAGGGACAGCTCTCGTCTATTAGTGATTGATCAAGACCGTCAAATATCTCATCGTCATTTTTTTGACCTGCCCCAGCTTTTGCGACAGGGAGACCTTCTTGTTTTTAATGATACAAAGGTAATTCCCGCCCGTCTTTACGGCTATAAAACAACAGGCACAAAGGCAGAAATATTACTGCTTGAGACGATTGCCCCCGATCGGTGGTTAGCCCTGGTCAAACCAGGCAGGAGACTCCCCCTTGGCACCAAAATTTACTTCAGCGATGAGCTATGGGCAGAGGTACTCGATCGGGATGAAGTCACTAAGGGCAGAGTTTTACAGTTTTATTATCCCCCCGACCAAACAATGGAAAACCTCCTGGCGCAGTTGGGGGTAGTGCCCCTCCCTCCCTACATTACCAGCCGAGAAAGCACCCCCGACCAATATCAAACCATCTATGCTAAGGAGCCGGGCGCTGTGGCAGCCCCGACAGCCGGTTTACACTTTACCGATCGGTTGTTGCTTCAACTCCAAGCCCAAGGCATAGAGCTAGCTTGGTTGACCCTCCATGTAGGGGTAGGCACCTTTCGCCCAGTCGAAGTAGAGGATATTACCCGCCACACCATGCACCAGGAGTGGTTTAATGTCCCCTCTCTGGTCGAAGAGGCGATCGAACGCACCCATGCCCAGGGAGGTAGGGTAATTGGCGTGGGTACTACCGTAGCTAGGTCACTAGAAAGTAGCGGGGGCAAGGCTTTTAGGGGCAAGACAGACCTGATGATTTATCCGGGCTATCAATGGCGGGTACTAGACGGACTGATTACTAATTTTCATTTACCCCGATCGAGTTTGTTGATGTTAGTGGCTTCCTTTTTGGGAGAGGGGGGCAGAGAATTTTTGTTGCAAACCTATGAATTAGCCCTTAAAACTGGCTATCGGTTCTATTCCTTTGGCGATGCCAGTCTAATTTTTAGAAATTAGTTTTTTTATGGTATATTTTGAGCCATCAAAGCACGCAGAAATAGACTTGAATTTAATTACTGTCGAAAACGTCCACAAATATTTTCCCCTCCCCGATGGTAAGGGAGAATTCCCCGTCCTCCAAGATATTAGCCTGACCATCCGATCGGGGGAAGTGGTGGCACTATTAGGGCGTAGTGGCAGCGGCAAAAGTACCCTCCTAAGAATTATGGCGGGTTTAATTCCCCCCAGCCAGGGACAGGTATTGATGAGTAATGGCAGGCAGTTGAGGGGGGCAAATAGTGATGTAGCGATGGTCTTCCAGAGTTTTGCCCTCCTCCCCTGGCTCACGGTGCAAGAAAATGTGGAATTAGGGCTAGAGGCAAAGGGAATCAGCCGAGAGAAAAGGCGGAAGCAGGCACTCAAAGCGATCGATTTGGTGGGCTTGGATGGTTTTGAAAGTGCCTATCCGAAAGAACTCTCTGGGGGCATGAAGCAGCGGGTTGGTTTTGCTAGGGCTTTTGTGCTAGAACCCCAAGTATTGTTTATGGACGAACCTTTCAGTGCCCTAGATGTATTGACTTCTGAGAACTTGCGGGGGGAAATTGACGACCTCTGGAATGCCAAAACTTTCCCTTCCCAGAGCATTTTGATTGTCACCCACAATATTGAAGAGGCGGTCTTTCTTGCCGATCGGGTGGTAATTTTAGGAGCTAATCCAGGCAGAGTGAGGGGGGAATTGGTGATCGACCTGCCCCGCCCCCACGACCGGGCAAATCCCCGCTTCAAGTTTCTGGTGGACTACATCTATCAGGTCATGACTAACCCAGAGATTGAAGTGACAGAAACAGTAGTCGCTCCCATCCCGACTGCCAATGTTTATGCCATCCCCCTTCCCCATGTGCGGGTAGGAGAGATTAGCGGCTTGTTGGAACTGATTGTCGATTTGCCAGAGGGGGCGGACGACATTCCCCGCCTAGCGGAACGCCTCCAGCTAGAGGTAGATAACCTCCTGCCCATCCTTGATGCTGCCGTCCTCTTGGATTTTGCAACCGTCTCCCAAGGGGATGTCAAACTGACGGATATTGGCAGAGATTTTGCCACTACCACAATTTTGCGGAGTAAAGACCTCTTCCGTCAGCAGGCTTTGGCAAATGTGCCAGTTTTGGGTGCAATTCTCAATAGCTTAAGGGAGAAAAAAGGAGGCTCCATGCGATCGGAGTATTTTATTGACCTCTGGGACGAAAATTTCCCCCGATCGGAGACGGAGCGCCAATTCGCTACAGCGATCGATTGGGGGCGCTATGCCGAGCTGTTTGAGTACGATGCCAACGAAGACCGCCTCTATCTCACCGATCGGGAGCAGTCCTAACCGAAACTATCAAGGCTCGATCGTGCTTAAGACCTGTGCCATTGCCTCTAGGGTCATAGCAATTTCCTTGTCCCCATGAGCGAGGGAAGTAAAACCCGCCTCAAACTGGGAGGGAGCCAGGTAAATGCCCTTTTCTAACATACCCCGATGGAATTTGCTGAATTTCGCCAGATTACTGGTTTTGGCATCGCTGTAGTTATGGACGGGGCGATCGGTGAAAAACAAGCCGAACATGGCGCTTAAATGCCCCCCAGTGGCAGCATGACCCGTTGCTTGCGCCACCTGGAGCATTCCCTGACTCAATTTAGCTGTTATAGCCTCTAGGGTTTCGTAGGTGCCGGGGCGCTGGAGAATTTCTAGGGTCTTGATGCCTGCCGTCATCGCCAGGGGATTGCCGGAGAGGGTGCCTGCCTGGTACATAGTGCCTGCGGGGGCGACCATCTCCATAATTTCCTTTCTGCCGCCATAGGCTCCCACGGGTAAGCCGCCGCCAATGATTTTGCCCAAACAGGTCAAGTCGGGAGTGATGCCAAACTTTGCCTGTGCCCCGCCGTAGGCAATTCTAAAGCCCGTCATTACTTCATCAAAAACCAGCAGAGCGCCATATTGGTGTGCCACATCCCGCAATCCCTCTAAAAAGCCGGGTTGGGGCAGAATAAACCCCGCATTCCCTACCACCGGCTCTAGGATGATGCCAGCGATCGTGTCGGGATTTGCTTCAAATAAGGCTTTTACTGCCTCTAGGTCATTGTAGGGAGCCGTGAGGGTATTGGCAGTGGTAGATTTAGGCACGCCAGGGGAGTCGGGCAGCCCCAGCGTAGCTACCCCCGAACCCGCCTGCACCAAAAACATATCGGCATGACCGTGATAACAGCCCTCAAATTTAATGATCTTGTCCCTGCCGGTAAATGCCCGCATCAGGCGCAACACAGACATACAAGCCTCTGTGCCAGAATTGACAAAGCGCACCATCTCGATCGAGGGCACGGCATCGATCACCATTTCGGCGAGTTGATTCTCTAAAACACAGGGCGCACCAAAACTCGTCCCCTTGGTAGCTGCCCTTTGAATTGCCTCAATCACTTCCGGGTGGGCATGACCCACGATCGCTGGTCCCCAAGTACCGATATAGTCGATATAGCGATTGCCGTCGATGTCGTAGGCATAGGCTCCCTCCACCCGATCGAAGACCACTGGTTCACCGCCGACAGACCTAAACGCCCGCACAGGGGAACTGACCCCGCCTGGCATCAATTCCTTTGCCCGATGAAAAACCGCTTGAGATTTGGCAGTATTAAAAACACTCGTCACCATAATATTAAGTTTTATTAACAGAACAAATTTACAAATTCACCCAATATTATGACTCATCATGCCAATTTAGGTATAATTTCAATTTAGATGATGCCGACAAATTAAAAGAAAATGACAGATAAAATTTAATTCTTTAGGTAATAGAAAAAATCTCCTCTCTTAAACTAACCTATGTTAATTTAAGAAAAAATATAAAGAATTTTATGTTGAGAGGCTTACCATTTTGGCTGGTTTGGTTGGGATTTGGGGTCTATGCCTTTATGTTTGCCCCTCCCGATCGTCCTGAGACAATAACACTAATTCAAAACTTGATCAGGGGAGAAACAGCAGATATAAATCCCACGATCGTTGCTCTTTTTAACTTGATGGGGGTTTATCCTTTAATTTATGCTTGCATTTTGTTTAGTGATGGACATGGGCAGAAGCCTCCCGCTTGGTTATTTGTGATTTTATCGATGGGGGTAGGGGCTTTTGCTTTGTTGCCCTATTTTGCCCTACGGGAACCTAATCCTAAATTTGTTGGTCACAAGAACTGGTGGATTAGATTAACAGACTCCCGCATTACTGGTTTTTTGATTGGTGTTGTTACGATCGGTTTACTAATTTATGGTTACAAATATGGGAATTGGTCAGACTTTCTAGATCAATGGGCAACCAATCGCTTTATTCATGTAATGACTTTAGATTTTATGATGCTTACTCTTTTGTTCCCCTGGATATTGGGAGATGACATGACAAGAAGGGGACTTGATCGAAATTCTTTCCTCTACTTTATGATTAGCTCTATTCCTCTATTGGGACCTGTGGCTTACCTCACCCTCAGACCCAACATTGTCACCGATGCTTAAGCTATTTGTTGGCATAATTTCTATTAGGAAAAATTAAGGTAGAGAATTTTTGCATTCCCTTAAAAATTATGGACATTAGCAAATAGATAGTTTGATAATGGTTATTACTTTTAATGACTCTTCCATTTAGGCAATAAAGAAAATGTTAAGTAAAATTTCTGAAATGGGAGTGGGGCATCAGGATTAGCATATAATCGCAGAATCAGTTTGGCTAGGGATATGACAGAAACGGTAAGACGCTCAAGGGAAGAAGGAATTAAGGAACGGAGTGAATTTTTGAAGGGTACGCTCCCCAGTGAAATCCTCGATTCTAACCCCGCTTTTAGCCGTGATGCAATGCAGATTCTTAAATTCCACGGCACTTACCAACAACGAGACCGGGATCAAAAGTCTGATTCCCCCTTCTCCATGATGCTCCGCACCCGTACTCCTAGTGGGGTCGTCCTGCCTGAGCTTTACCTCACCCTCGATACCCTGAGCGATCGGTATGGCAATCACACCATCCGAGTCACCGATCGGCAGGCTTTTCAACTCCACGGCGTGCCAAAAGTCAACTTACAAACCGTGATTCAAGAAATTGTGACCCACATGGGTTCTACCTTGGGAGCCTGCGGGGATGTGAACCGCAATGTGATGGCTCCCCCCCCTCCCTATAAAAATGACCCCGCCTATGGCTATGCCCGTACCTATGCCCGTAATATTGCTGACCTCCTAGCACCCCAAGCCGGCACCTACTATGAAGTTTGGCTGAATGGGGAAAAGGCAGTCACTGCCGAAGCGCCAGAGGTAACCGCTGCCCGCAATCAGATGGGTAGGGGAAAAGTTAATACTAATATTCCTGACAGCCCAGAACCGATCTATGGGGCGCAATATATGCCCCGCAAATTTAAGGTGGCTGTCACGGTGCCTGGTGATAATTCTGTAGATTTATTTACCAATGACTTGGGCTTGGTGGTAATTCTGGATGACCAAAACCAACTGCGGGGCTTTAATGTCTATGTGGGGGGAGGCATGGGACGTACCCACCGCGACGAACAAACGATTGTGCGTCTATCTGATGGCATCGGGTTTGTGCCCCACGATCGGATTTATGAAGTAGTCAAGGCAGTGGTGGCAGTCCAACGGGATCACGGCGATCGGCTCAATCGGAAGCACGCCCGGCTCAAATATCTCCTCAAGGATTGGGGTTTGGAAAAATTCAAAACGGTTCTCCAGGACTATTATCCCGACCCCCTTGCGCCCCTGGCAGAACTGCCTCCCTTTACCTACCAGGATTATTTGGGCTGGCATGACCAGGGGGACGGACGGAGGTTTTTAGGTGTCTCCATCGAGAATGGCAGAATTACCGATCGGGAGGGCTGGCAACTCAAAACCGCTTTACGGGAAATTGTGGAGCGATTCCAACTGACCCTGCACCTCACCCCCCAACAGAATATTTTGATTTGCGATGTCAGCCCAGAGGTAGAGCCAGAAATTAATCGTATTCTCACCGATCGGGGCGTTAAATCCGTGGAAGAAATCGATCGGTTGGTGCGTCAGAGTATGGCTTGCCCGGCTTTACCCACCTGTGGCTTAGCTGTAACAGAGTCGGAGCGGGTATTACCAGGGGTGTTAAAGCGGATTCGGAGCTTACTAGAGCGCCTCAATTTAGGACAGGAGAGTTTTGTGGTCAGGATGACTGGTTGTCCTAATGGCTGCGCCCGTCCCTATATGGCAGAGTTGGGCTTGGTTGGTAGCGGCATCGGCGAATACCAGCTATGGCTGGGGGGCACCCTCAACAGTACCCGTCTGGCGGAGCCTTTTATCGATCGGATGTCCCTAGATAAGCTAGAAGCTACCCTAGAGCCTCTATTTGTCTTTTTTAGGGAAGAACGAGAGGTAGGGGAGTTATTTGGTGACTTCTGTGCCCGCAAGGGAATAAGCGCTCTCCAGGAATTTGCCCGCCACTATGTGCCCACTAAAACGAAGGATATGCGCCACCGGATCACCCTTTCCCCCGCTGTCTACCAGAGGGTAAAGGATGCGGCTAGTCAATCTAATCGCCCGATGAAGGAATTAGTGGAAGCAGCGATCGAGAAATACCTGACCGACTTAGCCTGAGCCGATCATTTCTCCCACAATTTGGGCGGTGATGGGAGCCAATAGGATGCCATTGCGGTAATGTCCACTGGCAACAATCCAGTCTTTCCGATCGGGTAGGAACTCAATTACCGGCGCACTACGACCGACCGGGCGGGGGCGATAGTTTGCCCAGCTATCAAGGACGACACTGCTCTGAAATTCAGGAAAATATTTGATTGCTCTCCCCAGCAGGTAGGAAACATTTTCTGCCCTTGGCAAAACCGTGGGGTCAAATTCTACCGTAGCACCAATCCAGTAGTTGCCCTCCCCTAACGGTACGATATTAAAATCTCCTTCTTCATCGACAATGTGGACTGGGGGAATATTGAGGGACTCGATCGGCAATAAAACTTGGATGCCCTGTCCCCCCACAGGCTGGAGGGCAAGAGGGGCTAAAGGTGCCGAGCCTAAACCAGCACAGACTACCACCCGGTCAGCATGGGGGACTTCTCCTCTGCTCAACTGCCGCCCCCAGTGAAACTTTACTCCCATCTGGGATGCTCTGCCAATCAGGTTCAAGAGTAAGCGACGGGGATGCACAACCCGATCGGTGGGGCTGAAAAATCCTGACCAACCTCTCAGAGTGCCAGGTTCTAGGGAATAGCCCTGTGCCAGGCGAGTTTCCGCTAGGGAATGCCAAAACTCCCGATCGGAGGGGATGCAAAAAATCCCCTGATGGAGCAAAACCCCCGGTTCTAACTGGGGCAACCACTGGTCATAGAGTTTGAGACTGTCCAGGCGCAATTGACAAGCCCTACCCTTCGTTTTGCTACTAGATACCCCCATCAAAATGCCGAGGGCAGCCCCTGTAGCTCCCAAGCCGGGCTGGTTTTGGGCTTCCCATACCTCTACTTCTATGCCTAAATGACCTAAATGAAAGGCGATGGCACTGCCGATAATGCCACAGCCAATCACCAATACTTTCATTCCTGGGGACGGGAACCAGAACGCTTGCGACGGGAAGCAGGGGGAGAGACAGCAATTACCTCTGGCTCTTCCTCTTGGACTTTTTTCGGCTCTTCTGGGGGCGGCGCAACTACATCGACAGCGGGCATAACTGCAACAGGGCGACTATTTTCTACCTTGGCTGGCGGGGTTCCATTTTCTTCCCCAGGAGAGATTACCCGCACGATCGTGTTGCGATTTTCCTTACCCTGCCGATCGACTAGCACAAGGGGAGAAATCCCCATAAAGGAATAGACTTTCTGTTCTTGGGGGGTCATCGTGACCGTGACAATCTCCGGTGGTTCCGGTGGTTCGGGCTTTATCTTAGTGGGCTTGGAGGTGACAGTTTTTTCCACGATCGGCATTGGCTCTAATTCCCCATCCTCTACTGGTAGGGGCAGGCGGGTTTCAGGCACTATCTTGACGGGCTGGGGGGGACGAATTTCCTCCCGCTTGGGACGGCGGCGGCGAGACGATCGTTCTTGATAGTTGGGATGGGACATAATATTCCGATCGGTGCCTCCCACCAAGGGGCGCTCCCGCTCATCGGGGAAGGGGTCAGAACTTTCTAAACTACTGCGCTGGTGCATGGGAACCAAGGGAACCTCCTCCCTAGTCTCCCCAGGCAAGTGGGCTAAAATGCCCAAACCACTACAATGACTACAGGACTGCCCAAACATTTCATATAAACTCTGCCCCTGGCGTTTGCGAGTTAATTCGACTAAGCCTAATTCCGTGAGTTGGGCGATTTGGGGGCGCGCCTTATCAGAATAGAGACTACGATTAAAATGCTCCAGTAATTTTAGTTGGTCTTCCCGCGTTTCCATATCAATAAAGTCCACCACAATTACCCCAGCAATATTGCGGAGTCTTAACTGACGGGCAATTTCCGTAGAGGCTTCAAAATTTGTCCACAGGACAGTTTCACGGGAAGTTTTTGACTTAGTAAAAGACCCCGAATTGACATCTATTACCGTCAATGCTTCCGTCGGCTCAATAATGATATATCCCCCGGAAGGTAGATCGACCCTGGGGCGCAGCGCCTCCCTAATAGCAGCGTTCACCCGGTAGTATTCCATAATGGGGGCACTTTCTTGGTGGTAATCGATCGCTAGACTAGGGGGAATTTTGCCGTCTCCCCAATTCTGGAGTTGCTGTTTGACCCGCCTGAGTCCATCCAATGTATCGATCACAATCCGATTGACATCGGCAGAATACAAATCCCGTAGAACTTTGGTCACAAAATCCCGCTCCCGATCGAGTAAATTAGGACCCCGCGCCGTCTGATATTCCTGTTGAATACCCTCCCACTGCCTTTGCAGGTTTTCCATATCCTCGATAATCAAATCCTCACTGATCCCTTCTGCCTCAGTGCGGACCAGCAAGCCCATCCCCGACGGCTTAATCAGTACCCCCAGGGCACGCAGGCGGCTACGTTCGTTTTCATTGAGGATGCGGCGAGACAGGTTCACCCCCCGCCCAAAGGGGATCAAAACGACATAGCGCCCAGGCAAGGAAATCTCCCCCGTCAGTCTGGGTCCTTTGTTCCCAGTCGGTTCCTTCATCACCTGGACAAGCACCCTTTGTTGGGGGCTTAGTAATTCAGCAATGTTGCTACTATTCCTTTTTTCCTGTAAAGGACCCAAGTCGGAAAGATGAATAAAACCATTTTTTTCTGTGTTACCAAGATTGACAAAAGCAGCATCAATACTAGGGAGAATATTTTCTACAGTACCTAAAAAGATGTCTCCGACTTGATGAGTCCCCTTAGATACAACAATTTCTTCAATTTGATCTTCACCAAAAATGGCGGCAATACGATGCTGCTCAGCAATAATAATTTGCTTCGGCATTCAATGTCCTCAAAAAATTGTAAAACTATTAACCAGCCTAGGGGATAGGCAAAGCTATAACTGATTATTAGGATAGCCAGAAAACCCCACCAGTAGTCTGCACGAGAGCCGATCAGTTTTCCTAGAAAGTTAGAGTTTCTTAGGAGCAAACGCTATTGAGCAAGACCTGTTTGTACCCCAGGTCTGGTTGATATTCAATATAGCATAGCTGGACGTATACTATTAAAAAACTGGGCACACTATGGATAGCGCACAAAAAATCCGGGATTTAGTCACTGAACTACAACGCATTATTGTCGGTAAGGATGAACCTATTTTGTTGATTTTGGTGGCTTTATTTGCTGGCGGTCATGCTCTGTTGGAGGATGTGCCGGGGGTGGGCAAAACTTTATTGGCAAAGTCCTTGGCGGCTTTGATTGCTGGTAAGTTTCAAAGGGTGCAATGTACGCCGGACTTACTGCCTACGGATATAACTGGTACTAATATTTGGAATCCCCAGACTGGTGCTTTTCAGTTTATGCCTGGTCCAGTGTTTGCCCATGTGTTGTTGGCGGATGAAATTAACCGGGCTACGCCCCGTACCCAATCGGCGTTGTTGGAGGTGATGGAAGAAAGTCAGGTGACTGTGGATGGCTTGTCTCGCCCTGTGCCTAGTCCTTTTTTCACGATCGCGACCCAAAATCCGGTGGAATACCAGGGTACTTTTCCCCTGCCGGAAGCCCAACTCGATCGGTTTGCCTTAGCTTTTAGTTTGGGTTATCCCAGTGCCTCCGAGGAATTAATGATGTTGCAACGCCAACGATCGGGTGCCGGCAAAGATCATGAAGCTAGTCCTTGCATTACTACAGAAGAGGTGTTAGCGGTAAGGGATCAATGCCGCACGGTGGAAATTAGTAATCCGGTGGCAGAATACATCGTCAACTTGGTCAGGGCAACCAGGGAAGACAGCGAGGTAAGTTTGGGGGTGAGTCCCAGGGGGACGGGGGCATTACAACGATCGGCGCAGGCATTAGCTTTTTTGCGGTGCGCCCTCGATCGAGAGAGAAAGTCCCTGTATGTGCTACCCGATGATGTGAAGTTTTTAGCCCCCTATGTTTTGGGTCATCGGATTATTCCTATGGGTAGACGCTCCCGCCGCGCAATCATCGATCGGATTTTGCAGAGCGTACCTGTACCCTAGACTCTATGGCGACTATTTTAGGGATTGAAACCAGTTGTGATGAAACCGCCGTCGCGATTGTCCACGATCGGGAATGTTGCAGTAATGTCGTAGCTTCTCAGGTAGAACTCCATCGTGAATTTGGGGGAGTAGTACCAGAATTAGCTTCTCGTCAGCATTTAGAATTAATCAATCCTGTTTTAGCAAGGGCTTTAGGGGAAGCAGGCATGGGCTGGCAAGATATTGATGGCATTGCGGTCACGGTTGCCCCTGGCTTAATTGGGGCTTTATTGATTGGCGTAACCTGTGCTAAAACCTTGGCATTGTTACATCGTAAGCCTTTGATTGGTATCCATCACCTAGAAGGTCATATTTGTTCTAGTTATCTTTCCGAGCCTGACCTCAAGCCCCCCTTTCTCTGCTTGATGGTATCGGGGGGGCATAGTAGCTTAATTGTGGTTAAGGATTACGGCGATTACCAAATTGTAGGCAAAACTAGGGATGATGCAGCAGGTGAGGCTTTTGATAAGGTGGCGCGGCTCTTGGATTTGGGTTATCCGGGGGGACCAGCCATCGATCGGTGGGCACAAAATGGCAATCCCCATGCCTATGCCCTACCCCAGGGTAAGATTAGCCATGCCCCCTTTGACTTTAGCTTTAGTGGCTTAAAAACTGCCGTCCTACGCCTGACGGAAAAATTGCCCAAGCCCCTACCTGTAGCTGATATTGCCGCTAGCTTTCAATTCACCATTACTGAAGCCCTCGCATCCCGATCGATCGGTTGCGCCTTAGAACACAATTTACCTGCAATCGTAGCAGTAGGAGGGGTAGCAGCCAACAGTAGCCTCAGACAAAAACTAACCACCCAAGGCGAACAAAATAACCTCGCGATCGTTTTTCCGGCTTTGAAATACTGCACCGATAATGCTGCCATGATTGCCTGTGCCGGTGCTATCCGATTTGAGCAGGGTTATAGGTCTGACTTAAAGATAGAAGCCCAATCCCGTTGGAATTTAGAAGAATGTAACCAATTTTATGTATAACTATCCGATCGGTTTGCTAACTTTGCTGTATTCTTGTCCAAGCTCATAAAGGATTGTTGAGGAAAGTCATCAAAATTCCAGAAAAGGACTCTAATCGATCGGGGTCATCAATATCTCTTTCAATAACTTCAGCCCTTTTTTTACCTGACGAGAGACCGTCACTGCACTAACCCCCATAATTTCCCCTACCTCTTTATGGGTAAACTCTCGGATAAACACAAACTCTAAAATCTGCCTAGTCCGCTGCTCCAGAGTCTCCATCGCCTCCTGCAACCGTAAGACATCCTCTTGGGCTAACTGGAAGTTACGATAATGGTGGTCACTGAGCATATCCCCCAAGGAAGTGGTAGTATCCTCATCCTCCGTAATGGGCGTATCTAAACTGAGGGGGGAGCGATTTTGAAAAGCCAGTTTAATTTCTTGCCACTCGGTTAAGGGAATTTTGAGGGCATTGGCAATTTCCTGGGCAGTAGGTTCCCGGTGGAGCTTTTCCCGGAGTTCCTTGGAATGCTGGGTAGCTTCACTGTAAATCATCTGCCAACGGCGGGGCACCCTGATCGTGGGACTTTTATCCCGCAGGTAATGTTGAATCTCCCCCCGAATATAGGGCACCGCAAAGGAGCTAAAGGCATGACCCCTGGCTAAATCGAAGCGTTCGATCGCACGGATCAAACCCAAACAACCCACCTGAATTAATTCTTCACAGGACTCCTGACACTGATTTGCCCAATGCATTGCCTCCTTCCTGACTAATCCTATATTCAGACGGACTAGATGATTCCGCACTGGGAGAGTAGGGTTTTCCCGATAAACCTCTAGGAGTTCCCTGGTTTGACTCTTGACAATTTCTGAATTCGTGGCATCCAATTTCGGTATGGGCGTGGGAGTCTCTCCATCTTGCAGTTTTTGATGAATGTAGCCCTTGGCAAACTCCGTAAAACTGATTTCACCCTCTAGATCAAAACGGTGAAAAGCCTCTTGGAGGGCACATTGTATTACCTGAACCAGATTTTCTTGCTCTGGCAGATGGGCAAATTCTTCTAAAATTTCGTAGACGATGCCCATATTGAAACGGAGTAATTTTTCCAGCAGGCTGGGACGCGGCGCTTCCTGATAGGCACGCAGTAGCCGCAAAACCTTGGCTTCCTTTTGATCCGATGGATACTGGACCATAACCAGTTCCTTGGCACTGTCTGAGACGGGCAAGGATCATTTCTCCCAATTACTAGCACCTATTATAGATTCCCCTGTTTCCCCCCTTGGATAAGAATCGGTTAACATTTCCCGATCGATTATGATAATGATTATCGAATTCAGTTTTACCGATGCTAAAAATATTGAGATGGTTGGCACTACCGATCGTGGCGTTAGGGGCATTGCCTGTCCCCGCCCAAGTCAAGAAACCAAAGGTAGTGGCGACCTTTCTGCCTATGTATCTATTTACAAGGGGCGTAGTTGGTAAAGAAGGGCAACTAGAGGTGTTGGTGCCGCCAGGGAGTAGTGCCCATGAGTACCAGGCGACTCCAGCTAATGCCCAATCCGTTGCCAAGGCGGATGTGGTGGTAATGAACGGCTTAGACTTTGAAGAGTTTATGGAGGGGCTGATCAAAAATGCCGGGAACAAAAAAGCCAAGCTAGTTGACGCTAGTAAGGGCATCAAACCCCTCGGAGATAAAAAGGCAGAAAAGCATAGTCATAGCGGGGGGAATCCCCATGTGTGGCTCGATCCGGTGCTAGCCATGCAGCAGGTGACTAACATCCGGGATGGTTTAGTCAGCGCCGACCCCACCAATGCCCAAGCCTACAAAACCAATGCAGCTAGTTTTATTAAGCAACTCCAGCAACTAGACGGAGAGTTCAAAACCCGCCTTGCCCCAGTCAAGGGCTGCAAATTTATTGCCTTCCACGATGCCTTTCCCTATCTAGCTAAGCGTTATGGCTTGCAGCAGGAAGCAGTTGTAGAATTGCCCGAAGATGCCCTTACCCCCAAGGACATCCAACGAGTCAAGACGGCAGCCCAAAAGTTTAAGGTCAAGGGGATGTTGTCGGAACCAGGGGTCGATGACAAGCGCCTCCAGCAAATTGCCCAGGAATTGAAGCTACCGGTTAAAACTCTTGACCCCCTAGAGTCCGGTAAACTTGAGCCTGATTATTACTTTCAAGTTATGCGGCAAAATCTCGCCACCCTGGAGTCGGTGTGCAAGTAGAACCCTTGATGCGGGTGCAAAATCTCACGATCGATAGGGGGCATCACCGAGCGGTGGAAGGTGTTTCCTTCGATCTACCAAGGGGGAGTCATACTGCCATTATTGGTCCGAATGGGGCGGGGAAGAGTTCTTTGGTTCAGGCAATTTTGGGCTTGGTTCCATGCCAGGGTAGGATCGATTTTCCCCCTAATCTGATAATTGGCTATATTCCCCAAAAATTTCTCCTAAAAGGAGTTTTCCCTTTATCTGTAGCAGAAATGGTCGCCCTTGGTGCCAGGGGCAGGGTTTCTCAGGCTAGGGTACAGGAGGCGCTTTACCAGGTGGGGTTAGAGCACAAGTGCCATAGACCGATCGGGGTTTTGAGTGGGGGGGAGTTAAAACGGATGTTACTTGCCCATTGTCTG
>Ga0272446_1001909_pt1 | contig 29469 bp, 30 predicted proteins | sample YNPCB0061_FD_194587 | JGI IMG/M metagenome (GOLD analysis project Ga0272446, IMG submission 194587) | Hot spring microbial mat communities from Yellowstone National Park, WY, United States - YNP-CB-006-1 | ecosystem: Environmental > Aquatic > Thermal springs > Hot (42-90C) > Sediment | place...
AAGCGATCGCTACTGCAAGAACTACGAGAGCAGTTCTCTATTCTAGGGGGTTTTGTCGCCCTGATCTGGGTGGTAGAAATTTTAGATAACCTATTGTTCCAGCGCATTTTGCGCGGCGGTCTGGATCAGTTTGGCGTTTATCCCCGTACTTTTCTAGGCTTGCGGGGGCTGGTTTTTGCCCCATTCCTGCATGGCAGCTACTATCATGTGGCGGCTAATACTGTGCCCTTCTTGGTGTTGGGTTGGCTGATCATGCTGAGAAATACGGCGGACTTTTGGACAGTGTCGGTGGTATCCGCCCTAGTGAGTGGCTTAGGCACATGGCTGTTTGGGCGGTCTGCCTATCACATCGGCGCTAGTGGCATGATTTTCGGCTACTTTGGCTACCTGCTGTTCAGGGGCTATTTTGAGCGCAGTATCACGGCGATCGCTATTTCTCTGTTAGTGGGCTTCACCTATGGCGGCATGATCTATGGGGTACTGCCCAGCCAGCCATGGATTTCGTGGGAAGGGCATTTGTTTGGCTTCATCGGTGGGGCGATCGCCGCTAAGTTGCTAGTAGAGGAACAGAAGTCTCAGCGTGACACCTACTAACTCAGCTATAGGAGCATTGGCAAAACTGCGCCGCCGTCTCTTCGGCGTGTTGGCTGACCTCAAACTGGCGATCGCCCTATTACTGTTCATCGCCCTATTTAGCATTACAGGCACAGTGATCGAGCAGGGGGAAACGGCGGAATTCTATGCCGAACACTACCCCCTAAAGCCCGCCCTGTTTGGCTTTTTGACCTACAAACTGATTTTGGGAACTGGTCTCAACCAAGTTTATAGCAGTTGGTGGTATCTCACGCTCCTCATCCTCTTTGGCGCAAGTCTAATTGCCTGCACCTGCTATCGCCAGCTACCTCTGCTCAAAGTCGCCCGCCGCTGGCACTACTACACCAAAATCGACAGCATCGGCAAACTGCCCATTTATCAGGAAATTGCCCACCTATCCATCCCCGACCTCCAGCAGAGACTGCAAAGGGCGGGTTTCCAAGTGTTTGCTCAAGAGCAAAAGCTCTATGCCCGCAAGGGGCTAGTGGGTAGGATTGCCCCGATTGCCGTACATCTCAGTATCATTTTGATTTTGGCGGGAGCCATCTGGGGCGCTGTTGCGGGGGTTACCACCCAAGAGTTGATCCCCAGTGGTGCAGTGCAAAATCTGACCCTACCGCACCACCAGTGGCAGGTCAAAGTAAATCGGTTTTGGATTGACTATGACCCCACAGGCAGGATTGACCAGTTCTATTCTGACCTTTCCATCCTGGATGCGCAAGATCGGGAATTGACTAGAAAAACCATCCATGTCAACCAGCCGCTCCGCTGGCAAGGGGTCACCTTTTATCAAGCCAGTTGGGATATTGTAGCTATGCGCTTCCAAATCAATCAAAGCCCTGTATTGCAATTACCCCTGCAAAAGCTAGAATCCAAGAGCAATGGCAGTCACGTGTGGGGCACATGGCTTCCCACTAAGTCCGACCTCAGCGCAGGTGTCACCTTAATTACCCCCGATCTGCAAGGGACTTTTGTGGTCTATGACCCAGACGGCAAACCCCTTACCAGCCTCAGGGTGGGGCAAACCAAGGAAATTAACGGGGTGAACTTGACCATCAAAGAAGTAGTGGGGGCAACGGGGCTACAAATTAAGAGCGATCCCAGCATTCCTCTAGTCTATGCGGGGTTTGCCTTACTCATGGTCAGTGTAATTGGCAGTTATATTAGCTACTCCCAAGTGTGGGCAATCCAACAGGGCGATCGCCTGTATGTGGGCGGCAAAACCAACCGTGCCTTAGTGCAATTCAGCGATCAGTTGTCTGCCATCCTAGCGGGGAATTAAAAAGGCAATAGTTACATAAACTGCCGATGCCACCAACTGCACCGCCATCACTGGCAAGCCGTACTTAGTGAATAGCCGAAACGAAATAGTTTTGCCGTGCTGTTCCGCAATCCCTGCCGCCACAATGTTTGCCGCCGCTCCCGCCAAAGTGCCATTGCCCCCTAGGGTAGCGCCAAAGAGCATGGCATAGAACAGGGGCAGTATTGCTTCTGGGGGTTTACCGCTAAAGGTGGCAAGGGCAAATTCAGGGCTTGCCATGCCCGCATTCACCAGATACTGTTTGAGTAGCGGCACTAACCCCACTAGCAGGGGAATATTGGGCACGACGCTGGAGAGCAGTCCTGTGATCAGCAAAATCAGCAGAGACCCCACGGTGACATTAGTGCCCACGATCACCGTCAGTGCCGCAGACAGACTATTGATCACCCCCGTTTTAGTGAGACCGCCGATCATCACAAAAATACACATAAAAAAAATTAGGGTACTCCAATCCACATCCCGCAAAATGTCAGACACCGTATCAATTTTGGTCTGATGCGCCAAAAACAGGGAAAGGGTTGCCCCCAGTAATGCCGCCGTCGCTGGGGATATGGGTACGGGCAGGGACTCCCCCACCACAAAAATCCCCAATACCAAAATCACAATCAACACGCCCACCGCTAGGGTACGGGGATGGTTGATTTGGGGAGAGGGAAGCGCTTCTAAGTTCTCCACCCGAGTTTGCCATGTTCTGCGAAAGAGGATGGGAAGCAAAGGCAGTAAAACTAGAATGGACAATACTCCGCCCAGACTTAGTCTTTGTAAGTATTCCACAAAGCTCATGTTGATAGCATCGCCCACAATAAAAGTGGCAGGATCGCCCACCAGTGTTAGCAAGCCTGCACTGTTGGCAACAAACACAATCAGCAGTAATAGGGGAATAAAATCTACGCCAATTTCCATTGCCATTGGGGGCAGGAGGGGAGCTAGCAGAATTACAGTGGTGGCGTTGGGTAACACAGCACAAATTGGGGTAGTAATTGCCACAATGCCTAACAACAGGCGATCGCCCCTACCCCCTGCCCAGATCACCATTTTGGTTGCCAGATAGTCAAACACCTTGGTTGGCTCAAAGGCTCTGACCATGACCATCGCCCCAAAAAATAATGCCAGAGTGGCATAGCTAGAGCCAATGTAGCCGATCGCCTCAGTCAAAGTCATGATGTTGAGCACAATCAGGGTCATTGCTCCCAGTAGGGCGGCGATCGTCAGGTGGACTGCCTCAGTCATCAGCATGACAATAGTGCCCGTAAATGCGGCGATCGCAATGCCCGCTTGCCATGAATCCATACAGTGCCCCACCCCTCAATTTACGCAAACGCAGTCATGATAGCACCAAGCCTAAGGCTCCCGCTGTAGCAAAATGTTGCGCAAATATCTCCCTGTGTGCGATCGCGGGTTTTGTGCCACTTCCTCGGGCGTGCCTTCCGCAATCACCTCTCCCCCCCGTTCCCCACCCTCGGGACCCAAATCAATAATCCAATCGGCACAGCGAATGACATCCAAATTATGTTCAATCGTAATAATGCTATTGCCCTTGTCCACCAGCCTCTGCATCACATCTAGCAATTTGTGAACATCATAGAAGCTCAACCCCGTAGTCGGCTCATCAATCAGATAGAGGGTTTTGCCAGTGGCACGGCGCGCCAATTCTGCCGCCAGTTTCACCCGCTGTGCCTCACCGCCAGAGAGGGTAGGGGCGGGTTGCCCAAGGCGAATATAGCCCAAACCCACATCTACCAACATTTGCAGACGGGCATGGGCTTGGGGAATGTTTTCAAAGAAGTGCATCGCCTCTTCTATGGTCATATCCAGCACTTCGGCGATGTTTTTCTCCTTGTACTTCACCTGTAGGGTCTCCCGATTATATCTAGTTCCTTTGCAGACATCACACTTTACATAGACATCGGGCAAAAAGTTCATAGAAATCACATTCACTCCCTGCCCACCGCAGGCTTCACAGCGCCCCCCTTTGACATTGAAGGAAAACTGCCCCGCTTTGTAGCCTCTGGCTTTGGCGGCGGTAGTCAGGGCAAAGGTCTCCCGAATTACATCAAACACCCCTGTATAGGTAGCGGGATTGGAACGGGGGGTGCGTCCAATGGGAGATTGATCAATGATGATGAATTTATCCAGCGCCGATAAGCCCTTGATAGCACCAACCCCTTTTGGCGCAGGCACAGTGCGGCTAAAGTGATGTTCCAAATGCGCCCTGAGAATTTCATTGACTAGGGTGGATTTCCCTGACCCAGATACCCCCGTAACACAGACCAGCTTACCCAAAGGGAACTTCACATTGATATGTTTGAGATTATTCTTGTGGGCATCAATCACTTCCAAATATCTACCGTTCCCTTCCCGCCGTATGCTGGGTGTGGGAATTTTGCGCCGTCCCGAGAGATAAGCACCAGTGAGGGAGTCGGGATGTTTCTCTATGTCTTCTACTGTGCCCTGTGCCACAATGGAACCGCCATGTACTCCTGCACCAATGCCAATATCCACTATGTGATCGGCGGCACGGATGGTTTCCTCGTCATGTTCTACGACAATGAGCGTATTGCCTAAGTCCCGCAGTTTGCGCAGGGTTGCCAACAGACGGGCATTATCCCGCTGATGCAGTCCAATGCTGGGTTCATCCAGAACATAGAGCACCCCTGTCAACCCCGAACCGATCTGCGTTGCCAGCCTGATGCGTTGCGCCTCCCCTCCCGAGAGGGTCATGGTGGGGCGAGATAGGGATAGGTAGTCCAAACCTACATCTAGTAAGAAGTGCAGGCGGGCGCTAATCTCCTTGATCACCTGTTCGGCTATTTGCGCCTGACGGGGAGTGAGTTGCAGATGGGTGATGCGCTCAAGGCAGTCGCGGATGGGTACTTCCGTAAAATCAGTGATGCGGTAACCGCCAATCCGCACTGCTAAGGCTTCGGGGCGCAGGCGAGAACCATGGCACACCTGACAAGTTTCCTCGGTGAGGTATTGCTCCAACTTCTGGCGATATAGGTCTCCCGCCTGTTCATAGATTTCTGACAATATGGCGAGAATGCCTGCAAAATCCTTGTAAAACCCTGGCGATCGCCCTCGAGAATCGGGTCGGACATAGATTTTTTCTGTAGTGCCATAGAGCAATACCTCTTTTTGATATTCTGATAGCTTGCGCCACGGGGTCTGCAAATCAAAGCCCGCATACTCCCCCACGGCGGAGAGCAGACTGAGGTAGTAGTTTTGCCCCCGTTCCCCCAATGGGGCGATCGCCGCATAGACGGGCAGATCGGGGTCGGGGATAATTAACTCTGGGGAAAATACCTTGCGAAACCCCAAGCCATGACAGGCGGGGCAAGCTCCGTAGGGAGAATTAAACGAAAACAGGCGCGGCGAAAGTTCCTCCATCACCGCTCCATGTTCGGTGCAGGCAAAGTTTTCTGAGAAGGTGATGATTTCCTCTTTGCTAGAGGCGTGGTCTGGTGTGCCGCTGGTCTCTGGCAGGATGTTAATCATGGCGATCCCTTCCGCCCGCTTCAGAGCTGTGGCAAGGGAATCAGTCAGTCGTTCTTGAATCCCTGCTTTTTTGACCAGCCGATCTACCACGATCTCAATGTTATGCAGTTTATTTTTATCCAGCTCGATGTTGTCGCTAAGTTCGCAGATCACGCCATCGATGCGGACTCTGGCAAAGCCCTCCGCCGACAGGTTGTCCAATAGCTTTTTGTGGGTGCCTTTTTTGCCCCTGACGACGGGAGCAAGGAGCTGGAATTTGGTGCGATCGCTCAACTCCATAATTTTATCCACCATCTGATCGATGGTCTGCGGCGCAATGTTGCGATCGCAGATGGGGCAGTGGGGATCGCCCGCCCTACCAAACAGCAAGCGCAAGTAGTCATAGATTTCCGTAACCGTACCCACCGTGGAGCGAGGATTGTGGGAAGTGGACTTTTGATCGATGGATATGGCAGGACTCAAACCCTCGATATAGTCCACATCAGGTTTATCCAACTGCCCCAAAAACTGCCGCGCGTAGGCACTTAAAGACTCCACATACCTGCGCTGACCCTCAGCAAAAATAGTGTCAAAGGCGAGAGAAGACTTGCCTGAACCCGACACCCCCGTAAATACAATCAATTGATTGCGGGGCAGTGTCAGGTCAAGGTTTTTTAGATTATGCTGTCTGGCACCGCGAATGTATATGTGGGAGCGATCAGACATAGATAGGCTTTGTAAAGATTTTTGTATTTATTGAGTTTAGCCTAATCTTTATGTGTGTGGTGCAGTGGTCGCCTACAGGACAGCAAATCTGCATACCAGAAAACTTGTGAAGTTTCTTAACTAAATTAGAATCGCCCAGTAGAACTACCCCCGTTCGCCAATACCTGTGCTAAATTAGCTAGATAAATCACACCCTACCCCCAGTATGCACATGGCAAAAGATGGAATTGTGCTTGGATCCACTGCCGCATTGGCAACCGCAGTAGCCATAGTTGGCTTCCAACTGGCGAATCCCAGCATTGCCGCCTTCCGCGACAACCCCAAAGAGATTGTAGATGAGGTTTGGCAAACCATTAACCGTGATTATGTAGATGGTACTTTCAACCGCAACGATTGGCGGGAAGTACGGCGCAACTTTGTGGAGAATCGCGACTATGCCTCCAAAGCTGAGGCATACCGTGCGGTACGCGAAATGCTGAAATTATTGGACGATCCCTACACCCGCTTCCTCGATCCTGAGCAGTTTCGCAGTATGCAGATTGAGACCTCTGGCGAACTGACTGGGGTAGGCATTCAACTAGGCATGGATGATGCCACCAAAGAATTGGTAGTCATTGCTCCTATCGAGGACTCACCAGCCATGAAAGCGGGTTTGCGTGCCCGTGATGTGCTGACCTCCATCGGTGGCAAAAGCACTAAGGACATGGACCTCAACCAAGCGGTGAGTCTAATTCGTGGTCCTGTGAATACCACCGTGCGGTTGGGGATTCGGCGGGGTACTCAGCAGTTTGAAGTGGAGCTAACTCGTGCCAGAATTGAACTGCACGCGGTTAAGTATGAGGTGCGCGACACCCCTGCGGGTAAGGTGGGCTACATTAGTCTGCGGCAATTTAACGCCAATGCCTCCCAAGATATGCGCAAGGCGATTCAATCTCTAAACAGCAAGGTAAATTCCTTTGTGCTGGATTTGCGCTCTAACCCTGGTGGTCTGCTCTACTCGAGTGCGGAAATTGCTCGGATGTTCATGAACAATGTGACCATTGTCTCTACCATCGATCGCAAGGGGGAAAGTGAGAGGTTGGTTGCCAATCGTCAGTCTTTGACCGATAAGCCGCTGGTGGTGTTAGTGGATGGCAGTTCGGCTAGTGCCAGTGAAATTCTCTCTGGGGCATTGCAAGATAACAAGCGGGCGGTGGTGGTGGGAACTCCCACTTTTGGCAAGGGGTTGGTGCAGTCGGTGCAGTCCCTCAGCGATGGCTCAGGGCTGGCGGTTACCATTGCTAAATACTACACACCAAACGGCACTGATATTAACAAGTCTGGGATCAAGCCCGATGTTGTGGTCGAACTCAGCAAAGCTGATCAGGAGAGGCTCAACAAGAATCGGGAGTTGATTGGCACCATGGCTGATCCCCAATTTGCCAAAGCAGTGGAGGTTTTGGTTACCAAAACTCCAAACCCTCGCTCTCCCTCTGCAAACCTTCAGTAACCCTGAATTGGTTGGCTCAGCTTGTTTGCAGGGGGGCAAATACTGTTATAGGCTGGTGGGGGGTGTTTTGGGCTACTTATCGGGGATTGGTTTAGCTAATGCACTACACTCCATTATTTGATCTGCACCAGCAGGCTAAGGCTCGCCTGATTAACTTTGCGGGGTGGTCAATGCCAGTGCAGTATGCGGGTATTGTGGCGGAGCATCAGGCGGTGCGATCGCAGGTGGGGGTGTTTGATGTGTCGCACATGGCAAAGTGGCAGATTAGGGGCGGGGAGGCGATCGCACAGCTTCAGCAGTTAGTTCCCTCCAACTTAGCTCGCCTCCAACCTTTTCAGGGAATGTACACGCTTCTACTCAATCCGCAAGGCGGCATCATTGACGATGTGATTGTCTATCGGGGCGAGGGAGCGTGCTGGCTGATCAGCAACTGCGCCACCTACGATCAGGTAAAAACTTGGTTGGGTCAGCATTTAGGCGATCGCCTAGAGGATTTGTCCGCGAACCGCATTCTCTTGGCTGTGCAGGGGCAAAAGGCATCAGCAGTGTTGAGCGCTGTGGTCGGTTCGGCAATAGAGGGGTTACATCGCTTTGCCCACGGCATTTTCTCCCTTTGGGGGGCAGATTGTTGGATTGCCCGCACGGGCTACACGGGTGAGGACGGCTTCGAGATCATGCTAGAGGTAGAGTTAGGGCGCAAGCTGTGGCAAGAATTGCTAGGGATGGGAGTAATGCCTTGTGGTTTAGGCTGTCGGGATACCCTGCGCCTTGAAGCGGGCTTGCATCTCTACGGTCAAGACATAGATGAAACTACCACTCCCCTTGAGGCAGGTTTGGGCTGGCTGATCCACTGGGCAGAGGTCAAGGATTTTGTGGGGAGATTAGCCTTACTTAGTCAAAAAGAACAGGGGCTTAAGCGCAAACTGGTAGGACTGGAGATGCAGGGGCGGGCGATCGCACGGCATGGTTATCCCATTCAAATAGAGGGGCAAACCATAGGTACAGTTACCAGTGGCAGTATGTCGCCCACCCTAAATCGGGCGATCGCTATGGGCTATGTACCCACCGCCTACGCCAACCTAGGGCAAGAGTTAATGATATTAGTGCGGGATCAGCCCCAACCCGCCCGTGTTGTGCCTCGCCCCTTTTATCGCCGCCATGTCCCCTAAACCTGCCCTAGTAGTGGTGGAAACCGCCTTTTTAGCCAGTGCCACCGCCATTATATTTTTGATCAACTTTTATTTTCCCCTGCCCTTTGTGCGTTTGCTCTACCCTCTGCCCACAGTGCTAGTCTATTGGCGCTGGGGCGGGCGATCGGCATGGATGGCAGCGATAGTTACTGCCCTCTTACTCACCATACTCATGGGACCAACCCGCAGTTTGCAATACCTGATCCCGCATGGCTTGCAGGGAGTGCTATTAGGTTATCTGTGGCGCAGGGGAGTTTCTTGGTTTGTGTCCGTGCCCATTGGCACCATGCTAGGGAGCCTAGGTACTACTTTTCAATTGGTGCTGGTTTCGGTTTTATTGGGGGAAAATGTCTGGCTATACTCCATCATTCAAGCCAGCAGTTTCCTCAACTGGCTCCTGCCGCAGTGGGGCATCCTCGACCAGCCAGACTTGATAGCAATCCAAGCCCTCGCGATCGCCGGGATCATCGGCGGTAATTTTATCTACCTCCTGCTGGTGCATATTGGGGCATGGCTATTATTTGATCGCCTACAAATATCGATCCCCGCACCGCCCCAATGGCTAGAAACTTTATTGCAGTAGCGTTTCAGCGATTTGAACCCCCAATTTTTCCTGTTTGACAGAGTCCGCAATAAGAACATATACTTAAATTAAGTTTAGTGATGCCCCACTTAAACTTTAGCTAAATTTGCTTATCAAAGCCCCCGATCCCCGCAATTTCTCTCCTAGGTTAGATGCCATACCATGACTAGCTCCGCTGATTTCAATTCCTTGCACGACAATTCCTCCAACCTCTCCGACCGTGAGCTTCAAGTAATAGAGTTGGTGGCGGCGGGACTGACCAATCAAGATATAGCCGCCGAACTAGCCATCAGCAAACGCACCGTCGACAACCATGTGAGCAACATCCTCAAAAAAACGCGCACCGACAATCGCGTAGCTCTGGTACTGTGGGCATTGCAGTGGGGTAAAGTATGCATCGATGAGGTGAATTGTTGCAGTCTGGAGAAGTCCCAACTTTCCCCGTCCCAGTTGAAGCCTGAGTCAAAAAAGGAATTAAAACACGAGATCAACACCGAGAAGTTGATTGCCAACCAACTGGATACCGAGCTTTGTGCTTAGACTCATGCAATGGCGCATTACCTTTGAGGCACAACTACCCTATGCCACTTATCAAGAGATGATCGCCCACTTGGAGCAACTGCCCGACCTGCAAGTGATCAGCCATCGGCGTCAGGGAGCCTTTGACTATCTAGCCAGCCCGATCGCCTACTTGCAGTTGAGCTGGCAGTCCCCCACCGATCTAGACTTGCTATGCCAAATCCTCAAGCACTACGGTAAACATACCATCACCGACCTTGAAGCCCCAGCCCCATGATGCCGTTCTAGGAGGTATTCAGCCCACCCCCAGCGGGGCGGTAGTTTTGGGTGGTCTGTCAGGAGTCCAGCAACGCTGGAAACATGCCAACCCCGATCACAGACTGCTAGCTCTAGCGCAAATGCCGCTGTATGGCAGTGCAGGCTTGAAACTGCTGCTTTCCGCCCTGCATGATCCCCATCCTAGAGTGCAACTCCAAGCGTTGCGCCAACTGTGGCACAGACCCGAACCGCAAGTTAAACATGCTTTACAAGGTTTCTGGCACTACCAGTTGTGGGATTGTCAGCAGACCCTGATCAAACATACCGAACCGATCACAGCCCTAGCGCTCACCGCTGATGGCAATACCCTGCTCAGCACAGGAGAGGACGGCACTATCTATGTGTGGCAGATCGCCACAGGGGAAATCATCGCCACTTTATCGGGGCACAGCCACATGGTCACTGCCCTTGCCCTCTGCCCGCATACTGCCACCCTATACAGCAGTAGCCGCGATCGCACCATTTTGGTATGGGACTTGACCCACTTTTGCCTGCGCCAAAAACTGACAGGACATCTAGGCTATGTCAATTCCGTCGCCGTTACCCCCGATGGCAAGCAGTTGGTCAGCGGTAGCCAAGATACCACCATTAAAATCTGGGATGTCAGCACTGGAGAAGCCATCCGCACCCTGCGGGGACACACCAACCTAGTGGCGGGGATCACCCTCAGCGCCGATGGGCAGACGATCGCCAGTTGTAGCTACGACACCACCATCCGCACTTGGGACTTGACCTCTGGCACCCCCATCTGGGAATTTATTGGACATTCTGCCCGTGTCCTTTCCTTTGCCATCAGCCCCAACGGCAAAATCCTTGCCAGCGGCAGTCTCGATACCCGGATCATGATCTGGGACCTAGAAACAGGGCAGGAAGTAACCACCCTCGAAGGACATTGGGGCTGGGTCAAAGCCCTCGCCTTTAGCAGTGACGGTAAAGTGCTGATCAGCGCCAGCTACAAAACTATTAAGTGCTGGGATATGACCACCTACACCGAAATTACCAGCCTCAGCGGACACAAGGACTTAATCAATGCGATCGCCCTCAGCGCCGACAACCAAATCCTGGTTACAGGCGGGGCAGATTGCCTGATTCAGGTATGGCGCATCCCTGAAATCCCGATCACTCAAATATAAACTTATGTAACAAAAATACTGTCATACCCGCAAGACTGCTTGACAAGTCAGCGCACATTCTTTAATCTAAACTCACTCGCGGGTAATCTCTCCCCATTATGTTAGACCATCAATCACATCAAGAAAGAGCACTGGATCAATCTCTAGAGCAAAGCACCAATAAGAGCAAAGTCACCTTGTATCTGTCTCCAGATACGCACCGACAGCTCAAAATACGCTCTGCCGTTGACGGTACTCCCATGTACATTTTGGCAGAAAAGGCGATTACCTTTTATCTGGAAAACTCTGACATAGTGGAGCGGCAGGGCTATGGGCACACCCATCAGCTTCACACCTGCCCACAATGTGCAGAGAAATTGGTATTCCGTAATGGTGCATTAGTGGCGATCGCATCTTCCCACGATAGCGACCCCACCAGAGAATCGTCAAGAGAACTACTCCTGACAGGTTCTGCCACCTAAACATCTATCTTTTTGTTCTCTCGTTCGGCTTTTTAGGAGGATACATGCAAGAAGAATTAAATATCCTCATTCAGGCACAGTACCCCCTGATCTACCTCACGACCCATGAGGAAGAACGAGCCGAGCGAGTGATTGCCGAACTAGCGCAGGTCAAGCCCGTCAAACGACTATTTACATGGACTGTAACCCGGGGGATTGCCGAGTACGGTCATAACAACTACCAGCAAGGCACGATCGCCGCCGAAGCCGCCCTCAAAGACATCATGCGCTCAGATCCCAAAGAGCCAGCTATCTACATTTTCAAAGACCTGCACCCCTTTCTCACCCACGATGTAACCATCAGGTGTCTCAGAGATGCAGTTGCCACTTTTAAGAACACCCAAAAAACGATCATCATTCTCTCGCCAGTACAAGTAGTCCCTGTAGAACTGGAAAAAGAAATTGTAGTTATCGACTTTGATCTACCCACTCTCAAAGAGATCGAAGAAGTCCTGCAGCAACATCTTGGGCAGTCCCGCATGCGCAAAATTCCCCAAGACGCCAAAGAAAAACTGGTGCGTGCCGCTCTAGGACTGACCAAAGACGAAGCCGAAAAAGTCTATCGCAAAGCGCAAGTAACCACAGGTCGCCTGACCGAAGAAGAAGTAGAGATCGTTCTCTCGGAAAAGAAGCAGTTGATCAAACGCAACGGCATTTTGGAATACCTCGAGGAGGACGAAAGTATCGCCACCGTAGGCGGGTTGGAAGAACTAAAACGCTGGCTCAAGCAACGCTCCAATGCCTTCAGTCAAAGAGCAAGGGAATATGGCTTACCCCAGCCCAAAGGCATGCTGATTCTGGGAGTCCCTGGTTGTGGCAAATCCCTGATCGCCAAAACTACCGCCAAGCTCTGGTCTCTGCCCCTAGTGCGCCTTGACATTGGTAGGGTCTATGATGGAACCACGGTAGGGCGCTCAGAAGCCAACCTGCGCAATGCTCTGAAAGTAGCTGAATCCATCTCACCGATGATTCTTTTCATCGATGAAATAGACAAAGCCTTTGCTGGTTCAGCAGGCTCAGCCGACTCGGATGGCGGAACTTCCTCCCGCATCTTCGGTACATTCTTAACATGGATGCAGGAGAAAAAGTCCCCCGTTTTTGTCATGGCAACCGCCAATCGTGTGGATCGCCTACCCGGTGAGTTTTTGCGTAAAGGCAGATTTGATGAACTATTTTTTGTCGACTTGCCCACCTACGAGGAACGCATGGAAATTTTCCAAATTCACCTCAGCAAGCGGCGCAGTGACATCAGCCGATTTGATCTAGCCCAACTAGCCAAAGTCACCGACGGCTTCTCTGGCGCAGAAATTGAGCAGGCAGTGATTGCCGCCATGTACGAGGCATTTGCCCAAGATCGCGAGTTTACCCAGTTGGACATCATCTCCAGTGTGAAGTCCACCACGCCCCTGTCACGCACCATGGAAGAACAGGTGCGGGCATTGCGGGACTGGGCAAGGGTGCGGGCAAGACCCGCCGCAACTACCGTCGCTGAATATCAGCGTATGGAGTTCTAAAAAGCTTTCCCAGCTTCTATGACCTAGAACTGGGGAAGGCTACATAAATTAGGTGGCACTAATTCTGTGTAGCTTTGTTTCCAACTAACCGTTGTTTATTCTAACAGGAGTTTAACCCTATGTCTCACTTTAGTACCTTACGCACCAAAATTACCAGTGCGGAAATCCTCACCTCCTCTTTGGCTGATCTAGGCTTCACCGTGAAGACCGATGCCGAAGTGCGTGGCTACAATGGTCAGCGTCAGCGTGCCGACATCGTAGCTGTGCTGGAGGGCGACTACGACTTGGGCTGGTCGCGCAACAGCGATGGCTCTTTTGATTTGATCGCCGATCTCTGGGGTGTTGCCAAGAAGCACAACCAAACTGAGTTAATCAACTCCATCAATCAGAAGTATGCCGTCAACAAGACCTTGGCAGAGGTAAAGCGCCACAGCTTGAGCAATGCCAATGTGAAGTTGGTGGTTAAGTAAGCCGACTTTTTCCTGTATTCACCTCTCTATAGGTTGATAGCCCCTAGGTTATCAGCCTATTTTTTTGGTGGTATGCTCTGAAGCATGCAGATCGGTATTGTTGGCTTAGGTTTAATTGGCGGCTCCTTGGCGTTGGACCTCAAGGCACAGGGCAATTTGGTTTGGGGCTTGAGCCGCAGTAGAGATACTTGCGAGATCGCAGTGAGTATAGGTGCGGTGGATACTGCCCTCACTCAACTGGAGGACATTCCCCAATTAGCGCAGACCGATCTAGTGATTGTCTGTACGCCGATCACTGCAGTAGTACCCACAGTGCAACTCTTAGCCGCGCATTTGCCAGCACCTACCATAATTACCGATGTGGCTTCCGTGAAGGGAGCGATCGTGCAATCAGCTCAAGCCATCTATCCCCGATTTATTGGTTCCCATCCGATGGCGGGCAAGGAGGTGCAGGGGATCAAAGGGGCACAGCGGGATTTATTTAGGCATCGTCCCTGTGTGGTTTGCCCCAGTGAAGATGTAGCGGCATTAACCCTAGTGCGATCGCTCTGGACTGGTCTGGGTATGCAAGTCTATGAGTGCGATCCCCACACCCACGATCAGGCTGTAGCATGGATTTCTCACTTACCAGTGATGCTGGGGGCATCTCTAATTCACGCCTGTAACCAAGAGAGCGATTCCACAGTGCAATATTTTGCCCAAAAATTGGCGAGTTCAGGCTTTCGCGATACAACGCGAGTGGGGGGCGGTAACCCCGAACTGGGGCGACTGATGGCACAGTTTAACCGCAAGGCTCTACAGACTGCCCTATCTCAATATCAAGCACAGCTAGATCACTTAGCGCAACTGATCAATCAAGAAAACTGGAGCGCCGTGCAAAATTACTTAGAAAAAGCGCAAAAATGGCGATCGCTGTTTTTCGTGGAGAGCAACTTATGAAACCTATTAGGGCAAACTATGTCAATAGTTAAATATAAAGATTTGTTAAATTAAGTTCCTGTTTTAACCTAAGTATATGTACTCAATTGGTTTGGTATGCTAAGTTAAAATTACGAATTCCCGTAAATTCTCCCCAGCGTCATATACTCTGAGCCATAAGAATAACAGCTCAATACTATCCCAAAAAAGCATTATAGGAAAAACAATGTTACATCTTGAGAATGATTCAACCACAACAGCCGAATATGGTGTGGGAAGTCGGGGAAGAATTGCCATTTTTATAGATGGCTCAAATTTATTCTATGCCGCACTGCAGTTAGGCATTGAGATCGATTACACCAAATTGCTCTTGCGCCTCACGGGCAATTCGCGGCTGTTGCGGGCTTTTTTCTACACTGGAGTAGATCGCACCAACGAAAAACAACAGGGTTTTTTATTGTGGATGCGCCGCAACGGCTATCGCGTCATCTCCAAAGAATTAGTGCAACTGCCCGACGGCTCCAAAAAAGCTAACCTCGATGTGGAAATCGCCGTGGATATGATGGCACTGGCTGGCTCTTACGATACAGCAGTCTTGGTCAGCGGCGACGGCGATTTGGCTTATGCCGTAGATGCCGCCAGCTATCGTGGCGTAAGGATTGAAGTAGTCAGTTTGCGCTCCATGACCAGCGATCATCTGATCAATGTTGCCGATCACTACATCGACCTTGAGGCAATCAAAGAAGATATTATGAAAGTGCCCAGCAAGGTAAATGGCAATCCCAATGCGCACTTTAGCTACCGACCTGTGCCCTCCATGATCAGTGCCGATGAAACCACTTGACATTGGTATTACTTACAGGTATCGTTGATATTCGCCGTAAATATGGACATTGTAGGGTGGCAAGGATCGCAGGGATAGATTTGCCTCGAGACAAGCGTGTCGAGGTTGGCTTAACTTACATTTTTGGTATTGGCTTACCAACAGCCAAAAAGATACTAGCGGTTACGGGGGTAAATCCCGATACGCGGGTCAAAGACTTATCTGATGCTGAGGTTGCGGCATTGCGCCAAGAACTGGAGTCCAACTACCAAGTGGAAGGGGACTTGCGTCGCTTTATTGGCTTAAGTATCAAACGCTTAGTAGATATTGGTACTTATCGTGGTCGGCGGCATCGCATGGGCTTACCAGTGCGGGGTCAGCGGACGCGCACCAACGCTCGTACTCGCAAGGGACCACGCCGTACCGTTGCTGGCAAGAAAAAGGCACCGGGTAAGAAATAATTACACTTTTACTTTCAGCTTAATCTTAATAAAAGGAACAGAAATCAACTATGGCTCGGCAACAAACCCGTCGTACTGGCGTCCGCAAGCAAAAGCGCAATGTGCCCAATGGCGTGGCACACATTCAGTCCACATTTAACAACACCATCGTTACCATTGCTGACACCGCAGGCGATGTGATTTCTTGGGCTTCGGCGGGATCGAGCGGGTTCAAGGGAGCCAAAAAAGGCACACCCTTTGCCGCCCAAACTGCCGCAGAATCTGCCGCAAAACGAGCGATCGAGCAGGGAATGCGTCAAATTGAAGTCATGGTTTCTGGACCTGGATCGGGTCGTGAAACTGCGGTACGCGCCTTGCAGGCATCGGGGCTAGAAATTACCCTAATTCGTGATATTACCCCCATCCCGCACAACGGTTGTCGCCCACCCAAGCGCAGACGCGTCTAGTTTTGCAGTTTTGTCAATTTACCTAATTAACCCAACTGTTATGGCACAGTTTCAAATTGAGTGTATTGAGTCTCAAGGTTCTTATAGTCGTTTCGTGCTGGAACCCCTAGAGCGGGGGCAAGGCACCACCGTTGGTAATGCACTCCGCCGTGTACTCCTCTCTAACCTAGAGGGAACAGCGGTAACTGTGGTTAGGATCGCTGGAGTAAACCATGAGTTTGCCACTGTGCCGGGGGTGCGTGAAGATGTGATGGACTTGCTCCTCAATCTTAAGTCTCTAGTTTTAGCTTCCCATAGTCCCTACCCGCAAATTTTGCGGCTCAAAGCCACTGGACCAGGACGGGTAACAGCAGGCGATCTGCACTGCCCTGCCGATGTGGATGTGATTGACCCACAGCAGTATATTGCTACCCTCAGCGAAGGGGCAACGCTGGAGATGGAACTGACGGTGGAGCGGGGCAAGGGCTATCGCAGTGTAGATCGTAGTCGTGATGACCATTCCAGCAGTATTGATGCCCTGAAAATAGATGCTGTATTCATGCCTGTCAAGAAGGTAAAAACAGAAGTCACGGAAGTGCGTCTGGGGGATGGTATCGAGCGGGAAAGTCTGACGCTGGAAATCTGGACTAATGGCAGTATTTCTCCACAGGAGGCGCTGAGCCAAGCGGCAAGTATTTTGGTTGGCTTATTTGTACCGCTGGAGGAAATTACCTTAGTGCCGATGCGCCATGATCTGCCTGAGGAGCAGAGCGGTATGCACCAAATTCAGATTGAAGCATTGGAACTGTCAGTGCGTGCTTACAACTGTTTGAAGCGGGCGCAAATTCACACCATTGCCGACCTGCTAGAATATACCCCTGAAGACTTGCTGGAGATCAAAAATTTTGGGCAAAAATCCGCTGATGAGGTGATTGAAGCCCTGCAAAATCGTTTTGGTCTGACCCTGCCCCCTGCTAAACCCAAGCTCTAGTGCCAAACATTTAGTAAAATTGGTGAGAGTTTACAAAACTTAACATTAGGAGAGAATACCATGCGTCACCGTTGCCGCACTGCCCAACTGAGTAAGCCCGCCGATCAGCGCAAAGCTTTGCTGAGGGCTTTGACTACTGAGCTGATTATGCGGGGTGAGATCACTACGACTCGCCCCCGGGCTGATGCCATTCGTGCCACCACAGATAAGATTATCACTCTGGCTAAGCAGGGTACTCTGCACGCGCGCCGTCAAGTTTATGCCTTTCTCTATGACAAGGCGGTGAAGGCGGGTCAGCCTGTGAAGTATAGCGATCGCACATCTAAGGCAAAATCAGCAGAACTTGCCCCTGAACAGCAGGTCAGAAGTTTAGTAGATTTGCTGTTTGAGCAAGCCCCTACCCGCTATGCTGATCGCCAAGGTGGTTATACCCGCATTATTCGCACTGTCCGCCGTCGTGGAGATAACGCAGAAATGGCGGTAATCCAACTAATTTAGGGCTGGTATTTGGCTTATAGCTGAAGTTGATGGCGCAGAGAGTGGCACTCCTCCTGCAGTATCTGGGCAGTGATTTTTGTGGTTGGCAGAGACAGCTAAATGGGATCAGCGTTCAGCAAACCATTGAGGAGGCGATCGCTTTACATGCAGGTCATGCCGTAACCATTTATGGGGCGGGGCGCACTGACACAGGGGTACACGCTTCGGCGCAGGTGGCGCATTTTAATACCACTAGCCCGATCCCCAGCGATCGCTGGGCAAAGATTCTCACCGCTAGTCTGCCCAAAAGTATCGCCATTTTGCAATCGGTGGCGGTGGCTGATACATGGCACGCTCAGTTTTCGGCGATTTGGCGCAGGTATCGCTATGTGATCTATACGGGACAGCAACCCAATGTATTTTGGCGGCAGTTTTGTTGGCATTACTACTACGCTCCTCTAGACGAGGACTTAATGCGTCAAGCCCTTCTGCCCATGCTGGGGGAACACGACCTGTCAGCCTTGCAAAGGGCGGGGTCAAAACGCCGTCATGCCCGCCTGACCATGCAGGAGGTGGCGTGCTGGCGGGAGGGAGATTTGGTGATGGTGGAAGTGCAAGCTAGTGGGTTTTTGTATGGCATGATCCGTCTGCTGATGGGGCTGTTGGTGCAGGTGGGGCGATCGCAGATGAGCTTGCAGGAATTTGCCGATATTTGGCAGAACCAACGCCGTAGTTTGGTGAAGTATGCCGCCCCGCCCCAAGGCTTATGTCTAATTGGTGTGGGCTATCCCCAAAATCCATTTACGGTGAAAACTCGCAGTTTTTGGGGTTAGAGGGTAAAATTTATGAAACAAATGTTAAGCGAGGAACCACCATCTATGCCTTTAATTGCTGATAACAGCATTGCCACTGACTTAGAAAAGGCTGGCGCATTGGCGATATATGCCCCACCTGAGGGCGGCTATGAGGGGCGTTTCTTGCGGCGCTTGCGCAATTGCGGCTATGAAGTGCTATCCATCACCGCGCGAGGCTTGGGGGATATTACTAGCTATTTAACGGCTGTGCATGGGGTGCGCCCCTCGCACTTGGGCAAGTCGGAACTGCGTACTTACTTTATTCCGCCGATCATTTCCTACCGTTTGAGCGCTCTCAGTCCCAAGTCCAAAGGTCTGGTGCTGTGGCTGGCTGAGGGCAAGTACCTATCGCAAGAGGAGTTGGCGGTGCTGTCGGAAATTCCCGCCCAAGACTCACGGGTGAAGATTGTAGTGGAGGTGGCAAGCGCCCGCAGTGTCAGTTGGCGATCGCTGAAACAAATTCTCTAAAGCGGACCCATGCAATCTGTGGGCTTGACTATTACTGATCGCTTACCTGAGGGCATTCTCAACCTAGCGGCAGACCAGTTGTGGCATCTGCTCCAACAGCCGACTTTGATTCATATTGCTGGCGATCGCCACCCCCCATTATTTATCTCGGTTCTGCTTCATGGCAACGAAACTACTGGCTGGCTGGCAGTTCAGCAATTACTTAGGGAGTATCAAGGAAAAAACCTACCACGCTCAATTTCCCTTTTGATCGGTAATGTATCAGCCGCGCGCTATCGGCAGAGACGCTTAGCCAATCAGCCAGACTATAACCGCATTTGGGGCAGGGATAGCATATCTCCCGAGAGCAACATGGCAGAGGCGGTGGTGCAGGAAATGCGCAGGCGGGGTGTATTTGCCTGTGTGGATTTGCATAACAATACGGGGGATAACCCGTTTTATAGTTGCTTGGTGCGCCGTGATGGGCAGAGCCAATATCTGGCTAGTTTGTTTAGTCCTATCGCCCTGTTCTATGCACCCCACACCGCCCAGCCTTTGCTGATCAATGCTTTTGCGGAATTTGCCCCAGCGGTGCTATTGGAGTGTGGCAAACCCGATCGCCCTGCTGGCACAGAGCGTGCCTATGCTTTCTTGCGCCAACTTTTGCAATTGGAAACGATCCCCGACCAATTGCCCGCTCAACTTACCATGCTTCAAGCGATCGCCACCATCAAAATTCCGCCCCATATTGACTTTGGCTTTACCGAACCAGCCGATTTGGTGTTTTTGCCCCAGATTGATCGCTACAATTTTGGTGTTATTCCTCAAGGCACAGCGATCGCTACAGTTTCCCGTCCCTTAACCCTGCATCAGTGCCTGCAAGTGTGGGACGACAACCAGCGCGATGTCAGCCAGCACTTTTTCCAAATCGTGCAGAATCACTTGATCACCACCACCAGCATTCAACCCGCCATGCTCACCCTCGACCCGCTGATTATCCGCCAAGACTGCTTCTGCTACCTCATGGCAAGCCTGTAACCATGCAAGATCGCGGCTATTTATTGACAGAGCAAGCCAACCCCCACAGCGTGGCACTAGATCAACTTACCCCCTTAGAGATAGTGGAGCTATTTAATCGGGAGGACAGCAAGGTCATCACTGCCATTGCCGAGCAGAAACAGCAGATTGCCCAAGCCATTACCATTGTCAGCAATGCCCTGCAGTCTGGGGGCAGATTGTTTTATGTAGGGGCTGGCACCAGTGGCAGACTGGGGGTGCTGGATGCGGCGGAGTGTCCGCCCACTTTTTGCACACCGCCCCACCTCGTGCAGGGGATCATTGCGGGGGGTATTTCTGCGATGGTGCGCAGTTCTGAGGCATTGGAGGACAGCGCAGACGACGGGGCGCAGGCAATGCAGCACGCAGGAGTTACCAGCAGGGATGTGGTGCTGGGGATCACGGCGGGGGGAACTACTCCCTTTGTGCATGGCGCATTGCAAACAGCCAAACGGCTGGGGGCGCAGACCATCTTTTTTGCCTGTGTGCCGTCTGAGCAGGTTGCCACTAACTACGATCTGGAAATTCGTCCCCTCGTCGGTGCAGAAATTCTCGCAGGCTCTACCAGACTCAAGGCTGGCACTGCCACTAAGTTGGTATTAAATATGATCTCCACAGGAGCAATGGTACTGTTGGGCAAAGTCTATGGCAATCGCATGGTAGATGTGGCGATTACCAATCAGAAATTGGCGGATCGGGCGATCAGGATTTTGTGTGATCTCACAGGGTGCGATCGCTCCACAGCGCAGTTTTACCTTGAGCAGACAGGCAACAATACCAAGTTGGCACTTTTCCTACTCATCACAGACACCCCCCTAACCCAAGTATCCCAAGCACGCCAGCATTTGGCACAGCATAATGGAAATATCCGTAGTGCTTTGCAGGAATATAGCTAGCTAAATATGCTCAAACTAGGAACACAATGGCATTTCACATGGATTGATGCGGTACAGAAAGTCCCTGCCGACGCATGGAATCGCTTGGCAAAACCTCTGCCGACTCCTTTTTTGGAATGGGAATGGCTGAGTAATTTAGAATCTTCAGGCTGTGCGATCGCTCGGGAAGGCTGGCTGGCTAATCACCTAGTTTTGCTATATGGCGACCAAATTGTAGCGATCGCTCCTCTTTATCTCAAAGGGCACAGCTACGGCGAATTTGTCTTTGATCACCAGTGGGCAAACCTTGCCTACCGACTAGGAATCGAATACTACCCCAAACTATTGGGCATGACCCCCTTTACCCCCGTCGCTGGCTACCGTTTTTTGATCGATCCCCAGTTTGCTGAGGATGAGAGGATCGTACCCATGATGCTGGCAGAAATTGACCGCTTTTGCCGCTCCCATCACATTGCCAGTTGCAATTTTCTGTTTGTCGATCCCGAATGGAAGCACAACTTAGAGCAGAACGGCTACAGCCCTTGGATGCACCACAGTTATATTTGGTCAAATCAAAACTTCGCCACCTTTGACGACTACTTGCAAACTTTCAATGCCAACCAACGGCGCAACATCAAGCGCGAGCGCAAATCGGTACTCAATGCAGGCGTCCAGATGCGCGTATATGCGGGCGAGTCTATCCCCCATAGCTGGTATGGCTATATGTACGAACTGTATAGTGATCACTGCCACAAGTTTTGGGGCGGTAGCAAGTACCTCAATCGCAAATTCTTTGAAAAACTGGCGCATAACTTTCAGGATCGCCTTGTGTTTGTGGCGGGGGAAAAAGCGGATTATCCCAAGCCTGTGGGCATGGCTTTTTGCATTCGCAAGGGAGACCGCCTCTACGGTCGCTATTGGGGTTGCGCCCAAGAGGTGGACTGTCTGCACTTCAATGCTTGTTATTACACACCCATAGACTGGGCGATCGCTGAAGGCATTCAAGTATTTGACCCTGGGGCGGGGGGCGAGCACAAAAAACGGCGTGGCTTTCCTGCTGTGCCCAACTACAGCCTGCATCGCTTCTATAACCCAAAGTTAGAGCAGATTTTGATCCCCTATCTGCAAGAAGTCAATAGCTACGAAGCGCGCCACATCGCGGCAATCAACCAAGAGCTACCCTTTGACTTTGTGCCACCTAGTTTAGATGCCTAGCTGAAAGTTTTAGTTAGCGTTAGGCGAAGCCGTAGGACTTGGGGCAGTTACAGGCTCTACCGTAACCGTAGGCGTAGGTTGGGCGAGGCTTTTTACCCGATCCTTAAATTCTGGAGGTGCTAGCTCTATAGCTTTGGTAAACAGGGCAGTGGCTTCCGCTGTCTTTTCCTGCGCTTGCAAGACTTGCGCTTTTCCGAGATAGGGGCGGAAATTTTTGTCATCCGCTTTGATCCCAGCCTCATAGGCGGCGATCGCCTCATCATAGCGCTTCTGCTCCCGATACACCTCACCCAAAATCCACTGCACAGTGGCTACATCCACACTATTGGGCTGGATTTTATTGGCGGTTTCTGCACTGTCCAGCACTTCCTTAATCGCCCCGATCGCCGCTTCAGGGCGTTTATCCTCTAGTTCCAGTTGAATCAAGCGCTCCAATGCCATCAAAAACCCTGGATTAGTGCTAAGAATTTTTTTTAGCTCAGCTTTGCTATTGGTGCGATCGCCCAGTTCCAGATGAGTCCGTGCCAGCGCCATGCGAAACTGCGGCTGATCGGGATAGCTGTCAGATAGGGTTTGCAGAGGTTCCAGCGTACCTTTGATGTCCCCCAACTGCGTGCGCAGATTCACCACCTCAATCAGAGCAGTTTGATTTTTTGGCTCCCGTTTTAGCACCGCCTCATAGCCCCGCAGTTGCTCATTCAGTTCATTGATGCGCTGTTGCGCAGGATCAACCTTAGCAGTCTTTGCTTCCTGAGCCGTGTTAAGCGAAGAAACAATCCCCCCTAGCAGAGGAGCGATGGAAATTCCTAAAAACGACAGCGTAATAATCACCAAAAATATGTTAATCACCCACTGGCGAGCGGTGCGTTGTGCCACAGAACTATCCTCCCAAACTAATTGCCTCTTCTAGCTATTGTCGGTCTCACTTAATGCCCAATGATAGCTGATGGGTATGCCCTGTGCTTCGCAGATTTCCTCGAGTTGTTTTTGCAATACCAGAGCCTTGCGGATCATCACCATAGTAGAATGTAGATATTCCCGAGAGGCTTTGAGCTTGGGGGACAAATTAGCATCCAAAGCCATGTCCTGCAAAACAGGAAAGCTTTTTTGCTCCAACAACTGCAATAACAGCTCATAGTGAATGTGGGCAGGCAGAGGTAAAGAGTTCACAGTAAATTTTTGTGGTCATCTAGCCATACTTTATAGCAAATTTACCTAAGTTTGGAAAAATGTGCTTGATGATACATATTGCTATTTGCTAATAATACTAAGTTAATGATTCGAAAAATTAGTGAGTTGTTGGGGTATTGGTTTGGGATCGGAGGTAGTTGGACTTGTTGCAAGAGCGTTCTTTGGCTGATGTATTTCGGGAGATGAATGGGGGAATGTTTCCGCCCATGACCGAAACCTTTGATCGTGGCAAGACAATTTTTTTTCCCGGTGATCCCGCCGAGCGCTTTTATTTCTTGCTCAAGGGCGCAGTCAAGCTATCTCGGGTGTACGAGGCAGGGGAAGAGATCACAGTGGCGCTACTCAGAGAAAATAGCGTGTTTGGCGTACTGTCCTTGATTACAGGCAATCGTTCCGATCGCTTCTACCACGCCGTCGCCTTCACCCCAGTGGAACTGCTCTCTGTCCCCATCGAGCAGGTAGAAAAAGCCCTCAAAGAAGACCCCGAACTACCCCTAGTTTTGCTCAGGGGCTTATCCTCCCGCATTTTGCAGACCGAGATGATGATCGAAACCCTAGCGCACCGTGATATGGGTTCCCGTCTGGTCAGCTTTCTGCTGATCCTATGTCGTGATTTTGGCGTGCCTACAGGGAATGGCGTAACCATTGACTTGAAGCTATCACACCAAGCGATCGCTGAAGCCATTGGCTCCACCAGAGTTACCGTTACCCGCCTACTGGGCGATCTGCGCAAAGACAAAATGATCGGTATTTCCAAAAAGAAAATCACGGTCTATAACCCCATCGAGCTGGGACAGCAATTCGCCTAACTCTCGTTGGCTAAAAATTTTTTGCTGTCCCTGATCGGTTAGGGCAATCACTAGGGTAAGTTAGCTATGTCCTAAACGCACAACTGCGTAAACACACACTACAAACACAGGAAACAACTATGAAAGCCGAATTCAGAACTAAACTGCTCCAGCACCTGCTGAGCAAAAAAGATCCCGAGAAGGGTTTCACCCTGATCGAACTGCTGGTTGTGATCATCATCATTGGTATCTTGGCAGCGATCGCTCTCCCCGCCTTCCTCAACCAAGCCAACAAAGCCAAACAGTCCGAAGCCAAGACCTATGTTTCTACCATTAACAAAGGTCAACAAGCCTATTTCACCGCTAAAGGTGTGTTTGGAGGTGGTAGCACTGCAGATTTAGCAACAGACATTAATATCCTTGGTGTTGGCGTACCTACTTCAACCACAGAGTATAAATACACAATCAACAATGTTTCTACTCAACCTACTGTGTCCGATAACTTCGCCACTGCCAATGGGACACCAAAGAGTGTTGCCCTCAGAGGTTATTCAGGTATGGTTGGTCTTTTCCAAGTTGGGGTAACTAGCGATGTCAACCAGTTGGCTGTCATTTGTGAAATGAATAACCCTGGTACTGCAGCTCTAACTAACCCTCAGAACAGTTCTACGGGTCCTAGCTGTACTACCAACACCCAGCTAGCCGCTGGTTGATATCCACTTTTTGTTTTTCTAAAAAAGAGGAGACTAGCTCCTCTTTTTTTATTGCTAAATTGCTAATCAGCAAAAGCCTACATATTTATCTAATGCATGATACTATAAAAGAATTAATATTTCTGAAATAGACTATGTCAGAAATCAATCTAGAAAACATAAAGGAACTATTCAGAAAACAAGGTTACTGTAAGGCACTTGCTCTGTTGAATAAACTATCAAAAGATGAGGATTGCTTACCTGAAGTTGTCTGGTACCTTGGTCTAGCTCAATTATTATCTGGTAATGAAGAAGAGGCTAGTGAGACATGGTTAGCTGGTATGATCCAGTTTGATAGCAATAAGTTAATTGAGATATTGCAAGAAGAAGCAAAATTTCTAAACAGTATCAATGATTTTCAAAACGAGTGGCTAGTCCGTTGCTATTTACAAGAATTTGAGCCTAGTGATTTGAACAATCTTATTTTATTAGTTACTTCTGGAGTTAAAGCTAAGTTTTTCACGGAGTGGCACTTTAATGAGTTGCAAATACTTGAGAAGCTTGAGGATTACTTAGATGTTAATAATGTGTCACTAGCAACCATTATTGAATGCTTTAAGACTTTGGTAACTCACCCTCCTATCCTGAAAGTAATACCTACGCTAGGTAGTTTAAGCCTAAAATTTTTTCAAGATAAAAATCAAAGAGAGCAGTTAGTTGAATGTCTTATTAAAACTAGTCATCAGTTGTCGTATTTCTACGGTTTAAAGGATGAAGGTATTAACTTGCTCATGAGCTGTCTAACACACAAGCCTTCTGATGTAAGTTTGTTACATCAGATTGGGTTTGTTTACTTCAGAAAGAATCAATACAAAGAGGGGCAAAAATACTGTGAACAGGCACTAGCTACTTCCACTTCATTAATTGAGAAGATCGGGAGTATTTATTACTTACTTTGCTGTATTGCAAACTCTGGAGACACTTTCATTGAGGTCAAGAATTATGTTTATCTTCAGAAACAATTACTTAAAGATATTCTGGGAAGTCAAAGTACATTTAGCCCTAGGGATGTGACTCAACTATTCGTTAGCTACTTCCATAGTCCGTATGTTGTGGATTCGTTCCTAGATACCAAAGTAGTTCAAAACTTAATTTCTAGTGCTTGCGATAATTCCATTAGATTATATTACCATACAACTTATCACAAACTAAGTAATCAAAATAGCCAGAGAAAGTTTAACATAACACCCTTGAAGATTGGCTTTCTGTCCAACTGTTTTCATAGAAGTTCTGTTGGCTATCTTGCCCAACCACTTATGAAATATATTAATCGCTCAGAATATAAATTAAATTTATATTCTTTCCTCAAAAAGCTCGATCCTGATCCTATTTACCAATGGTATCTGAATAACTCTGATAAGTACTACTATCATGGTGAAGGGACTTATGAGGAACTTGCACAAGTGATTAATGATGACGAGATCAATATTTTAATTGACTTAGATGGACTTACTTCAGTAGTACCAGCTATGATCTTCCCCCTACGACCTGCACCAATTCAAATTACATGGTTGGGTTGGGATGCCACTGGTTTACCTTCTTGTGATTATTTTATCGCCGACCCTTATGTTTTACCTGATAATGCTCAAGAATACTACACTGAAACCATTTGGCGACTTCCCAATACATATATTGCTGTTGATGGCTTCCAAATTGGTATCCCTGATCTGCGCCGTGATGATTTAGGTATCCCAGACAGTGCGGTTGTTTATCTCAGCAGTCAAAAAGGAGATAAGCGGAATCCTGATAATCTAAGACAACAGATGCGTATCATCAAAGGAGTAAAAGGTAGCTTCTTTATACTTAAAGGATTTTGTGATCAGGAGGCATTTAAGCAATTTGCTATCAAAATCGCCAATGAAGAAGGAGTCAGCGAAAGTCAGTTGATTTTTTTACCGCCATCTGCCACTGAAATCGGGCATCGGGCTAACCTATACATTGCTGATGTTGTCCTTGATACCTATCCATACAATGGCGCTACCACCACCTTGGAGGTGCTGTGGATGAATATACCTATTGTTACCCGTGTGGGAGAACAATTTTTTGCTAGATATACCTACACTATGCTCAAGAATATCGGTGTAGACGAAGGAATTGCATGGAATGATGCAGAATATGTGGAATGGGGAATTAGGCTTGGCACTGACCATGAACTGCGGGAGCAAGTGGCACGCAAAATTAGGCAATCCAAGCACTCCTCTCCCCTGTGGAATGCCAAGCAGTTTGCCCGTGATATGGAAAATGCCTTTGACCAAATGTGGCAGAGATACCTAGCTTCAAGAGGGTAGGGCAATGATGTTTAATTTATTAGTTAAGTCAGCATCAGAATTGATAGGATTTAGCTTCTTTAGAAACGGCTGGTAATAAAATAATCTGTATCCTATATTTCTGAGATATTCAGCTACAGGCAAATTTTGATTATGAATACTATCACAATTTTCACACATAATTGTTGGTTTATATTCTGTGAGTATTTTGGTAGCACCTTGTAGTACCTGTAGCTCGTGCCCTTCGGCATCAATTTTCAGGAAATCAATTTTATTCAGCCTATAACTGTCAACCAAGCTATCTAGCGTAATGCTATCTACTTCAATAGTATTGAGTTGGTTTAATGATTCCTGTTCAGTTAAAATCTTATTTGCCTCGCTAGCCTTACTTACAGAAAACTTAAGTTTACCTACTAGATTACTGATAGCCGATTGGCAAACCACTACATTGCTAAACTTGTTTATCTTACAAGTCTCATGCAATAAATCAATACACAAAGGAAAAGGCTCTACGGCAATTACTAAGCCATTATTCCCTACTCGTTTCGCGGCACTAAAGGTATAAACCCCTGCATTAGCGCCAATATCAATTACTACCATGCCCTCTTTGATACGGTCTCGCCAAAACTCCATCTCATACTCAAACCAATCTCCTTGGGCTAGGAGTACACTAGTTGTTATGCTCCTAAAACTAGGCTCTACTGCTAGTTGGATGTCGCCTTCATAGGTAATATATGTGTAAGGGGTGTCCTCTGCTACCTCAGACCACACATACTCTGCACTAGACTTCTGCCTTGCGATATTGAGAAAATATTCCCTGTAATCAGTTTGATGTTCAATATATTGAGAATAGCCTAAGTACAAAGCATGGATAATACTTGGGTTTTCAGGTGATAGCCGCCATGCCTGCAGTAGATAAGCTAGACCTGCTAAGTCATTTTCCATAAGATTTCGTATGCCCAATCGCAAGAGAGTGGTTGGGTTGTCGTTGCATAGCAATTGAGATAGGCGTAGATGGCGAAATCCGTAATTATCATAAAAAGACATTTGCGATTCTCTTATTCCAACAGCAATAATGAGCTGTGGTTTCAAATCTTGGTTATTAGCATTGAAAAATAAGTTTGCTTCGTGTGGTTTTAGGAACTTCTGAGGCAAAAATATCAGAGCAGGAGGTGTGGCGGTATTCTGAACTAGATAGGGATCAATTAAAAAATTCACTGCTAATGTGTTTACTGTTTCCGTATTACCCAGCAAACCATGCAATATAATGCAGTGGGCTAAACAATAGCTGTTTTGATCAATTTCAAAGCCCTTCTGTAAATTTTGAAATGCTTCATGAACTAACTGCTCCCTAACCCCTAAGTCTTCTGTTTGCTCGGCGCTGATTAAGCGCATCACTGCTAAATTATTCCAGTCAGTGGAGGTTTGGGGGCTGTCCCAGTTTGTGGTTTCTATGATTTCCTCTAAAAGGGATAGGTACCCAATGTCAATGTTTGAGAGATGCTGGAGAACATACGCCAAATACTGCTCGCCGATGCTCTCTGCTGTTTCCATAGGATTGTTACATCTTTTCTCCACTGACAGAGTACCATATTCTTTCTCCCTACATCAGTTACTGTTAAGCAGAGATGTTCTATTTTCTTTGATTAAGACTCTTCTAGGTTCTCGGACACTTCTTTATTTTTGGTCTCTTTCGTCCGATTATACCAGTCTTGGAGGATTTCGCTGGCGGTCTCCCGTCCACCAAGACCAAAGGATAGACCTAGTGCTAGAGCGATCGCTCCCGTGGCAGAGATAAATATAGTATTCACAATGGTTTGGGCAATGCCAATCTGGTTGATTGCCACCACTACTGTAAATGTCCAAACGGCTATGTTGGTGAAGTTTGCCATAACATCGGGGTTGCCCAGTTCGGATTTGCTTACAGTCGCCCGTACCACACTGGACAGGGCACTAGCTCCCAAACCTCCAAGCACCAGAATTACTAGGGCAACGATCAGGTTGGGTAGTCACAGCACTAATTGCCGCAATACCTCAGATACCGCTGGCAGTCCTAAGGCATCAAAGGCAACTACCAACACAATCAACTGCACAAACC
>Ga0272446_1001910_pt1 | contig 29468 bp, 18 predicted proteins | sample YNPCB0061_FD_194587 | JGI IMG/M metagenome (GOLD analysis project Ga0272446, IMG submission 194587) | Hot spring microbial mat communities from Yellowstone National Park, WY, United States - YNP-CB-006-1 | ecosystem: Environmental > Aquatic > Thermal springs > Hot (42-90C) > Sediment | place...
CCACAACAGCGGCGTGTTGCACTGCGGCCTGTACTACAAGCCCGGCTCGGCCAAGGCGCGCCTGGCGGTGCGGGGCATCCGGCAAATGGTGGCCTTCTGCCGCGCCGAAAACATCCCCCACGAAATTTGCGGCAAACTGGTCGTGGCCACCCGCCCGGAGGAGCTGCCCCGGCTGGACGAGCTGCTGCGCCGTGGCGCGGCCAACGGCCTGCAGGGCTTGCGCCGGCTCGAGCCCGCCGCGATGCGCCAAATCGAGCCGCACGTCGGCGGCCTGGCTGCCGCCCACGTGCCCGAGGAGGGCATTGTGGATTACCGGGCCGTGTGCGACCGCCTGGCCGCCCGGGTGCAGGAGCGCGGCGGGCGCATCGTCACCCGGGCCCGGGTCACGCGCCTGGAGCGGCGCGGCGCCGAATGGGTGGCCGGCACGCCCGTGGGCGAGTTCGCCGCGGCCTTCTTGATCAACTGCGCCGGACTGCACTGCGACCGCGTGGCCGCGCTGGCCGGGGAGCGCCGGGAGGTGCGCATCGTGCCCTTCCGCGGCGAGTACTACCAACTCCGCCCCGAGCGTCGCGACCTGGTGCGGCACCTCATCTACCCGGTGCCGGACCCGAAGTTTCCCTTTCTGGGCGTGCACTTCACCCGGCTCATCCACGGCGGTGTCGAGGCCGGGCCAAACGCGGTGCTGGCCTTCGCCCGCGAAGGCTACACGCGTACCACCGTGAACCTGCGCGACCTGGCGGACGCGCTCACCTTTCCGGGGCTGTGGCGCTTCCTGGCCCGGTACCCGGCGATGGTGCGGACCGAGTTGGCCCAATCCTTCAGCCGCGCGCGGTTCTGCCGCGCCCTTCAACGGCTGGTGCCGGAGATTCGCCCGGAGGACCTCGCCCCGGGCGGCGCGGGCGTGCGCGCGCAGGCCATGACCCCCGCGGGCGAGCTGGTCCAGGATTTCCATCTGGTGCGCCGGGACCACGCCCTGCACGTGCTCAACGCCCCCAGCCCCGCCGCCACCGCCTCGCTGGCCATCGGCGAGGAAATCGTGGCGGCCGTCACGGGTTGACCCCGGGGCGGCACGGCGCGGCCCGGGCGCGGCGCAAGCGCGCTTGGCCGGCGTGCCCGCGGGCGGCAAAATCCCGGGCCGTGAACCCGCCGCGACTTGCCGTGCGCCGCGCCACCGTGGAGGACCTCCCGGCTTTGCGGGGCTTGTGGCAACTCGAGTGCCTGCCCGGGCACGAGCTGGAAAAGCGGCTGACCGAGTTCCACGTCGTGGTCCGCCCGGACGGGTGGGTCATTGGCGCGGCCGGCTTTCGGGCGCAGGGCTCGCAGGCGCTGGTGCACAGTCTGGCCTTTGCCTCTCCGGCCCAGGCGGCCGAGGGCCGGGGGCCGCTGTGGGAACACCTCCTGGCGCTGGCCCGGGCCCAGGGCGTGGCGCGGCTCTGGGCGGAAGGCGCAACCGCCCGCTGGCCCGGCGCGGACTTTGGCCCCGCCACCCCGGCGCAGCTCAAGCGCCTGCCGCCCGCGTTCGGCTCGCCGCGCGCGGCCTGGCACACCCGGGCGTTGGTGGACGAAGAAGCCGCCGCGCAGGCCTGGGAAAAGGAGTTCGCCGCGCTGCTCGAGCATCGCCAGGAGCAGGCCGAGCGCGTGCGTCGGCGGGCGGCGCTTTGGAAGCTGCTGGCCTGGGGCGTGGCGGCGTTGTTTTTTGCCGCGACCCTCTGGCTGATGGGGCTGTTGTGGCGCACCGCGCCGCGGTCGCCGCGGCGTTGAGGGGCGACCGGCTTTTGCCTTTGCGCGCGGTGCGTCTGTGCTAGCTTGGCGGGCCAATGAATCTGTTCGCCGCCATCTCGCCGTCCGCGGTCTTCGACGGGCTGCTGAGCTACGTGTGCCTGATCATCCTGCTCACGTTCCACGAGTTCGCCCACGCGTGGACGGCGTCCAAGTGCGGCGACGACACCGCGCGGTTGCTGGGGCGGGTGTCGTTGAATCCGCTGGTGCACATGGAGGTGGCGGGCACGGTGGTGTTGCCGCTCTTGGTGGTGTTCCTGAGCGCGGCCGACTCGCAACTGGCCAACTTCATCATCGGCTGGGGCAAGCCGGTGCCGGTGAACCCGTACAAGCTGCGGCGCCGCCGGACCGATGACACGCTGGTTGCCCTGGCCGGGCCGGCGATGAACCTGCTGCTGGCTTTTGCGGCGCTGGTGCTGGCGCGCGGCTTCACTGCCGTGGGCCTGGAGGGCGGCGTCGAGGTGGCGGTCCGCCTGGCGATCATCAGCCTGGTGCTGTGCTTCTTCAACCTCCTGCCCATCCCGCCCCTGGACGGTTCGCACGTGCTCAAGAACCTCATCGGGATGCCGGACGCCACCTACCTGCGGCTTTGCCAGTTCGGGTTCATCCTGGTGATCCTGGCCCTGCAAGTCCCCCCGGTGCGCTGGTTGTTGGGCTTCATGACCCAGATCACCTTCGTCTCGATGGGCCGCGTGGTGGGGCTGGTGTGAGACAGCCCGGCCGCGTTGGCGCGGCCGGCGGGGCGGGGCGGGACACGACCGCGGCGGGCGGGCCGCGGGGCTTTTCAGCGGGCGGGCGGCGTGCTTCATTGGGCCATGCGCATCATCGGCGGCAGTTCCGGTCGGCGCGTGCTCAAGGTCCCCCACGGCCTGGCCGTGCGGCCCACGCCGGACCTGGTCAAGCAGGCGGTCTTCAACAGCCTGGCGGGGCGGGTGAACGGCGCGCGGGTGCTCGAGTTGTTTGCGGGCTCGGGGGCGCTGGGGTTCGAGTGCCTGAGCCGCGGCGCGGCGCGAGTGGTGAGCGTGGAGAAGTCCTCGCGGCACGCCCTGTACATCCGCGCCAACCTGCGGGCGGCGGCGCTGCCGGCGGAGCGGTTCGAGCTGCGCACGCAGGACGCCTTCACCGCCATCCGCCAACTGGCGGTCGCAGGCGCGCGGTTCGACCTGGTGCTGGCCGACCCGCCCTTCGGCGCGAAGAATCTGGGCCGGCGTTCCGAGTCGCTTTCCCAGCAGTTGCTCGACGATCCCGACCTGCCGCGGTTGCTGGCGGCGGGGGCGCTCCTGGTGCTGGGCCATGCCCGGCGCGACGTGCTCACCGTGCCGCCGCCCTGGCGGGAGGTGAAGTCGCTGCGGCACGGCGACTCGGTCATGACCTTCCTCGAGCCGGCTGCGGAGGCGGGATTTGACGCCGCGCCGGCGCAGGGCAACTTGGCGCCATGAAATTCACCGGCCGGACATGGCTCGTGCTGCTGGCGGGGCTGGCGGCGGTGGGGACCTTGCGCGCGGAAGACACCCGGCCCGCCGCGCCCGCCGCGGCGAAGTCGCCCCCCGCCGCGACCTGGAACATGAAGGACAAGATTGTGAAAACCGATGCCGAATGGCGCGCGCTGCTCACCCCCGAGCAGTACCGCGTCACCCGCAAAAAGGGCACCGAGCGCGCCTTCACCGGCGCGTACTGGAACACCAAGCAACCGGGCGTTTACCGCTGCGTGTGCTGCGGGCTGGAGCTGTTTTCCTCGGACCACAAGTTCGACTCCGGTTGCGGCTGGCCCAGTTACTGGCAGCCGCTCAAGGCCGAGCACCTGGCCACGGCCGAGGACCGCAGTTGGAACATGCTCCGCACCGAGGTGCTGTGCGCCCGCTGCGGCGCGCACCTGGGGCACGTCTTCGACGACGGCCCGCAGCCGACCGGCCTGCGCTACTGCATCAACTCGGCGGCGCTCAAGTTCGAGCCCAAGTCCGCTCCGGAGCCGGCCGGCCAAACAGCCGGGCCTGAAAAAGCCGGGTCCGAAAAAGCCGGGTCCGAAAAAGCCGGGTCCGACAAGACCGGGTCCGCGCCGGAAGCCGCCGGGGAACCGAAAAAGCCGGCAGCCCCTTGAGGTATCACGTCCGGGGCAGGGCGGGCGGCGACGCTGGCGGGGGGAATCGGCACGCGCCCGGGCGGCGGCGGCTCAGGCGATTTGCAGGCGAGAATCCGCGTGCAGCAACTGCTCGAGATTGGCCCACTGCACGCCGCTGGTGGCCTGGATGGCGTTGAGGTAGAGCGCCACTTTCTCGCGGGGGTACTTGGCCAGGAGGGTTTCCACGGCGGCCTTGAGCTTGTCGTCGGGCACCGTGGCCGGGAATTCCTCGACCACGCCCTGCTGGTGCGGGATGCCGAGGGCGTCGAGGAAATCCGCCAGCATTGAGGTCTGGCTTTTGAGCAGCCAGCCGCGCAAGAGCGTGGCCGCGGCCTCCTCCAGGCGCGGCCGGCCCAGGACGTTGATCATCTCGGCGTGGCGCTGGGCGCGCGGCTTTTTTTCGAGGAACACCGGGCGCACGCGCAGCGCCTGGGCCACGGCCGCCAGCACGCTTTTGTAGAGGGGTTTGTCGTCCCGGTAGGTGGTGTCCAGAATTTCCCGGGACAACTCGGCCGGCATGAAGCCGACCAGTTCGTAGCATTTGAGCATAAACAACTCCGTTGCCCGCGCCCGCACCCGCCGCCCGGGCGCAAACGCGGGCACCGCGATACTGGCCGGCCCGCCGGCAAGCAAGGCTTTTCTGGGGTGGGCCGCCGGCGAACCGGCTTGCTGGGCGTGGCGCGGGGTTTCTAGTCTTGGCCCATGCCATTCTGGGCGTACTTGCTGGCGGCGGCGGGAGGATACCTGCTGGGCAGCGTGCCCACCGGCTATCTGGTGGGTCGGGCGCGGGGGGTGGACCTCCGCACGACCGGCAGCGGCAATATCGGCGCCACCAACACGCTGCGGGTGTTGGGCTGGCGGGCCGGGGTGTTCGTGCTCGCCGTGGATGCGCTCAAGGGGTTCGCCGCCGTGTGGCTGGCCGGGCGCGGGTGGCCCGAAGTCGCCGGTGCGGAGGCGGCCGCGCGCGAGCCGTTGGCCCTGGTGGCGGGCGTGGCGGCCATTCTGGGCCACAACTACACCTGCTGGCTGGGCTTCAAGGGCGGCAAGGGCATCGCCACCAGCGCGGGGGTGTTGCTCGGGCTGATGCCGGCCGCGCTGGGCTGGTGTTTCCTGGTGTGGGCGGTGGTTGTGGGCCTCAGCCGGTACGTTTCGCTGGCCTCGATTTGCGCCGCCGCCGCCCTGCCGGTGGCCGCGTGGTTGACCGGCAGCGGGCCATTGCTCACGGGGGTCGGGCTGGCGCTCGGGGCTCTGGCCATTTTCAAGCATCGCGCGAACATCCGCCGCCTGCTGGACGGCACCGAACACCGCTGGAGCCGGTCCTCCTCCACCCCCCGCTCGACTTCTCCATGAAAATTGCGCTTCTCGGCATGGGTGCCTGGGGCAGTGCCCTGGCCAAGCTGCTCCTGGCGGAAGGCCACCAGATTACGGCCTGGGATCATGACCTGGCGAACTTGCGCGCGGTGGCCGCCAGCGGCCGCAACGAGAAGTACCTGCCCGGCGTGCCCCTCGGCGCGGGGTTGACGCCCGCCGAGCACCCCGCCGCGGCCTGGCCGGGCTGCGAGTGCGTGGTCGTGGCGGTGCCCTCGAAAGGCATCCGCTGCGTGGCGGACGCGCTGGCCGGCTTTGCCGGGCCGGTGGTCAGCGTCACCAAGGGCATCGAGTACGAAACCGGCCTGACCATGAGCGCGATTTTGCGCGCGGCGGCGCCGGCGGCCCGGGTGGCGGCGTTGTCCGGGCCCACGCTGGCGCTCGAGGTGGCGCGCGGCGTGCCCACGGCGGCGGTCGTGGCCAGCGCCGACGAGGCCACGGCCGGGTTTTTCCAACGGCTCTTTCACCGGCCGACCTTTCGCATCTACACCAGCCCCGACCCGCTGGGCGTGGAGCTGGGCGGCGCGCTCAAAAACGTCATCGCCATCGCCGCGGGGCTCAACGACGGCCTGGGCTTCGGGGACAACTCGAAGGCGGCGCTGGTGACCCGCGGCATTGCGGAAATCCGCCGGCTGGGCGTGGCCTGCGGCGCCCGGCCCGAGACCTTCAGCGGGCTCAGCGGCCTGGGCGACCTGGTGGTGACGTGCTTCTCGCCGCTGAGCCGGAACCGCACGCTGGGCGAGCAACTCGGCCGCGGCGCGCGCCTCGAGGACCTGTTGGCGCGCGCGGTGAGCGTGGCCGAGGGTTATCCCACCGCCCGCGCGGCGCGGGCCCTGGCCCGCCGGCACGAGGTGCCCGTGCCGATCATTGACGAGGTGTACGCGGTGCTCTACGAGGCCAAGCCGCCCGCCGCCGCCGTGCGCGACCTGCTGGCCCGGGTGTCCAAGCCCGAGGATTGAGCCGCCCGGACCGCGGGCCGGTTCAAGCGGGCGGTGCCGGTTTTTCGCGCGCTTCGCGAATCAATGCCAAGAGGTCCGCGTAGCTTTCCACGGCGGGGAACCGGGGGAACTCGCGGCGCACGTGGTCCGGTGCGCGGAACAGGATGCCCACGTGCGCTTCGGTGAGCATGGCGGTGTCGTTGTAGGAATCGCCGGCGGCGATGACGCGGTAGTTGAGCAGCTTGAAGGCGGCCACGGCGCGCTGTTTCTGCTCGGGCAGGCGCAGGCGGTAGTCCACCACGCGGTCGTCCCGGACCACCAGCCGATGGCAGAGCAGGGTGGGCCATTCCAACTGCCGCAAGAGCGGTTGGGCGAACTGCTCGAAGGTGTCCGAGAGGATGACCACCGGCATTTCGGCGCGGAGGGTGCGCAAAAATTCGAGCGCGCCGGGCAGCGGTTGGAGGGTGCCGATGACCGCCTGCAGGTCCGAGAGCCGCAGGCCGTGCCGCTCGAGCAGCGCCAGCCGGCCGCGCATCAGCACGTCGTAGTCGGGCTCGTCGCGCGTGGTGCGACGCAGTTCCGGGATGCCGGTTTTTTCAGCGACGGCGATCCAGATTTCCGGCGTGAGCACGCCTTCCAGGTCCAGGGTGACAAGCGACTGCTGCACGGGGCAATGCTTCCAGCGGCGGCGCGGGCTGTCGAGCGCGCGGGGGGCGGGTTAGCGGCTGCCGGGTTTGACCGCCGGCAGGGCCGCCAGGTCCGGCGGCAGGGCGTCCGGGGCGAAGGTTTCGACGGTGATTTGCACCAGGCTGAACAGCGGCACGCCGAGGTCCACCGTGCCGCCCGAGCGGTCCACCAACGCCGCCACGCCCGCCACCGTGCCGCCGTGGGCGCGGACGATGTCCATCGTTTCCCGCACCCGGCCGCCCTGGGTGATCACGTCCTCGACCACCAGCAACCGTTCGGCGGGGGCGATTTGAAAGCCGCGCCGCAACACCAGCCGGCCCTCTTCTTTCTCGGCAAAGATGAACCGGCGCCGCAGTTGCCGCGCCACCTCCTGGCCGATCACCAGCCCGCCCAGCGCGGGGGAAATGACCGTGGCCACGTCCAGCGCGCGCACCCGGTCTGCCAGCGCGGCGCCGAAACGCTCGACCACGGGCATCTGTTGCAGGGCCAGGGCGCACTGGAAGTACTGCCGGCTGTGGCGGCCGCTGCGCAAAATGAAGTGCCCTTCCAGCAAGGCGCCGGTGTCGCGGAAAAGCTGCAACGCTTCTTCGGAGGTCATGAATTCAGGGGCGGACCCGCGGACGCCGCGGTCCGGCCGGGCACTGGCTACCAGCCGCGCCGCGCGGGGGCAAGGCGACAGTGTGCGCCGGCATGCCGGCGGTGGAGGTGAGTTCGGAGCCGGAGGGTGGAGGCCAGATACCGGAGGCCAGATACCGGAGGCCAGATACCGGAGGCCGGAGGCGGTCTGGTAGGCCGTGCTGCCCGGAGCAGAAAAGTGGCAGCAAGCGGCCGCAGTACTGCCGCTGGCGCAGGTAGGGCCGCGCTGCAGCGCGGCCGGATGGGCGGCGCCGGCACAACGGCGCCCTACCGCGCGAAGCGCATGGAGTGCGCCGGCTTGCCGGCGCCGTCGGCAGCACGCGAGGGTGGGCGCGCTCCTCGAGTCGGGTCGGCAGCCAAGTTGCCGCCGAGGGCGGTCTGGTAGGCCGTTCCGACCGACACCCGGTCCGAGGCGCCCGTGTTTGGGCGGTTTGCACCGGCGAATTGCTCCCGCGGAAAAAAATGTTGTTGCGTTCGGCCGGGGACAGGCTTAATTGGAGCCGTTGTAGGTCTGACCGTCCGGTACCTTCAGGTTCAAGTTCAACAAACAGATTCTTCGGACCGGCGGTTTTCCCGATCGTTTGCGGACGATGGCTTTTGAGCCCGGCAGGAGCCGGGGAGCCGCCGCAGCCAGTAAAAGCAGCATGCGACCACCCACGAATACTAACGCGGTGCCGGCCGTTGGTTCCGGCTACCTGGAAATCTCCGAAAAGGGCTTCGGCTTCCTGCGCACGCCGGACAATCACTTCCATCCCAAGCCGACGGACGTGTTTGTGACGCCGGACACCATCAAGCGGCACTTCCTGCGCGAAGGCTGCCTGGTCAAGGGCACCTTGCAGCCCCCGCACCGCGGCAGCAGCCCGCAGTTGCGCGAGGTGCTCGAGGTCAACGGCATGCCCTTCAGCGAGTACACCAAGGCGGTGCGGTTCGAGAACCTCACCACCATTGACCCGGTTGAGAAATTCCGGCTGGAGACCACGCCGGACCTCATCGAGACCCGGATCATTGACCTGGTGACCCCCATCGGCAAGGGCACCCGGGGGCTCATCGTGGCGCCGCCGCGCACCGGCAAGACCACCATCCTCAAGCAGATCGCCAACGCCATCACCGCCAACCATCCCGAGGTGCACGTGCTGGTGCTGCTCATTGACGAGCGCCCCGAGGAGGTCACCGACTTCCAGCGCTCGGTCAAGGCCGAGGTGGTCGCCTCCTCGAACGACCAGGACCTCGAAACCCACGTGCGGCTGTCGCGCTTCATGATCGAGCGCTGCCGCCGCATGGTCGAGGCCAAGAAGGACGTGTTTGTCCTGCTGGACTCGATCACCCGCGTCGCCCGCGCCTACAACAGCGTCCACGGCGGCTCCGGCCGCACCATGACCGGCGGCGTGGACGCCCGGGCGCTGGAAATCCCGCGCAAGATTTTCGCCTCCGCCCGCAAGATCGAGGAGGGCGGCTCGCTCACCATCATCGCCACGGCGCTGATTGACACCGGCTCGCGCATGGACGAGCTCATCTTCCAGGAGTTCAAGGGCACCGGGAACATGGAGCTGGTGCTCGACCGCAAACTGGCCGACCGCCGCCTCTTCCCGGCCATTGACATCCCCAAGAGCGGCACCCGCAAGGAAGAGAAGCTCTTCCCCAAACACCAGATCGAGGCGGTGCGCAAACTGCGCCGCATGATGGTGGACCTCAACCCGGTCGAGGCCATGGAAACCCTCATCGCCGCGCTCAAGAAGCACAAGACCAACGACGAGCTGCTCATGAAGCTCGCCACCTGAGCGCGCCGTCCGGGAGCGGCGTCCGCCCCGGCGCGCCGCCGCAGTCCCGGGCGCAACCCGTTTTTCCACCCATCGAACCCATGCCCACCTACCTCTACGTTTGCAGCAAGTGCGGCCACGAGTTCGAGTACTTCCAATCCATGACGGCCGCGCCGCTTCGCCAGTGTCCGAAGGACCTCTGCGCCCGCCGCCCCTGGGGCAAGGGCCGCGTCCGGCGGCAGTTGAGCGCCGGGGCCGGGCTGCTCTTCAAGGGCAGCGGCTTCTACATCACCGACTACCGCAGCGAGAGCTACACCCGCGCCGCGAAGCAAGAGGCCGCCGCGGCCAGCTCGAAAAAAGACGGTGCTCCCAAGACGGACGGCAAGCCGGCCGGCGCCACCGGCACGGGCACGCCCAAGGCCGCTTCCGGCTCGGGAAGCCGCAAGGGCGGCGATTGAGGTTTCGCATGTGCGCCGGCGTCTCCAGCCGGTTCCGCTCGGGACGCGTGCCGGGCCTCCTGGTCGCCGCGCTGACGCTGGGGTTGGGGGCGCTGACCCGGCCTGTCGCGGCCGCGGTCACGGTCCACAGTCGCTCGGGACAATTCATCGTCCACAGCGCCACGCCCACCCAGCCGAGCCTGGCCCGCGTGGGGCCGCCGGGCACCAACCGCGTCATCACCCTCTACCCGGACCCGCTGGCGGTTTCGTGCGAGCGCATCAAGGCGGCCGTGCTCGCCGAGCTGGGCCTGCCGGACCGCTGGCGCGGCAAGGTGCATGTCACCATTGATCCGCGCGCGCCGGCCGACCTGTTTCCCCTGGCCACGGCCCTGCCGTTTGCCGACGGCTGGCAGTTCTCGCTCCGCCTGCCGCGGGAACTGGAGCCGCCGGTCCTGATCCGCGGCGTGGTGCACGCGATCCTGCTCGAATTGATCCTGCGCAACCCCGGCCCGTACCCGCCGGAAATCCCCGTCTGGCTGGTCGAGGCCCTGACCGGTCAGGTGCTCGCGCGCGTCGGCCCCGATCCCGTGGCCGCGCCAAACCCCGTCACTGGCAAGTACGGCAACGCGCTCGGACAACTGGTCGCCACGCTGCGCGAGCGCGGCCTGGCCGACGAAGACCGTCAGCTCCTGGACCTGGTGCGCGCCCGCGGCCTGCTCACCTTCGAGGAACTGAGCCTGCCCACGCCCGAGCGGCTGACCGGCGCGGCGGGCGAGCACTACCGGGCGTGCAGCCAGTTTCTCTTTGTGGCCCTGCGCAACCTGCCCCAGGGCCCGGCGCGGCTGGCCGCTTTTCTGGCGCGCCTGCCGCGGTACCTCAACTGGCAAACCGCCTTCCTGGACGCTTACGCGCCCGTGTTTCCGCGCCTGCTCGAAGTCGAGAAATGGTGGGCCCTGGTCGGGCAACGACTGGGAGTCGCCCCCGGCGCCAGCGCCTCGACCGCCCGCCTGGGCGCGGCCTGGCTGGAAGACCTGCTCGGCGTGGAAATCCGCGTCCGCCCCGCGCCCAACGCGCCCCTCCAACGCCAGACCCTCACCTTTCAGCAAATCCTCACCGACTGGGACTACCCGCGGCAGCGTGCCCTCTTCACCCAGCGCATCCAGGCGCTCTACCACCTGACGCGGGCTGCGCCGGGCGACGCCGCGGTGTTGGCGCGTGCCTACGCCCAGACGCTTGAAAGCTACCTCGCTGCGCGCGCCCGCCTCGCTTACCAGCCCGCGCTGCCCGGGATTACCGGGCGGCAGTTGAGCCTGCTGGTGCAATCCACCCGCAACCAACTGGACGCCCTGGATGCACGCCGGCGCACCTTCTTTGGCCCGCCGGCGGCGCCCGCCCCGGAACCCGCGCCCGCGGAAAACACGCCGATGGCGCCTGCTGAAAAAGTGGACCGCCCCCCGCCCGGTCCCGAGGCCGCCGGCGTCCAGCCGCCCTACGACCCGCCCGAACGGTGAACGAAGCGAGGCGGCCTGGTCCTACCGCAACCGGCGCAGCCGGAAAAACCGTTGCGCGGCCTCGTTGCCCGGCACCGCCAGTTCGATCGTTTCACTGGCGGCCTGCAGCTCGACGTAGGTTTGCCAGGCCGGCGCGCCCAGGTCGGACGTGAAATCCACCGCGTAGCGCGCGCCGGGCGTGGCGGACCAGGACAGGTGCACCAACCCCGCGGCGTCGCGCCACGGCGCATTCCAGACCGGCGGTGCTTCGTCCACGCTCAGCGCAAAACTGCGGCTGCCGCTCTGTGGCGGCTCGCCGTTGTCGGTGGCCACGACCGTGACGCGCCAGGTCAGACCGGCCTGGTCCGCGGCGGGCGTCCACGTGAGCCGGCCCGTGGCGGCCTCGAGGTTCAACCCGGCCGGAAACGGCGGGCGCAGGCTGTAAGTCAACGTCTGGCCCGGGTCCGGGTCGCTGGCCTGCACCTGCAGTTCCCAGGGCCGGCCTGCCGGTATGGTCTGGTCCGCGACGGCGGCGATGCGCGGGCGGGCGTTGAGCACGTTGGGTCCGCCCGGCGAGCCGCCCGGGGGCAGGGCGCGCACGGTGTCCGTCCCGTCCGGATAACGGCCCTGGGAGACCTCGCTCGCTTGCGCGCCGAACCGCACCTCGTCAAGGCGCGTGCCGTCGGGGCGCGTGAGGTAAACGGCCTCGCCCGCGGCGGAGAGCTTGAAGGGCAGGTGGGCCGGGCCCTGGTCGCTTTTCTCGTCGGCCCACAGCACGAGGAAGCCGGTGGCGCCACCGGACAGGAAGGACAGGGGCGGGAACTCGTATTTGGCGAGGTTCGCGGCCGAGTCGCTCAGGCGCAACCCGGCTAACGCCACCGGACGCGGTCCGGGGTTGAAAAGCTCCAGCCAGTCCGGGCCGGACGCTGGGCTGGCCATCCACTCGTTGATGCGCAGAGTGGCGGCGTCGCCCAGGGCCGCCGCCTCGTTGGGAGCGCCGGGGGTGGGCCGGGCGAGCACCCAGTCCGGGGAGGCGGCGTTCAGGCGAGCCAGCGAATGATCCGCGGCCTGCGGGCCGAAGGTGACCCAGTCCAGCAGGCGCCCGCCCGCTTCGGCGCGGTCGAACAGGTACAGCGACTCGCCTTCCGCCGAGAGGCCGAAGCCGGTGTTGGTCGCCGAAGGCGGCAGGGCGGACTCGCACCAGACCAGCAGATAGCCGCCCGGCGGCACGAGCGCGTCGGCCGGGAACACCCACTTTTGCGGCGTCTCGAGGCGGTCGCTCAGACTCAGACCGGCCAGGCTGACCCAGTTCGAGCCCGGGTTCCAGAGCTCGACCCAGTCCGAGGTGGCGCCCCAGTCGTTGGTGAGGGTCAGGTTGTGCGCGAGCACTTCGCTCAACCGCACGGCCTCGGCGCCGGGCTGGACGGCCAGGTCGTTGCCCGGCGTGGGCACCGGCAGGCTCACCACTGCGAGCCCCGCGCCCGCCGCCCGGCCTTGGGAAACGCCCACCTGTTGCGGCCCGTAGGCCACCCAGTCCAACCACGCCCCGGCCGCGTCCACCAACGCCAGCGTGCCCTGCTCGGCGGAGAGCCGGAAGGGCAGGCGATTGGCGCGCGGCGGGCGGGTGGCATCCGCCCAAAACACGCCGAAGCCGCGCGCGGGCAGGAAGCTCAGCGGCGGAAACTCGTACTGGCGCGGGTCGCCCACCGGCTCGGTGCTCAGGGCCAGACCGGTCAGCTCCACCGGCAGGTCGTCTGCGTTGTACAGCTCGATGAAGTCCCCGGGGCCGGCCGGGCCGGGGCGGGCGAGCCATTCGTTGAGGCGGACCAAGCGGGGGTCGCCCAAGGGGTGCGCGCGATTGGGCGCGCCGGGCGTGGGCACCGTCAGCGTCCACACCCCGTCGCCGCGGTCGCCGATGGCCAGGTCGGGCAACTGCGGCCCGAAAGTGACGCGGTCCAGCAACGCGCCGCCGGCGTCGGCACGGTCGAAGAGGAACACCGCGTCGCCGTCCTGGTCGAGGCCGAAGGGCGCGGTCCCCGCGGCGGGGGCTGCGCCGGGGATGAGCCGCACCACCAGATAGCCCCCGGGCGGCAGCATGGTGCCGGGCGGGAAGACGAATTTGCGCGGGGCCAGCGGGTCGTCGCTCAACGAAAGTCCGCCCAGGTCCGCCGGGGCGGGGCTGTCGTTGTAGAGCTCGACGTAATCCGGGTAGGCGCCGGCGTCCGGCCACGCGGCGCGGTTGGCGGCCAACACCTCGTTCAAGCGCAGCCGGGCGGCGGCGGGGGTCACTTCCCAGCGCGGCGAGGCGGAAGGCTGGTCTTCCGGCTGCCAGACGCCGGCGGAGTTGAGGCCCCGGGCGAAAAATTGGTGCGGGCCGTTGGCCAGCCCGTCGAGCGCGACCGGCGTGCCGATGGGCAGAGGCTCGCTCCACGGCCCGTCATCCAGGCGCCAGCGGAAATGCGTCAGCCCGGGGCCGGTGACCGTGAAGGTGGCGTCGCGACGCCAGGTGCGCGGCGGGGGCGTGCCGCTGAGGTGGGCGCCGGCGGGCACGTGGGCGCCCAGGTCCAGGCCGCCGAGGCCCGCGCCGCGGGCGGGCGAGCCGGGGCGGAGGCGAAAGTCGTTGGTGAGATTGACCAGGCGGGGATCGGCCCGGAGGTTGCCCGGGCCGGCCCAGGGGCCGGTGGCGGGCAGGAGCGAGCGGCGGACCTCGAGTTGGAGGGTGCCGTTTTGGAGCAACGCCGGGTCCAGGTTGCCCACGACGGCCGGGGTGTTCCAGAACAGGCAGTCCTCGAAAAGGCCGCTGCGGGGCGGCGCTTCCCAGGGGCGCTGGGGTTCGTTGATGAGGATCGAGGCCTGGCGGGCGCCGATGAAGGTGTTGTTCGCCGCCCACACGCGGGAGTCTTCCTTGAGGATGAGGTCGTGGTCGTTGCCGAAAAACACGTTGCGCACCACCACCAGGTCGGCCGCCTGGCCGGCGTAGGTGCCGGTTGAGATGGCCGCGGACTCGCTGGTACTGGTGTTGTTTTTGTGGAAGTTCACGAAGACGTTGCCCTCGATGTGCGCGGCGGTGCCGTCCAGGTCCAGGCCGTCGTCGGAACCGCCGAGGAAGAGGTTGTTGAGCACCTGCAGCACCGGCCCGGGGCGCTGGCCGCCCGAGACGTCCAGGATGTCCGAATAGCCGGTGGTGGTGCCGAAGACGTTGCCCTCGAAAATCCACTCGCCGTCCGGCGGCAGGTGGTCGCCTTGCACGTGCTCGCCGTAAGGCAGGTCGGGGAATTCACAGAAGCGCACCACCATCGAGGAGTTCTGGCCCCGGAGCACGTTTTCGAAGCTGCCGATGAAGGTGACGTGCTCGGCCCGCAGGGTCGCGTTGGTCAGGTACACCGCCGGGGCGTTGTGCCGGGCCAGGTCCACGTGCCGCAACACGTTGCCGGCCGAGTCCTCGAACCGGAGGCCGCTCCAGACGTAGCTCGCCCCCGGCTCGCGCCCCAGATGAATCCGCCGCTCGGGCGTGCCCTCGGCCAGCAGCCGCCCGCGCACTTGCATGCCGGTGTTCGACCAGAAGAACACCGTCGTGCCCGGCTCCAGGCGCAGTGTCACGCCCGCCGGGATGATCAGGTTGGCCGTGACCACGTACGGCCCGGCGGCGGCGGTCCAGGTGGTGTCGCCGCTCAACAGGCCGGCCACGGCCTGGTAAGCGACGCCGCGCCGCCACACGCGCGCGACGGTTTCGGAGACCACCCCGCCCGCGGTGTCCAGCGCTTGGACCAGCAGCCGGTTCACGCCGGGGAGCAGCGCGAAGTCCTCGACCCGCCACGCGCCGGTGAGCGGGTCCCACGCGGCGGGCTGGCCGCTGACGCGCACGGCCACGGTGCGGGCGGGGTCGGCCACGCCGCGCAGGGTCACAACGGCGTTGCTGGTAACCTGGAGCCCTTCGACCTCCGGCAGGTCGGCCGTCAACGAGAGGTCCAGCGGCAACTGGGCCTTGATGAAGGCGACGCGCGCGCGGTAGGCCTCGAGCATGGCCCGGCGTGTGGCGGCGGGGACAAAGTCGCCCAGCCATTGCTCGATCAAGGCTCCGACCTGCTCGGGGCTCAACGCCTCGTCCATCAACCGGCGGACTTCGGCCAGGTACCGCGGCGCGATGGCGGGGTCGGTGAGGAAGCGGTGAATGGCCGGGTTGTTGGTGGCGCGCCACAAGGGCTGGTTCACCCCCGCGGCCGTGCCCAGCACCGAGTCCAGGTCGTGGATGAGCAGCCGGAAGCGCGGGTCGCTCACCCCGCGGTACAGGAAGTAATCGCCCGGCCCGCCCGTGCCCAGGCCGGTTTCGGCGTTGGCGAGCACGGTGTTGACGGCGAAGTAGGTGACCCATTCGGCCACGTCGGCCACGCGCTCCAGCGCGGCCAGCCAGCGCTCGGGCGGCGTGCGGTTGAGCACGCGGGTCAGCTCGATCAGGTCGCTCCAGTCGTCCTCGGCCGTGTTGCTGCGTTTTTCGTAGTACTCGGGCTGGCGGTACAGGGCGGGGTCGTCGAGGTAGTCCAGGTTGCCCTTGCCGATGGCCTGGTAAACGTTGCCCGCGCCGTCGGTCGGAAACTGCCGCTCGGCGAAGTCGCTGTTGAGGACTTCGACCTCCGCGTAAACCCCGAAGGGCGGGTAGGCGGCGGGCGCCTTCTGCACGTTGTTTTCGCGCAGTTGCACCGCCCGGGCGCGGGCGGCGGGCAGCCCGGCCCGGCGGGCCAGCACGCTGCCGATGACCTGGGAGTGGGGGTTAACCGCGTTGAGGTTGATCGCGCGCACGCCGTGCCAGCGGCGGTCGGTGTTGAAGTTCACCCGCCGGCTCTTGACCGGCTCGGCCCGGCTGGTGGTGCCGCGCAGCCGGAAGCCGATGGTGTAACGCACCTCCGTGCGGCCTGCCTCGGTGCTGATGAACGTGCCGTTCATCTCCGCGTTGCTGCTCCAGTACCACGGCAGCGCGTCTATGGCCGCCAGTTCATCCCGCTCGGCCGCGGTCAGGATCACGCGGTACAGCGGCTGCGGCGCGGTGTATGGGCGGTCGTCCACCTGGTAAAGGCAGTTGGCCAACTGGGCGTTCTCCGGCTGCACCGGCGCCGGCCAGGTGCGGCGCAAGCCCGCGCTGTCGCGGGCCTCGAGGTAGAACTCGACCACGGTGTCCTGGGGACGCGCGGGCAGCCAGGCCCCGAAGACGCCGTCGCCCGCGCGGCCGTCGCCGTGCGCGCCGTCATCGGCCATCGGGCTGGCGCTGAAGGCCGGTTCGCCGTCCACGCGCGCCCAGAGGGTCACGGTCAGCGGGCCGGGCTGGTCGTCCACCACGCGCGCGGTGATGAGCACCGGCTCGGTCGAGCGCGGCACGGCGGGGTGGTGGGCCACGTCGAGGATGACCGGGGCGGTTTGCGGGCTGAGGGTCGAGTTGGCCGCGCCTGGGGTGCCGCCGGCTGCCTGGCTGGGCGCCCAATTCTGGCCGGTGTCCACGGTCAGGCTCGGGTTCACGCGCTCGGCCGAAGGGCCGCCGCCGTTGTGCGCGGCGTGCCAAATCCAGCCCCGGTGCCCGCGGTCGTCCGGGCCGCGGGTGCGCACGGCCCAGTCGCCCTCGGTGGCGTAGGTCACGGAGTCTTCCACCTCGCCCAGCGCGTTGCGCAGGGTGAGGGTTTCGCCGTTGTCGCTCAACCGGCCCTGCCAGCCGGCCACGAAGTTGGTGACGCCGGGGTAGCGCGCTTGAAACGCGGCCGCCTCCGCCGCGACCACCAGGTAGCCGCCCGCCGGGAGCACCACCGGCGGAAACGTGAAGTCCACGCCCGCGCTCAGGCGCCAGCCGGCCAGGTTCACCGGCGCGGCGCCGCGGTTGTGCAGTTCGATCCATTCCTCGGCCATTTGGTGCGAGGCCGGGTGGTACATGATTTCGTTCAGGATCACATCGCCGGCGTGCGCCGCGCCCGGTGCCAGCAGCGCCAGCAAGCGCGCGGTCAGGAGCGGCCGGGCGAAGCGCGGGCGCCGTGCGGGGAGGGCGTCAGTCTCGGTCCGTGGATATCGGGCAGGTGTGTTCTTCATGGAGTCCAGAGGCGGAAAAAGCGCGTGGGCCGGTCGGGCGTCAAGGGGACGAGCAATTGGCCGCGGCCGTCCCAGCCGCCTTGCAGGAATTGCTCGTCCTCCCAAGCGACGAAATCTCGTGTGCTTTGAACCTGCGCGAGGCGTTGGAACAGGCCGTGCGCTTCCAGCAACAGGAGGCCGGAGACCGGCCCCGGCCGGAGGACCAGCGTCGGCGGGGCGCTCTCGAGCGCCCGCACCCGGAGGTCATCCAGACGCAGTTCATCCCGCGCGCCGCTGTCCGGGCCCGCGCCGGTGCGGTAATAGACCCAGCGCAGTTGCACCAGGGGCTGGTGGTCCGCTGCCGCGGGCAGTTCCACCGGGCCGAGCACCTGGAAATCGCCCGGCGTGGCGCTGCGCCGGTATTCGACCGGCCGCCCGGCCGGGTCGGTCACGTCCGCAAACGGCCCGCTCGCCCCCACACGGTATTGCAGGCGCAGGGCGTACTCGCGGCTGTTGGGCGTGACGGTGCCGCCGGTCCAGACCACCTGCACGCGGCGCACGCCCTCAGTGTTCAAGGCCAGCAGGGCCGCGCCCAGGTAGCCCGCGCCGGCGGTGTCCTGGGCGTTGCCGGTGTTGAGGAAGGACACGCCCCGGCCGTCCAGGCCGTTCACCCGGCTGCGGCTGGCGAGGTTGTAGGGCAGGCGCCAGGGCAGGTCGAAGGTCGCGTCCAGGCCGGGGTCCCGCGCGGTGCTTTGCAGGAACACCATGGCCGGCGGGTACACGCCGGCCGGGGTGTCGGCGGGCAGGGCGTCAAAGCGATATTCGCCCTGCCACAACGCCCAGGGCTGGGGCAGGAGCGGGGGCGCTTCCGCCGGGCGGAAGACGGCGCGCAGGTCCAGATCCGCCTCCGGGGTCAGGCGCACCAGGGCGGGCGCGCCCGCGAGGCCGTCCCACCCGGCGAATTCGGCGCCCGGCTCGGGCAGGGCCTCGAGTTCGATCGTCACGCCGCGGAAATACTGGCCGGACCATTCGCCCGTGCCGGGCGGCAGGCGCAGGGAGTTCACCCGCACCCGGCCCCGCGCGGGATCGCTCACGCGCACCGTGAGGCGCGCCGTGCCGGCCAGGCCGAAGTGCTCGATCAACTGTGGCCACGCGGCGGCCGGGCGCTCGCGGGCAAAGGCGCGCAGCCGCTCGACCTCGGCCTCCCAGTCAGCGAGCGACTTCTGCACCGGCCAGTAAAACGAGGCGTTCGGCTGCCAGCGCTCGAAATGCCGCGGCAGTTCCGGCGCCAGCTCCGCGGCCAGGGCATTGATGCGCTCGACCACGTGCTCGGGGCGGAAGACCGAGTTGAGGGCGTCGGCGTAGCGGTTCAAGAAGGCGTCGCGAAACGCGCGCACGCCGAGCAGTTGGGGGAGGAAGGCCGTGGCCGGGTAACTGCTCGCGAACTCCGGCTCCAGGCCCAGGGCGATGCGCAGCGTGGGCCGCTGGGCGCCTTGCTTGAGGATGTCGAAGGTCCCGTCCAGGTCCCACAGCAGCCAGCGCCATTGGCCGTCCGGGCGGCGCGGCCGCCAGAGGATCGTGTTGTGGGTGGGCCAGTCGGTGTTGTCCAGGTAGATTTCCGTCAGGTGCCAGGCCAGGAGGTTGTCCAGGTCCAACCGCCGGGCGACGCTTTCGTAGGCCGCCGGGTCGTTGGTGTCCAAAACCCGCAGCTCGTTGTCCAACTGGAAGTAAGCCCGGTGATCGCCCTCGGGGATTTCCGAGCCGTCTTCGACCAGGTCCAGCGCGTCCGGCTCGACCCCGAAATGCGCCGCGATGAAGTGTTCGTCGGCGCGCTCGGTCAGGTCATAGTGCCCCCAGTAGGCGCCGTTGAGATAGACCAGCACGGGCCGGGCGCGCATGGCCGTGGCGCCCAGTTCGGCGCCCAGCGATTGCGCCAGGCGGTCACGCATCCGGGCCAGGGACCAGTCGTTGCCGGTGTTGCGCAGCACCAACGTCTCGAACGCGTCCACGGCGGCGCCGGGGAAGAAGGGATGCCGGAACTTGCCCGTGCCGTACTGCCGCCGCGCGTAAAGGCGGAAGGACTTCTGCGGCGCCGAGCGACTGTACCCGCCGTGGATGCGCACGCCCGCGCCGGCGTGGTAGGCCGGGGCGCCGTTGGTCTCGAGCAGGGTGAACTCGGCGGCGCGTTCCCAGGCCTTGTAGAAGTTTGCGCCCAGGTAGGGTGGGTAAATGCTTGCCCCCGGGCCGAAGGCATAAATCCCGCGGGCGTCGCTCCAGAGGTCCTCCGGCTCGACCACCAGCGAGACCACCGGCAGGGTGGGGGGAGTGCCGGCCAGGAACGGCACCGTCACCACGGGGCTGGGCACGTGGTTCGGCAGCCAGGCCCGGGCGCGCACGACCGCGCTGGTCTCGAGCAAAAACGGTCCGGCATAAACCTGGGTCCCGCCCGTCGGTTCTTCGCGGGGCAGCGAACCGTCCAGGGTGTAGGTCACGGTGGCGCCTTGCGCTGCGGACAAACTCACCTGCACCGAGGCCCCGAAAAAGCCGCCGGCGGGGGTTATCAGGGGCGCGTCGGTCAAGCCAAGGCGAAGCGGCGTGGCGTTCGGTTGCCCCGGCGTGGGTTGCTCGCAAAAACCGAAGTCGCCCGGCGCGCTTTCCGCGCGCGCGTAGCTCACCCCGGCCCGCAGCGTCACCGGTGGCACCGCGTCCACGGTCCGGCCGTCCGGTGCGGTGAGGACCAGCCACTGGCCGGAGTTGGCGAGCTCGAAGTTGGTGTGCAGGTGGCGTTCCGGCAGGCGCCACTTGGCCGCGAGGTAGGCCTCCACTTGCGCCCGCTCGGCCGCGGACAACGCCCGGTCGTAGAGGAGAATTTCATGGAGGTCGCCGCTCCAGAAATTCCCTTCGAGGAGCCGGCCCGAGCCCACCGTGCCCAGCGTGATGGGCCCCGTGGCGACGCTGCTGAGCATCACCCGGCGTTCGGGCAGGCGCGTGATGTCCGGCTCGACCGCGGCTCCGTCCAGGCGGGTTTCTCCGCCGAGCACTTCTGGCGCGGCGTAAAAGTAGTGGTAAATCTTGCCGCCCGCGCCGCGGTGCACCGGGAAGCGTATCGGATCGCCCAGGACCGTGGGGAACCGCCCGCCGGGCACCGGCCGTTCGCGCGCGACCCAGAAGAGCGTTTGCACCCGGTCCAGCCGCGGAAAGCGCAGGTGGTCGTCCTCACCGTCCAACCGCACGCCCGGCAGGCCGGTGAGGGGGTCGCGCACCAGTTGGGGCCGCTGTGCCGGGTTGCTTTGCGTGGCATCGTAGCCGGCCGGCGGCGGCGGCAGGGGCGGCTGCCACTTGCGGCGCAGGTACTCCTCGAGGCCTGCCCGCTCGGCGTCGCTCAACACGCGCTCGAAGCAGATCAATTCGCCCAGGTCGCCCGCCCAGAAGCGCTCGTTCAGGAGGCGGTCGCTGCCCAGGAGCGAAAACCCGCCGCCAGTGACCGAGCGCAGGGTGATGACCGCCGGTTGATTCGGCGCCGGCGTGCGGTACGGGTCCACCTCCTCGCCATTGACCCAGCCGCTCCAGCCCGGGGCGTGCAGGGCGTTGAGCAACGCCCGATTCTCGCCGGCGTGAAACTCGTAGGTCTGCGGGTCCCCCAGCAACACCGCGAACCGGAGCGTGACCGGGTCTTCGCGGGCCAGCCACAACACCGTGCGCGCCTTGTCCACCCGCGGCAGCGTCAGGTGGTCGTCCACCCCGTCGAAGCGCAGGTAGTGCCGGCCGTCTTCGGCGGTGAAAACAGCCGGGCTGGCGCCGGCATTTGGCGCCGTAGCCTCGAGGCGCAGGCCGCTTTTGTCCTGCCAGTGCAAGGAGCCGTCTTCTTCACGGGCCAGCGTGGCGGGATCGTCCGCGTCCAGCCACAACACCAACCCGGGGATGGTCTCGGGCGAAAGCGGCTCGTAGCTCGGCGGCGCATAAGGGCGGCCGGTGCGGTCCCGCCAGCGGGCTAACAGGTCATCCTCCTTTTCCAAAGTGTTTGCTGCCGCGGCGTCCAGCCAAAGCAGCAACCCCGGCAGGCGGTCGGGCGTCCAGAGCGGATCGGTCGCCGGAGGCTCGGGCACTTCCCGGCGATCTTTGCCGGAGGTAAAGACCACCAGCCGTTCATCCGATTGGAGCACGACGGCGGGAAAGCGCCACTTGAAGGGCTGGCCCGGGTCGTTGCTCAGGCCGTAGTTTTCGAGGGAAGCCGCTTGAGGCCCCGGATTGTGAAGCTCCACCCAGCCGCGATAGTCCCCGTCCTCGTCCGCCAGCACCCCGTTGTCCTCGGGCAAAAACTCGCTGATACGCACCTCGGCCGCCCCGAGGGACCAGGCCGCGGCCAGCGCCAAGAGCCCGCGCCACGCCCGCCCGGGGGACGCCAAGCGCCGCCCGGCCGGGCCGGTGGAACGCGGTGTCGGTTGGGTTGCCATACGCCTCGTAAGCATGGCGGTTAAGAGCAAACGCTACGCCAGCTTACGGTTCCGGCAGCCGGGGCGTCGAGCGCCGGTTTGCGCGACGCGATTTTGGCTTCCGACTCCGGAGCGCGGACCCGGCCTGCGGGTGGGTATTACGGGTTCACGTGGGGCATCTCGAATCTGAGATTTGCGATTCGGGATTTGGAAAGCCTGGACGGCAGAATGGCGTGCCCATCGCTGGCGCGCTCAGGCGGGTTGGCATTCTAGCCGTGGGCCGCACCGCCACACCCCACTTGGCCGACGCAGCCCGACAGGGTTCCGGCGGCTTGGCGGCGGACCACCCCGGGCGTAGCTTCCCGCCATGCGCCTCGGCCTCTTGACCACCGCCGCCATCGCTGACCTTGACCGCGTCGCCCGCCTGGGCCTGCGCGCCTGGCAGTGGATGCGCTTTGCCGACAGCCCGGCCGGACCCGACCACGCGGACTGGAAGCCCTTCGCCGATGCCCTGGCCGCTGCCTGCGCCGCCCGCGGCCTGCGGCTTTCCGCCATCGGCGCCTGGTACGCCAACCCGCTGGACCCGCCCCAGACCGAACGCGCCCGCGCCGTGTTGCGCCGTGCCTTCGCCGTGGCCGCGCACCTGGGCGTGAAGACCGTGTCCGCCTTTGCCGGCGGCGTCATTCGCAGCCGACCCAATCCCCGCGGCGGCAACCTGGTCCAGGAACCTCTCGAAAACCACCTGCCCGCGTTGCTCGAGTTTTGGGAGCCCCTGGCCCGCGAAGCCGCTGACCACGGCGTGCGCGTGGCCCTCGAAAATTGCCCCCAGGGCGCCTGGCATCTGCCGGTGATGCACTACAACGCCTTCGGCCAGCCGGCCGTCTGGGAACGATTCTTCGACGCCACCCGGTGCGAAAACCTGGGCCTCGAATGGGACCCCAGCCACTTGATTTGCCAGTTCATTGACCCCGTGGCCAACCTGCGCCGGTTCGGCCCCCGCGTCTTCCACGTCCACGCCAAGGACGCCTGGATCAACCGCCCCTTGCTGGCCGCTTACGGCCCCTGCCACCCCGGCGTGGCCGAACATCGCTTCCCCGGCCTGGGCGAGGCCGACTGGGCCCAAATCATCCACACCCTGCTCCGCGTGGGCTACGACTCGGACCTCAACATCGAAGGCTGGCACGACCCGGTTTATCGCGACCACGGACCCGAGCCGGGCTCACCCCTGGCGGGCCGGGCGCTGGAAGACGTGGGCGTGCAAATCGCGCGGCGCACGCTCGAACCTTACTTGCCGCCCGAGCCGGCTTGAGCCGGGGCGAGGCGTCAGGCCGGGGGGACGGGCCCGGCGCGGAATTCTTGGCTGACGCACCGCCCCCGTGGGGGTAAGGTCGTCGCGTCCGTCATGAAAACATCCTTTTTACGCCGCACGTCGCGGCGTCGGTTCCTGGTCAGCGGTTTGGGCCTGGCGGCCTGTTCGATTGTGCCGCCGCACTTGCTGGGTCGCGGCGGCGAACCACCGAGCGAGCGGCTCAATCTGGTCTTCGTGGGCGTGGGCGGCCGCGGCGGCGCCAACCTGTCCGAGCTGGCCGGTGAAAACATCATCGGCTTGTGTGACGTGGACGAATCCCGCGCCGCCGAAGCCCGCAAGCAGGCGCCGCGCGCGCGGTTCGACCGCGATTTCCGCCGGCTCCTGGACGCGGTGGGCCGTGAGGCCGAGGGCGTGGTCATCTCGACGCCGGACCACACCCATGCCGTGGTCGCGCTGCGGGCCATTCAGATGGGCAAGCACGTCTATTGCGAGAAGCCGCTGGCTCACTCGCTGGGCGAAATCCGCCGGCTGACCCAGGCGGCCCGGGAAGCGCGCGTGGCCACGCAACTGGGCAATCAGGGCCACTCGACCGAGTCCATCCGCACCTTCTGCGAAATGATCCGCGCCGGCACGCTGGGCACCGTGCGCGAGGTCCACGCCTTCGCCCAAAACTCGTACCGCCCGCGCGGCTACCTCACCCGCCCCACCGAAACGCCGCCCGTGCCGCCGGAGCTGGACTGGGACCTCTGGTTGGGGCCGGCACCCGCGCGGCCGTATCACCCGGTGTACCACCCCGGTCGCTGGCGGGGCTGGGTGGACTTCGGCACCGGCATCGTGGGCGATTGGATGTGCCACGTGCTTGATCCGATTTACTGGGCGCTCGAACTGGGCGCGCCCGTGGCGGTCACTGCCCGGGCGCTCGAGTACGACGACCCGCGCGTGCGGGCCGAGACCTACCCGCCGGGGTGCGTGATCGAGTACGAGTTCCCCGCGCGCGGCGCGCGGCCGCCGGTGAAGGTGTTCTGGTACGAAGGCGCCTGCCCGCCGCCCCGGCCGCCCGCGTTGGAGGCGGCCCGGCAGTTGCCGCAGTTTGGCGCGTGGATCGTGGGCGAGCGCGGCCAGGCCCTGCACGGCTCGCACGGCGCGGGCGGCTGGCAGCTCCTGCCCCAAGCGCGCCACCAGGCTTACCAGCCGCCGCCGCCCACCCTGCCGCGCGTGCCCGGGCACCACGCCGACTGGGTGCGGGCCTGCAAGGGCGGGCCGGTCTCCAGCGCAAACTGGGAGTACGGCGGGCCGCTGGCGGAGGTGGCGTTGCTGGGCGTGCTGGCGCAACGCTTCAACGGCCAGCGCCTGGAGTGGGACGCCCGCAACCTGCGCGTGACGAATCTGCCCGCCGCCAACGCCTTCATCCAACCGGCGTACCGGGAGGGTTGGCGGATTTAGGGGTGCGCCCCGGGGGTTGTGAGTGCCTGCCGCGTGACCCGGGCCACGGACTGCCGCGTGCGCGCCGCGATGCTCTGGTTCCTGCCGGTGCGCACGCGCGTGCCGCTCAAGTTCGGGCCGGAGACGCTCACGGAGGTGACCTGCGCCCGGGTGCGGGTGCGGGTGGAAGACCGCCACGGACGCAGCGCCACGGGCTGGGGCGAAACGCCCTTGAGCGTGCAATGGGTCTGGCCCAGTGACCGGCCCTACGCGCCGCGCCACGCCGCGTTGCTGGCGTTTTGCCGCCGGCTGGCCCGCGCGTGGGCGGAGTTCGCCGCGTGGGGGCATCCGCTGGAGCTGGGGTGGGACTTCCAACGCGAGCATTTGCGCGGTCTGTTGGCGGAGTTCAACGCCGCTGCCGGAGCCGCAGCCAGCGACCCGGCCCGCGCGCCGGGCGAAAACCTGGCGACGCCCCCGCCCGAGCCGATGCCCTGGCTGGCGGCGCTGGTGTGCGATGCGGCCTTCGACCTGGCGGTGCACGACGCCTACGGGCAGTTGCTGGGCCGACCGGCCTACGCGACCTACGGCCGTGACTTGCTCCACCGCGACCTGGCGGACTTCCTCGAACCGGCGCCCGGCACAAACGTGTCTTTCCGCGGCGCCTGCCCGGCCGATTACCTCGTGGCCGAGCCGCCCCGCCGGCTTCGCGCTTGGCATCTGGTGGGCGGGCTGGACCCGCTGACGCCGGACGAGTTGACGGGGCGCGAACCCGCCGACGGGTACCCGGTGTTGTTGGCGGACTGGATTCGCGCCGACGGCTTGAAATGCCTGAAGGTCAAACTCCGGGGCACGGACGCGGCGTGGGACTACGCGCGCCTGGTGGCCGTGGGCCAACTGGCCCGGGCACACGGGGTCGAGTGGCTCAGCGCGGATTTCAACTGCACCGTCACCGACCCGGCCTACGTGATCGAAATCCTCGACCGCCTCCGCGCCGAGCACCCGGACCTGGACGCGAGCTTGTTGTACGTCGAGCAGCCCTTCCCCTACGACCTGGAGCAGCACCCGCTGGACGTGCGCGGCGTGGCCGCCCGCAAGCCGCTGTTCCTGGATGAAAGCGCGCACGACTGGACGCTGGTGCGCCTGGGCCGGGAACTGGGCTGGACCGGCGTGGCGCTGAAGACCTGCAAGACGCAGAGCGGCGCGCTGCTCACCGCCTGCTGGGCCCGCGCGCACGGCCTGGCGTTGATGGTGCAGGACCTCACCAATCCGATGCTGGCCCAAATCCCGCACGTGCTACTGGCCGCGCACGTGGGCACGCTCCAGGGCGTGGAGACCAACGCCATGCAGTTTTACCCGGCGGCCTCGGCGCCCGAGGCGGCGGTGCATCCGGGCCTGTACCGGCGGCGCGACGGCCTGGTGGATTGGTCCACGGTGCGCGGATCGGGTTTCGGGTATCGCGTGGAGGAAATCCGCCGCGAACTGCCCGCGCCGGCGGCGGTTTTCGGCGAGTGACCCCGGCGAACACCGCCCAGCCCCAGCGGCACAGTGCGGACGGTCGGCGGGAGCGATTCGATGAGTTCGGGGTGGCCCGGGCCGCCGGGCCGTGTCGGCGGACACGGGTAAGGCGCCGCTGCGCCGGCGCTGCCCTCGGCCGGGCCACCGCTCGGCTCCACCGAAGGCCGGCGCGGAGCCCGGCCCTCCCAATCGCGGGTCGGACGCACCCTTGGGCCGGGCGGCTTGAAAACTGGAAGTCGGCGGCGGGTGGTCTCCTGCCTTGTCGGCCGACCCGCAAGCGCGCGGCAGGCTTGCCAAGCCGGCCCGGCTGCGCCGACCATGCGGCGCCTTCATGGGCCGGCCGATGGGCGCTTACTTTCGGGTCAAACCGCTCGAGCAGTTGCTGGAAGACACCCGGCAACCGGAGCACCGTTTGCGCCGCACGCTCGGTCCGGTGCAACTAACCCTGCTGGGCGTGGGCGCGATCGTGGGCGCGGGCATTTTCTCGACGGTGGGCACCGCGGCCGCCGGCGGGCCGAATCACCTGGGCGCGGGGCCGGCCCTGCCGATTTCGTTCATCCTGGTGGCCATTGCCTGCAGTTTCGCCGCGTTGTGTTACGCGGAGTTTGCCGCGATGGTGCCGGTGGCCGGCTCGGCCTACACCTACGCCTACGCCACGCTGGGAGAGCTGGTGGCCTGGCTCATCGGCTGGGACCTCATCCTCGAGTACGCGGTGAGCAACGCCGCGGTGGCCATTTCGTGGTCCGGCTATTTCCAGGAGCTGCTGCGCGGACTGGGCCTGCACCTGCCGCCCTGGCTGGGCACCGATTACCGCACCGCCCTCCAATCCGCCGCGGCCTGGAGCGCCGCCACGGCCGCGGGCACCGACCCCGCCAGCCTGGGCGCCAGCGTGCTGCGGCAGGCGGCCGCGCTCGAGACCGCGCCGCACGTGCTGGGCCTGCCGGTGGTCTTCAACCTGCCCGCCTTCGGCATCGTGGCGGTGATTACCTGGATTGCCCTGATCGGCATTCGCGAGACGGCCCGGGCGAACACGTTCCTGGCGGTGAGCAAGCTGCTGATCATCGCCTTTTTCGTGGGGCTGGGGGCGTTCTACGTGCGGCCGGAGAACTGGTCGCCTTTCATGCCCAACGGCTTTGCCGGCGTGTCCGCCGCAGCGGCGATCATTTTCTTCGCGTACATCGGGTTTGACGCCGTCTCGACCGCCAGTGAAGAAGCGCGCAACCCGCAACGCGACATGCCCATCGGCATCCTGGGCAGCCTGGTGGTGTGCACCTTGATCTACCTGGCGGTGGCAGTGGTGCTCACCGGCATGGTGCCGTGGAAGACCCTCGGCAACGCCGAACCGCTGGCCTTCGCCTTCTCGTCGCTGGGCCTGCACGGCGTGGCGGGGGTGATCGCGGTGGGCGCGGTGTTGGCCACGACCTCCGCGCTGGTGCCCTTTCAGGTGGGGCAGGTGCGCATCTTTTTCGCGATGGCGCGCGACGGGTTGTTGCCGGGCTGGATGGCGCGGGTGCATCCGCGCTGGCGCACGCCGCACCTGAGCACGCTGGCGACCGGGGTGTTTGTGGCGGCGTTTTCGTCGTTTGCGAACATCAACGAACTGGTCGAGCTGACCAACATCGGGACCTTGCTGGCCTTCATCCTGGTGGCCCTGGGCATTTTGATCCTGCGCCGCACGGACCCGGACCGGCCGCGGCCGTTTCGGGTGCCCGGGGTGCCGTGGGTGCCGTTGCTGGCCATCGGGTGCTGCGGCTATCTGATGTGCAAGCTGCCGTGGATCACCTGGGTGACTTTCTTCGGCTGGATGGCCGTGGGGCTGGTCTTTTACTTCGGGTACGGTGCGCGGCGCAGCCGCCTGGCCCGGGCGGCTGAGTGAAGGTCGCCACGCCGTCTCACCGCCTCTGTTTGAGGGACGGAACCGGACCCGAAACCTTAAGGCGCAAACCACGGCGTGGCGGATGGCCGGCCAAACTTGACGGCCCGGGGGAGTTGTCCTAGACAACCCAAGCAAGCCAATGAAGACGACCGTTGCTCCCCTCGTGGTCGCTGTGACCTTGATCAGCGGCAGTTTCTTCCTCCGGGCCGAAGTCCTCGTTGAAGTCCCCTCCGGATCCTACCACGTGGGGTTGGGTGGCGGCACGTATGCCGAGGGGGCCGCGGTCCGGGTGCAGGCAGCCCCGGCGGTGGGCTACCGGTTCGTGCGGTGGGATGGGGACGTGCCGGCCGGGAGGGAGACCGAGAACCCGCTGGAATTTGTTCCCACCGGCGACGCCAACCTGCGCGCGGTTGTGGAACCGACCGATGACCCGTGGGCCGGCTGGGCCAGGACGCGCATCCTGAGCTGGCATCCCACCAACAACATCCCCGCCTTGAGGTACGCCGGGACAAATCTGGTCCGCCGGCTCGGTCTGGTCGGCTATCAGATGGCCCAGTTGCTGGATGGTACCGTGGTTCGGCTGAGCGGAACTCGACCCAACTACGAGGGATTCTTTCAACTGGGCGGGCGGGTGGTGGACCTGGCCGCGGGGCAAACGCATGTGCTGGTCCAGTTGGACGATGGCCGGGTGGCCGACATCTCGGACACGACCCAGAGCGGCCCCCTTTTGCCGGGCGGCTTGGAGCAGGTTCGACAGATCGCCGTCGGCCAATATTCCAAAGGGGCCCTGTTTGTCCTGCAGAACGGGGGACTCGCCAGCACGGTGCCCGATCAACTTCCCAGCCTGGTGCGCCATCTTTATCCCGCCCGACTCGCCGCGGTGCGCGCGGCGTCTTTGGGGCAGGATCACGCCCTGGTGGCACTGGAAGACGGCCGCGTGCTCGCCTGGGGCGGCAACGGTGCCGGCCAGACGAACGTGCCTCCCGACCTGCCCCCGGCCGTCAGCGTGGTGGCGGGCATTTCCAACAGCTTCGCCATCCACACGGACGGCTCGGTCACCGGCTGGGGAAACATTCCTGCCGGGTGGAATCTGGCGGCGCTCCGGGACGTGGTGGACCTGTGCGTGGTTAAGGCCGGCCTGGCGGCGTTGCGACGTGACGGCACCGTGTGGAATCACGCCGGAGAACCCATCCCCGGCCTGGAGCGGGTGGTCCAGATCACTTTCTTGTCTGTTCCCTCTGAAAGATTCTACGCGCTGGCCGTGGAACGCGTGGGAGTGATCCAGCGGATGCTTGCGCAGCAAGTGCTCCGGGCAGGCGAACCCTTGTCCCTCGAGGCCCCGATTTGGGGCGCTTACGGGGTGCAGTGGTTCCACAACGGCCAGCCGCTGTCCGAAGCCACCAACCTCACCCTCCGGCTCGTGAACTCCACCCGCGCCCACAGTGGCCTGTACCAGGTCGCGGCCTGGGATGCTCAGGCGGCCGTGAGCGAAAGTGTCCAAGTGTGCGTGCTCGAGCCCCACGTGACCGGGTCCGGCCAGGTCCAGGCCCGCTGGCTGGCGGAAACCGCGGAGCTCGAGGTACGCGCCGAACCCGACACTGGCTGGAAATGGCGGCAGTGGAACCTTTCGCCCGACCGTCGCGTGGTGCGTTTGCCT
>Ga0272446_1001911_pt1 | contig 29445 bp, 26 predicted proteins | sample YNPCB0061_FD_194587 | JGI IMG/M metagenome (GOLD analysis project Ga0272446, IMG submission 194587) | Hot spring microbial mat communities from Yellowstone National Park, WY, United States - YNP-CB-006-1 | ecosystem: Environmental > Aquatic > Thermal springs > Hot (42-90C) > Sediment | place...
CTGCCTCGAAAGAGGGAACGCTTGGGGAGAGATGCACCGCTGCTTTAGAGGGGCAACCTGATGAAGTAAGTGCGCTCGCAGAACCAAGAACAAGAATCCCCTGCCTTTAGGCAGGGGAGTATGTCAACCAACAGGAGTGCAGGTCCTAGCTTCCCTTCTGCCAGATCAGCTTGTGGAAAACGAAAGACGACAACCTGCCCCGCTTTTTTCATACAAAACTTACCTTGATGTCTGCCGTGCTGTATAACGCAGGCTCATCCTCCATATCCCGCACGGCTGAAGATAACGACAAAGCTCCCCACTCCTGCTTTTCCTGCTGCTCTGCCTTGACGAGAAGATACTGGATAAAGCTAAGCAACTCTTCCTGGAGTGACCGGGGAAGTTTTTGCACGGATTGGAAAACTTTTTCATCGAATGCCATGCTCTGTTCTCCTGTAAATAAAGGGAATGTTTCCTTTGAACTGTTTTATACCAAAGCCTCTGGGTAGCGTAGGTGGGGATTAACTGGGTCAAACGTCAGTCATGTCCTGTCAAACCGGCGCGTCAGGCCGAAAAAACGCGCGCCGGCTGTGGGTGAATGGAGTTGTCACTGTCGGTCAGCACACGTTAGCGGATTCAGTCCCAGTGGACAACGGCCATTTTCGTTGTTGTTACGTGGAGAGACGCGGTAAGCTCACCGGTCACACGACATTTTCCAACGACAGGGACGGTTCGAGACGTGGTACTGGATTTGTTTCGTCTGGATGGGAAGGTCGCGCTGGTGACGGGTGCGCTTTCCGAGATTGGGACGGCCATTGCGCTGGCGCTGGCCGAAGCCGGCGCGGATGTCGCCTGTCACGGTTCGGCCCGCCCGCCGGAAGCCCTCTGTGAGCAGATTCAGGCGCTGGGCCGGCAGGCGCTGGCTGTGACGGGAGACCTCTACGACCGCGCCTTTCACCGTCATATCGTGGCCACGACCCTCGCGCATTTCGGGCGGATTGATATTCTGGTCAACAATGCCAGTACGATTCGCCGCGGCGCGGCCGTGGAGCTGAGCGACGAAGACTGGGACTTCATCCTGAGCATCAACCTGACGACCGTGTTCCGGCTGTCGCAGATGGTGGCCAAGGACATGCTCGAACGGCGGTCGGGCAAGATCATCAACATTGCGTCACTGCTGGCATTCCAGGGCGGCTGGCAGGCCCCGGCGTTTGCAGCCTCGAAGGGCGGCGTCGTGCAACTGACGAAATCCCTGGCCAACGAATGGGCTTCCCGGGGCGTCAACGTCAACGCCATTTCGCCGGGTTATCTGGAAGTCGAAAGCACCCGTCCGCTGCGGGAGGACCCCGTGCGTCACCGCCAGATCACGGAGCGCATTCCGGCCGAGCGATGGGGGCAGCCGTCCGATCTGGCCGGCGCAGCGGTGTTTCTGGCCTCAGCGGCCAGTGATTACGTCCACGGCCACGTGCTCGTCGTGGATGGCGGCTGGATGGGGCGTTAGCGTTCGCCGGTGCGCACGAGGTCGTCCCGGTGGATCACTTCATCGTGTGCGCGGAAGCCAAGCCGCTGCGGAATCTCGGAGGACTTCAGTCCACGGATGGTTTCGGTTTCATCGGCGCTGTAGTTGGTCAGTCCGCGCGCGATTTCGCGCCCCTGCTCATCACAGCACGCCACGACATCCCCGGCGGCGAACCGTCCAGTGACCCGGATGATACCCGACGGCAGGACGCTCTTACCCTGCGTTGCCACAGCGTGCACGGCTCCGGCGTCGAGCGTCAGGGTGCCTTTCGGGCGCAGGGCGGCAATCCAGCGCTTGCGGCCGCCGAGGGCCGCCGCCGCCGGTGGGAACAGCGTCCCAACGTCATCACCTGCCATGACGCGCTGCAGGATGTTTGACGCCCGACCGTTGACGATGACCGTCGTGACGCCAAACCGTGCCGCCGTCTGAGCCGCCGTGAGCTTGGACTGCATGCCGCCCGTGCCAAAGGCGCTCTTCCCGCCGGAAGCCAGCCCCAGGGTCGTGGCCGTGACTTCCGGGACAAAGCTCAACCGCCGGGCTTCCACGTGCTGTTTGGGATCGCGGTCAAACAGCCCGTCCACATCCGAAAGCAGCACGAGCAGGTCGGCATCCACGATGTTGGCCACCAGCGCGCTCAGAAAGTCGTTGTCGCCGAACTTGATTTCAGCCGTGGCTACGGTGTCGTTTTCGTTGATGACGGGCACGACGCCGAGCGTCAGCAGCGTCCGCAGCGTGTGCCGCGCATTGAGAAACCGCTCCCGGTCGCGGGCGTCGTCGTAGGTCAGCAGTACCTGCGCCACCGGGACGGGCGCAAAGGCCTGCTCGTAGTAGCGCATCAGAAACGGCTGCCCGATGGCCGCTGCCGCCTGCTTGAAGGACAGGTCCCGGCCCAGCGGCAGGTGATGCAACCGCAGGTGCGTCATGCCGCAGGCGACCGCCCCGGAGGAAACAATGACCACCGTGCGCCCGTCTGCGCGCAGGGTCAGACACTGCTCGACGAGATGCCGGAGCACGGTTTCGACCAGCCCTGTTCCCGGCTCGACGAGCACGTTGCTGCCGATTTTGACAACCATGCGCCGGGCTGCGGCCAGAGCGGCGCGGGCCGCAGCGGCATCCTGTCCCGGGTGACGACTAGGCTGCGCCATGCTGCTTGAACCAGGCGAGCATTGCCTTCCAGGCGGCCTGGGCCTCTGCCTGGCGGTAGGACGGGCGATAGTCGGCGTGAAAGCCGTGGGGGGCGTCGGGATAGACGATGATCTTCGACCCGGACCTGCCCTTGGCCAACGCCGCCCGCATCTGTTCAACGGTTTCGAGCGGAATACCCTGGTCCTTGCCGCCGTACAGCCCAAGCACGGGCGTCCGCAGCGTCGGCGCAATGTCAATGGGGAATTGGGGACGCAACGGGTCAGGCTTGAAATCCGGGCTGTTACGTGGGTTGGCAACCAGGGAGCCGTACCAGGCGGCAGCCGCTTTGACCCGTGGCTCGTGGGCAGCAAAGAGCCAGGTCATGCGCCCGCCCCAGCAGAAACCCGTCACGGCCAGCCGCTTGATGTCGCCGTGACCGGTTTTGGCGGCGTAGTCAACGCACGTCGTCAGGTCAGAAAGCACCTGCGCGTCGGGAACCTTCGACACCACCTTGGAGATGATGTCGCCGATGGTTTCCAGTTTGGAGACATCACCTTGGCGGGCAAAGAGTTCCGGGGCCAGCGCCAGATAACCCACCTTGGCCAGCCGCCGGCACAGGTCCTTGATGTGCTCGTGAACGCCGAAAATCTCCTGAATGACAATGACCACCGGGAAACGCGCGCCTTTTTCAGGCCGCGCCAGATAGGCCGGAAAGGCCACGTCGGCCGCCGGGATGCTGACCTCCTGGGTTGTGAGGCCGGCGGTGTCGGTCACGATGGTCTGGGCGCTGATGGGTTGTGCGGCCAGCGCGAAGCCGGCGGCAAGCGAGGTGAGCACGAACTGCCGCCGGGAGAGTTCCACATCGGGAAGCAGGCTTTTGGTGTGTTGGTCAAACATGGTGGGCAGAAGCCGTGGATGACGGCCAAAGTCGAGGCAAGATGGTTCAAGTTGGCTGGAACATAGCGCAGAACCGGGCCGTCGTGCGATACTGGACGCTACCGGTACTTTTGTGAAAGGTCTTCTTCCAGCCATGTCGAACTCTGCTGCTTCTGGCGCGGCGCCGGCCCCCTCGGCCGTGCCGGATACGTTGCTCGACGCCATCGAAATCATCGTTGGCGGGCGAAACCTCGATGCCCCGACGGCGCAAGCTCTGGGGCTGGTGGATGCCATTGCCACCGAGGCGCATTCAGCCGTCGAAGTCGCCGCGCAGTTGGCCCGTGAGTACATCCTGACGGGAACCGGCCCGCTGGCCGAAGCGTTTGCCCGGCGGCAGGCGGCGCTCAGCCAGTGGGCCACACCGCAGCCGGGGCTTTCCCGCGCCGAGGTCGAAGCCCATCCGCGCGTGGCACGCCTGCTGGCACAGGCGCGGGCCGTCGGGCGTGAAAAGGCCGTCCAGCGTGCTCTGGACTGTGTGTTTTTTGGCCTGGAGCAGGGCTATGCAGCCGGACTCCGGCACGAAGCCAACGTGTTTGCCGAAGCTGTGGCCGACCCGGAAGGCGGGCAGGCGGGGATTCAGGCGTTTCTCGACAAAAAAAGCGCACCCCTGCCACCGCGCCCGCTCATCATGGCCGGCTCACCGGAAGAACAGGCGCTGCTGGAACGCGGCGAGCTGCTTCCGGTCGGGACGCCGTTCTATCCCGGACTGACGCCGCTGCCGAAGTACCAGTACGCCCAGGGCATCATCAAAAGCCCGACGACGGGCGCGGCCCTGCACGGTGAGCCGAACGATGTGGAACAGCACTTCATCGTGCCCGTCCCGACGCCCAGCCCAGCCGAAGTCCTGGTGTATGTGCTTGTAAGTGAAGTCAACTTCAACGACATCTGGGCGCTGACCGGAATTCCCGTCTCCGTCATGGATGACCATGACCAGGATTTTCACATCACCGGCTCCGGCGGCATCGGTCTCATCGTGGCGATGGGCAGCGAGGTCAAACGGGAAGGACGGCTGCAGGTGGGCGATCTGGTGTCCATTTACTCCGGCCAGAATGACCTGTTTTCACCGCTGGTCGGGCTGGACCCGATGTTTGCCGACTTTGGCATCCAGGGCTACCAGGAACCGAACGGCTCGCATGGGCAGTTTTTGCTGGTGCAGCCGCCGCAGCTTCACCACAAGCTCGAAGACCTGACCATCGAGGCGGCGGGAAGCTACATGCTCAACCTGGGCACGATTTACCGGGCGCTGTTTACGACGCTCAGGGTTGCGCCGGGCAAGCGCCTGTTTGTGGAAGGCGCGGCGACGGGCACGGGTTTTGAGGCCCTCAAGGTTGGCGTGCGCAACAATGTAAAAGTGACGGGCATGGTGTCGAGCGCCGAGCGGGCGGGCTTCGTCAAGCAGCACGGCGCGACGGGCGTCATCAACCGGCGGGCGCCGGAACTGGAGCCATGCTTTACGAAAGTGCCGGAAGACCCGGCGCAGTGGGCCGCCTGGGAGGCCGCCGGTGAACCCCTGCTGGCGATGTTCCGCGCACAAAATGAGGGGCATCTGGCCGACTACGCGGTTTCCCATGCCGGGGAGCGTTCCTTTCCACGGAGTTTTCAACTGCTGGGGCCGGGCGGGACGTTGACCTTCTACGGCGCGTCATCCGGCTATCACTTCACGTTTATGGGCAAACCCGGCGCGGCTGCGCCGTCCGACATGCTCCAGCGGGTCGGGCTGCGGGCCGGGCAGTCGGTGCTGGTCTATTACGGCATCAGTGAAGACATCGTGGATGAGACCGGCATCGAGATCATCGAGGCCGTCCGGGAGTCCCATGCGCGGGTCGTCGTGGCGACGCAGACGGATGCCCAAAAGGAATTCGTCGCCAGCCTGGGCTTTGGCGATGCCGTCCGGGGACTGGTCAGCATCGAGGACCTGCGGCGGCGCTACGGTGCAGACTTCGTCTGGCCGACCACGATGCCGGCCTTTCCCGACCCCAAGGCCGACACCGAGTCCTTCAAGGAAGCCGTTCGCCTGTTCACTGAAATCAACTTCAAACCCTTTGCCGCAGCCGTGGGACGGTTGCTGGCCGCGCCGGACAACCCCCGTGGCTACCCGGACATGATTTTTGAACGCGCCGGACAGGACACGCTGGGCATCAGCACGACCCTGGTCAAGCCCTACACCGGGCGCGTCATCTATGCCGAGGACATGTCCGGGCGGCGCTACAGTTTCTATGCGCCGCAGGTCTGGATGCGGCAGCGCCGGATTGACATGCCGACGGCCAACATCTGGGGAACGCACCTCAACAACGCCTACGAGATTGTGGCGATGAACGATGCCGTAGCGGCCGGGTTGCTGGAAGTGACTCCGCCGGTCGTCGTCGGGTGGGCCGACCTGCCGGAAGCGCATCAGGCGATGTGGGACAACCGCCACGCTGGGGCGACTTACGTCGTCAACCATGCGCTGCCCCGGTTGGGACTGAAAAACAGGACTGAGTTGTTCGAGGCCTGGGCGGCGCAGTCGGCAGACGCAACAGCCGAGGATGATGCCGCCACCATTTTCCGGTGATGCCGGGCGGGGGCGGGTTCACGCCAGCGGCACCGCAGCCTGCCTCTTGCCTGTGTTTTTGGGCTTGACAACAGGCTTGGAAGCACCAGAGGCGGGTGATATAGTCGGTTTCGGTCAAATCCTGAACAATGTCATCACGGTAAGCATGTTTTGCTTCGCCACCCAGGCGAAAGGGGAGAAGGGCGCAGACGCGGCAGTGTGCCGGTCAGTGCTGCGTCACACCATCTGATGGGCAGAAAGTTTTTCAAGGATGCGTGGCAATGAACAACCTGGTGCTTGACGCAACGAAGGTAACACCAAGGGTGCATTTCGATGGAACCAGCGGGGTACTTGAAATCGAGGGGGACTCCTACCCGGAACACTCGCTTCAGTTCTACCAGCCGGTGTTCAAATGGCTGGATGATTTCATCCAGCGGACGACGATTCCCATCGCCTTTCATTTCAAGCTGTCCTATTTCAACACGAGTTCTTCCAAGTGTATTCTCAACATCCTGGAAAAACTGGAAGAAGCCAATCGCAATGGACGGCAGGTGAGTTTGCACTGGCACTATCGTGAAGATGATGAAGATATTCGGGAGAGTGGGGAGGAGTTTGCCGAGGATTTGAGTTTGACGTTCCAGTTTGTCAAGCACTGACCCGGTTTGGGGAGTACAGCGCGCAGCGCCGTTGGCTCTGGGGGGCTGTGGCAGAGACGGTAAAAGCTCGTGGGTATTGAAGCGCAGGCAAAGCGAAATGCAGAGGCGGTGTACGCCGAGGAAGAAGCCGTTGCTGCGGAAGCGGCCCGGGTGGCCGATGATCCGACAGTGACCTTCGATGCGCTGCGCGAACACTACCGGTTTTTGTCCCAGAAATACCGTCACGCCATTCGCCAGCTCATCAAGCTCACGCACGTCAGCGACATGTTTCAGGGCAAGCTGCTGCGAATGCAGGAGGAACTGGAGCGACGCAATGCCGAACTCGAACAAGCCCGTGCGCACCTGGAACAGGCCAATCAGGCGCTCCACCGGTTGTCCTACCTGGATGCCCTGACGGGCGTGGCCAATCGGCGGCACTTCAACGAGTATCTCGATCAGGAATGGCGCCGGGCCATGCGCAAGCAGGCCTCGCTGTCGCTGATACTTCTGGATGTGGATCACTTCAAGCGGCTCAACGACATAGCCGGTCATCAGTATGGCGATGACTGTCTCCGGCAGGTGGGTGCGGCGCTGGCGGCGAGCGTGCGGCGTGCCGGCGATCTGGCCGCGCGCTACGGCGGCGAGGAATTTGCCGTCATCCTGCCCGATGCCCAACCGGACTGGGTGATGTCCTTTGCCGAGGAAGTCCGGCAGGCGATTGCGGCGCTGGAGATTCCGCATCCGGTGTCGCCGTATGGCGTCCTGACGGTCAGTGTCGGGGCGGCGACGGCTGTGGCCGTGGAACAACAAGGGGTGAGTTCGCTGATCGCGGCCGCTGACAAGGCGCTGTATGCCGCGAAAGAAGCCGGGCGCAATCGGGTTTCATGCGCGCCCATCCTGTCGGTAGGCAATGGATGACCGATGCAACCCGTCGGCCGGTTGATCTGGAGGCACAATGATGGCGGAAGACCTGTTCCGGCTCTATCAGGACATGAGTCAGCGTAAGATTTGGCTGGCCTTCAAAGGGGCGATCTCGCAGGATGTCCTTGTGGAGCTGGGTACGCTGCTCAAAAACAAGTCGGTCCTTGACCGCAAGGTGAAAAAGGTTTTCGCCATTTTCATCGAGATGACCCAGAACATCCTGCATTATTCGGCCGAGACGGAAACCGTTCCCTTTGGGGGCAATGGGGCGGTTCATCCCGTCGGGGTCGGCGTGGTGGTCGTATCGGAATCGGCAGATGACTACTCAGTGTCAGCCGGCAATGTCGTCACGGCCGAGCAGATGGACTACCTGCGCGAGCAGTGTGAGCGCATCCACAACTCGGATGCCAGCCAGCTCAAGCAGTACTATGACGAGCGGCTCAAGGCGGAACATACCCGGGCTGGAAGCAAGGGGGCCGGGTTGGGTCTCATTGACATTGCCCGCAAGGCCGATTTCCCGCTGGACTATGAAATGCGCCCGATTGCTGACGGGCGGGCTTTCTTTGTTATCACAGCGCGGATTGCCAAGACACTTTCCGCCTGATCGCCTGACGGCGACAGTGAACCCTTCACGGCCAACCCTTCGGATTCCCACCGGTCTGGACTGCCATGGCGAAAGACTCCAACCATGCCAATGCGTTTGAGCTGTTTGCCGAGGAACGCGCGCTTGTGGCGGCCGCCCATGAACTGGTTCAGCAGGGTGAATTTTCACCGGCGGAGTGGCAGTCCCACTATGCGAAGCTGCTCAGGAAGTATGAAACCCTGTTGCGCCAGGCCATCAAGATCACGGGTTCGGGCGATGCCATTCAGAGCCGTCTCATTCGGACCCAGGCTCAACTCGATGCGCGCAACACGGAACTGCGCCACGTCAACGACCGCCTGCGTGAACTGGACCGGGTCAAAGCGGCCTTTACGGCCATGCTCGTCCATGACCTGAAATCGCCGCTGAGTGTCGTCAAAGCCACGCTTGAGCTGCTGGCCGAGGAACCGACGGTTTCCGGTGGCCCCTATGCCCAACTGGTCACGGCGGCCAGTCACAGCACGGAAACCATGCTGACGCTGATCAATGAGATGCTGGATGTGGCGCGGTCGGAAAGCCAGGAAATCACGCTGGAGAGCCGGCGCCTGGACCTCGTGCCCTGCCTGAACGAACTCCTTGAGGAAGTGCGGGTGGCGGCGCGTCCAAAGCAGATTGATGTCCTGCTGATGTGCAGCCCCGTCCCGCCAGTTTTGGGAGACTGGTCGAAGCTGCGGCGGGTGCTGACCAATCTTACCTCCAACGCCATCAAGTTTACGCCGGTCGGTGGGCAGCTCCGGCTCAGTTGTCACGTGGAGGGCCACCCCGAAAAGCCACGCCAGAAGCTGGTCATCATCCGCGTTGCCGACACCGGGGAAGGTATTCCCGAAGCTGACCTGCCTTACATTTTTGACCCGTACCGCCAGGTGCAGGCTTCCAAGAAGAAAGGGCTTGGCGTTGGGTTGGGGTTGGCCATTGCCAAACGCATCACCGAAGCCCATGGCGGAACCATCGTGGTGGAAAGCCAGGTCAGACAGGGGACCTGCTTTACCATCACCCTGCCGGCGGCTGAAACAAGCATCCGCCTCACACCGGCGGCCGGTCTCGCTGCGCCGGATGCCGAGAATCTCACCTGACGGTTGGCCGTCACGGTTGGCCGCCGGTCTGGGCCGCCCGTCTTGGGTTTTCGCGCTTTCACGACATTGGTATAGTCGCAGAACTGTCCGTTGCCCGCGCAAGCCGGATGGGCGGGGGACTGAGTGCGCGGGAACAATGGATGGCGATACCGGGTGATTGACCGTTCCCCGCCCTGTCTCCAGACAACTCCTGGGAGTGCGTTTTTGATGTTTGGCGTGCGTGTCGTGTTCTGTGCCTGTGTACTGTTTTCCGTCGTGGCTTCCGGTGCCGCCCATGCTTTTGGGGCAGGGCGTGTCGGGCAGGTAGCTCTCGGGCAGGTGGCGCCCTGGAAAAGCCAGTCGCCACAAAAACCGGCGCCGCCGCCCGGTGAACCGGACGGCGAGCCGGACGAAGCTCAAGAGCAGGCTGATGACTGGCGGGAGATGGGAACCCGCGATCCCCTTCTGGAAAAGCGGGCGCGCAAGAACATCGAGGTGGCGGAATTTTATGCCCGCCAGAAGAACTTCCGGGCCTCCATCAACCGGCTGACGGAAATCTATGAGGTGTATCCGCAGTTTACACGCTTTGACCGGATTCTCTTTCTGCTCGGGAAGTATCATCTGGGGCAGCGCCGTCTTCTGGAAGATGAGGCGAAGCGACTGCGGAAGCAGGGGCAGGGGGATGAGGGACAGCGCAAAGCGGACGAAGCGCGCACCCACGATGCTGAAGCCCGCCGCTACTTTTCCGAGCTGCTCGAACGTTTCCCGGAAAGCGAGCTGGTCAAGGATACCCGTAAGGAACTGGAGCGCCTTTCACCGCTGGCGTCCCCTCTCCCGCCATTCTGAGACGGCTATGTTTTCACTTGTGACCTTGTAACCATGCTTGAAGTGCTTCAGGTTCGGCCCCAGGCCGGCGTGCCGGGCGGCCTCATCATCATTGACTGTCGGGGCTTTGATGCCTCGGACTATGCGGACTGTGAGGTGTTGTTTGGTGAGACACCGGGCCGTATCGTCAGCGCCTCGCCCGACCGGGTACTGGTCACGGTGCCTGACGATGTGACCAAAGCTGACCGTCTGTCGGGCCTGCAACTGATGTCCGCCGGGCAAACCAGCCCCCGCATGCCCTTTCTCGTTGCCGAGCTTTTGGCCGAAAACCTGCATCCGGTGGCCAATCCGGTCTGTGACCCCGAAACCGGGGCGATATTCACCACGATTTCCGGCGCACGGGGCAAAAAAGTCGAAGTGTCGGTGTGGCGCATCAGCCAGGATGGTCAGTCCACGCCCTTTCTGGACAACATCATCAACCCGACGGGGCTGGCCATGGACCGCGAGGGGACGCTCTACGTCACGAGCCGGAATGATGGGACACTCTACCGGGTGTCTCCGTTCCGGGAAGTCGTGCCCGTGGCCGAAAACCTGGGGATTGCCACCGGGCTGGCCATTGACCGGATGGGCAATCTGTTTGTCGGCGACCGGCAGGGGACGATTTACCGGGTGACGCCGTTTGGTGAGGCCAGCCCTCACGCCCGCCTCGAACCGAGCATGGCCGCCTATCATCTGGCTTTCTCGCCGGATGGATACCTCTACGTGACGGCCCCGACGCTGGCCGGCACCCGCGAAAGCATCTATCGGGTGACACCGGCCGGGCAGGTCGAGCCGTGGTTCATCGGGCTGGGGCGGCCGCAGGGGCTGGCCTTCGACCAGGCCGGCAATGCCTATGTCTGTGCCAGTCTCAATGGATTGCGGGGCGTCATCAAAATCACGCCCGATGCCCAGGAGGCTGAGCCCTTCATCGCCGGCGCCCGGCTGGTCGGACTCACCTTCGACAATCGCGGCAATGCCATTCTCGCTTCCAACCATGAAATCTATCGGGTTCCGGTCGGGGTCATTGGCTACGATCCCACCCGCGCCTGATGGACAGTTTTCCGAGAGGCGCCATGCAAGGTATTCATCTGGGGAACATCGTCCTGGGCTTTGTCGCGTTCCTCTTTTCGCTGTGTGTCCACGAATTTGCCCATGCCTGGACGACGGAGCGCTTCGGGGATGACACCGGGCGCTACCAGGGCCGTATCACCCTTGACCCCCAGGCCCACATTGACCCCATCGGCTCGATCCTCTTTCCGCTGCTCGGTTTGGTTGGGGGTGGTTTTATCTTCGGCTGGGCCAAACCGGTCGAGGTCAATCCCAGTCGTTGGAAGAACAAGGTTGTCGCCAACATCGTGGTGTCGGCGGCCGGCCCCATCAGCAACCTGCTGCTGGCCCTTGGCGCGGTGCTGCTGCTCAAGCTTCTGGTGGTCACGGGGGGCATCGGGCGGGGCGATGTGCTGGGCATGTTCAGCGGCCGCGAACTGGCTGATCCCCAGGCGCTGCTGGGTTTGGCCGAGCCGGTGCTGATTTTTCTGCGGATGATGATCATCATCAACCTGCTGCTGGCCGTCTTCAACATGTTGCCCATCCCCCCGCTGGACGGCAGCCACATCCTGTCGAGCCTGCTCAGTGTGGTGAGTGTGCCGCTGATGGAAGCGTATGAAAGCCTGCGTCCGTATGGCTTTTTCATCATCATTCTGGCTTCTCTGACCGGCCTGCTGGCGCAAGTCTATCTGCCGCTGATGAGATTTTTCCTGGTATTGCTGTTCAGTCTGCTCTGAACGACCGGACTGGGACGACCGCCCCACTTCCGGTGGTCCACACCGATGTCACCCATGGCGATGCACCTGCGGCCACCTGCTGAAACCAGACCGGGCGAAGCCGAAACGGCTGCCGTTCCCGAAGACAGCCGCCCCGGAGACTACCGGGTGCGGCTGGAAGTCTTTGAAGGCCCGCTCGACCTGCTGCTCTATCTCATCAGGCGCCATGAACTCGACATTACCGACATCCCCATGGCGCGGATTACGGCTGAATATCTTGCTTACATCCAGGCGCTGCGCGAACTGGACTTCGATGTTGCCGGTGAGTTTCTCGTCATGGCGGCCACGCTGATCCACATCAAGTCCCGGATGCTCCTGCCCACGCCAGCCGAACCTTCCGCCGAAGCCGTTGCCGACGACCCACGGGCGGAACTGGTGCGCCAGCTTCTGGAGCACCGGCGCTACCGGGCGGCGGCCGAGGACCTGTGGATGCGGTACGAGCTGGAGCAGGGCGTCTATAGCCGTCGCACTTGCGAAACCGCCGCCCCGGAAGAAGTCAACGTCACGGTTTTTGACCTGCTGGAAACATTCAAACGCATTCTCGACCGCCGCCGCCGGCAGCTTGAACTGACGGTGGCCCACGAAGCCATGACCCAGGCGCAAAAGCTGGCCGAGCTGCGGGGGCTGCTCGCTGAACAGCCGCGCCTCGATGCGACCCGGCTCTTTGAAGCGGCCCGGACGAAACGCGAAATGGTCTGCCTGTTTCTGGCCATTCTGGAGTTGCTGCGGGAAGGTACGGTGCGCTTCATTCAGACGGAGACCTTCGGTAGCATCCATCTCGAACGGGTAGCCGTGACGGTAGAAGCCACCCCAGCCCTATGACCCCTGAAACGCTCAAGCCGATTCTGGAAACCCTCATCTATGTGGCCGAGGAGCCGCTGACACGGAAGCAAATGGCTGAACTGCTGCCGGAAGCGACTCCGGCCGACATTGACGCGGCACTGCACAGCCTGGTCAACGACTACGCCGGGCGCGGACTGGTGCTGCGCGAGATTGCCGGTGGCTGGCAACTCGCCACGCGCCCGGAGCTGAGCGAATACGTCCGGCGCTACCACCGCGCGCGCCCGGCGGCACGGCTTTCCCTGGCGGCGCTGGAGACCCTGGCCGTGATTGCCTACAAGCAGCCGATTACCATTCCCGAAATCCTGGAGATTCGCGGGGTGAGTTCGTCTTCCGCCATCAAGACGCTGCTCGACCGGAAGCTCATCGTGCCCAAGGGGCGCAAAGAGTGTGTCGGGCGTCCCATTTTGTACGGCACGTCAAAGGAATTTCTGGTGCAGTTTGGGTTGAAGGATTTGAGTGTGCTGCCCAGTCTGGAAGACCTGGCCGAACTCGACGCTCCAACGACCTGAGTGGCATCATCGGCGGAAGGCTGTGGTCAGGCTGCCGGTTGCCCATCAGGAACAACGGTTACACGGGAGAAAGCATGTCTGAGAAATGTTTGCTGATGACGGTTCTGATGTCGCCCGACATGGCGAATTTTTCCGGCCACGTCCACGGCGGGGCCATGTTGCGGCTGCTTGACCAGGTGGCCTATGCCTGCGCGTCACGCTATTCAGGCAGTTATGTCGTGACCGTTTCGGTGGACCAGGTGGTGTTTCGCGAGCCGGTTCACGTCGGTGAACTGGTGACGTTTCGCGCTTCAGTCAACTACACGGGCCGGACTTCCATGGAGATTGGCATTCGCGTCGAGGCCGAAAACATCCGCGAGCGCACGTCACGCCACGTCATGACGTGCTATTTCACGATGGTGGCCGTGGATGAGCAGGGACATCCGCGTCCTATCCCGCCGGTCCCGATTGAAACCGAGGATGACCGGCGCCGGTGGGCCGCCGCGAAGCTCCGGCGGCAGTACCGGAAGGAGATTGAACAGCACAGCCTCGAAATCCGGCAGCATCCGCAGGAACTCATGCAGGAAATGCTGGAATCCCATGCCGTGGCCCAGCACGCCGCCGAACGGCTTGGAGCGTTGCCGCCGGAGGCGCCGCCCCTTTCCTCGTCCGCGGCACCGGCCGAAACGGGTTCATAACGCCGCCATGCAGGAACGGTTACAGAAACTCATCGCCGCCGCCGGACTGGCCTCCCGGCGGGAAGCCGAAATGTGGATTCAGAACGGGCTGGTGACGGTCAACGGCCAGGTCGTGGACACGCTGGGGGCCAAAGCCGACCCCGAACACGACGCCATCAAGGTCAAGGGCCGGCTCATCAACCCGAAGCTGGCGCAGCGGAAGCTGGTCTATTACCTGCTCAACAAGCCGAAGGGGTATTTGTCGAGCCTCTCCGACCCGGAGCAGCGCCCCCTCGTGACGGACCTGCTGCCCAAGGGCGCGCCACGTGTACATCCGGTCGGTCGCCTTGATTTCAACACCGAAGGGCTGCTCATCCTGACCAATGACGGCGCGTTGACCAACCTTGTGACCAAAGCCGGCGATCACTGTCCGAAGGTCTATCACGTCAAGGTCAAGGGAACGCCCGGCCCCGCCCAGCTTGAACGGCTGCAACATGGCATGACGATTGACGGGGAAGTGCACCGGATTGCGCACCTGACGCCCCTCGACCACACGGATTACGACAACACCTGGTATGAACTCGTGCTGCACGAAGGGAAAAACAACCAGATTCGGCGGATGTTCGACGCCATCGGGCATTCCGTGCTCAAACTCCGGCGCGTGGCCATCGGCCACCTGACCGATGCCGGACTGCCGGTCGGAGCCGTCCGGGAGTTGACCCCGGCTGAAGTGCAGCGGTTCTTCTCGAAGCGGAAAATTGCCCCACGGGTGGTCGCCAAAAAGGCCGCAACGAAAAAACTCGGCAAGCCCCGTCCGGTCGGGGAAGCCAAAGCCCGTCAGCGTGAGCGGCTGGCAACGACCATCGGACGCACTGCCCAGCCGCCAGCCAAACCATCCCGACGGCCGGCTCGTCAGACTGCCGAACCGACCGCTTCAGAGCGGGGAGCCCCCAGATCGGCCCCGGCTGCGCGCACCCGGACGCCCCCCAAATCCGGTGGGAAAAACGGTTCTGCTCCAGCCCGTCCCGCGTCACGGAGGAAGTCATGACGTTGCCCAAACCCGAAGACCTCATCATTCACTCGCTGGGGGAGTGTCGGTTTCCGTCGCCGCTCCAGCTTGGCGCGGCTTCCGGTGAATACCACGGGGAGTTTATGTCCGACGCCGCCAAAGTCCGCTTCCATGTCGAACTGGAACGTCTGGAAGGGCGTCCCGATGACCTGTTCTTCGAGCGGGCCGGCCCACGGGAGCGGCTTTTTTTTGATCCCTCCAAGGTCAAAGCCGCCATTGTCACCTGCGGCGGGCTGTGTCCGGGCATCAACAACGTCATCCGGTCGGTTTTTCTGTCCCTCAAGTACAACTACGGCGTCCCGGAAGTCTATGGCATCCGCTATGGCTACCGGGGCCTGAATCCGGCCTATGGCGACGGATTCATCCGCCTGACGCACGAGATGGTGGAAAACATCCACCTGCACGGGGGCACATTTCTGGGGTCATCCCGTGGGCCGCAGCCGGTGGAAGTCATGCTCGACACCCTGGCCGACCGTGGCATTGACATGCTGTTTTGTGTCGGCGGCGATGGAACACAGCGCGGCGCTGACGCTCTGGCCCAGGCGGCCCGCCGACGCAACCTGCCGCTGGCCGTGGTCGGAATTCCCAAAACCATTGACAACGACATCCCCTACGTCTTTCACTCCTTCGGCTACGGCACGGCCGTCGAAAAAGCGCGTGAAGTCATTGCCGGGGCCCATGCCGAAGCCAAGGGCGCGCCCAATGGCATCGTCATCGTCAAGCTTATGGGCCGCAATGCCGGTTTCATCGCGGCTGGCGCCACGACGGCCAGCCAGGAAGTCAACTTTGCCTTCATTCCCGAACTGCCCTTCGATCTCGACCCGCCCAACGGCTTTCTGGCGCACCTGGAAACGCGGGTGCTCCAGCGCGGGCACGCCGTCATCGTCGTGGCCGAAGGGGCCGGGCAACACCTGTTCGGCAATCTGCCGGTTGAACGCGACGCCTCCGGCAACATCAAGTACCACGACATCGGGACGTACCTGCGCGACCGCATCATCGCCTACTTCCGTGAGCGCCGCATCGAGGCGAATGTCAAATACATCGATCCGAGCTATCTCATTCGGAGTGTCCCGGCCAACTGTGACGACGCCCAGTTGAGTGACCGCTTTGCGCGGTACGCCGTGCACGCCGCCATGGCCGGAAAGACGGATTTGCTCATCGGATACTGGCATGGGCTGTTCGTCCACGTGCCGATGCACCTGGTGACCAGCCAGAAGAAACACCTCTCGCCCAAAAGCAGCCTGTGGCTTTCGGTCCTGGCGGCAACCGGGCAGCCGGTACTCATGGTCAACGAACCAGTCCCGGAAACAACGGCGTCATGAGCAGCGAATCCACCAGCCACACGCTGGACGCCTCCCGATTGGACAACCCGCTGGCCGTGACCATTGCCGGCCTGACGTTCAAAAATCCGGTCATCCCGGCCAGCGGGACGTTTGGCTATGGGCTGGAGTTCCTGCCGTTTTTCGACCTCTCCCGGCTGGGCGGTTTTTGTACGAAGGGCCTGTCGCCGCAGCCGCTCAAGGGCAATCCCCCACCGCGCATCGTGGAGACGCCCGCCGGCATGCTCAATGCCATCGGGCTGCAAAACATCGGGGTACGGGCTTTCGTCGCGGAAAAACTGCCACTGCTGCGCGCTTATGATACGCACGTCATTGCCAACGTCTTTGGCTTTTCCATCGAGGATTTTCTGGAAGTCGTCGCCGTGCTCGATGATGCCGAAGGTGTATCGGCCTACGAGCTGAACATTTCCTGCCCGAACGTCAAGGAAGGCGGGACGCAGTTTGGCAACGATCCCCGGCTGGCGGCCCGCGTCACGGAAGCCGTCAAAAACCGTACGCGGCGGCCGGTCATCGTCAAGCTGTCGCCCAATGCGCCAAGTGTTGTCGAGGTGGCCCGCGCCGTCGAGCAGGCCGGAGCCGATGCCCTGTCGCTGGTCAATACCTTTGTCGGCCTGTCCATTGATGTCTATACCCACCGGCCGCGGTTGGGCTTTACGACGGGCGGACTGTCGGGCCCGGCCATCCGTCCGCTGGCCGTGAGGATGGTGTACGAAGTTTCGCAGGCCGTCAGCATCCCCCGGCTGGGCATGGGCGGCATCACCAACTGGATGGACGCACTGGAGTTCATCCTGGCCGGGGCGACGGCCGTGCAGCTCGGCACGATCAACTACACCGAACCATGCGCCGCCCTGCACGTCATCGAAGGACTGGAGACCTACTGCCGCGAGCAGGGGACAACCATACCGGCGCTGGTTGGTGCGTTCCGCCCCCATGCGGTCAGCCCGGTGACGGAACCGGCGTCGCATCAGGCCGGATCGTAGCCCAGGTTCGGACGCAGCCACCGCTCGGCCTCGGCAACCGTCCACCCTTTGCGCGCGGCGTAATCCTCGATCTGATCGCGTCCCAGCAGGCCGACGGCGAAGTAATGCGCGTCGGGATGGGCAAAGTAGAGACCGCTGACAGAACTGGCCGGCCACATGGCGCAGCATTCCGTCAGGCGGACGCCGGCATTTTCCTCTGCGCCCAGCAGGGCAAACAGCGTGCGCTTTTCCGTGTGGTCGGGCGAAGCCGGATAGCCCGGCGCTGGGCGGATGCCCCGGTAGCGTTCCCGGATGAGGTCCTCGCGGGTCAGGTTTTCGTGCCGTCCGTAGCCCCAGAGGTCACGGACGCGCTTGTGGGCGAGTTCGGCAAAGGCTTCTGCCAGGCGGTCGGCCAGCGCCTTGGCCATGATCGAATGGTAGTCGTCGTGGTCGGCATCGAACTCGGCGCAGAGTTCGTCCAGCCCCAGTCCGGCTGTCACCACGAAGCCGCCGATGTAATCCAGCCGGCCGGCATCCTTCGGGGCGATGAAGTCCGCCAGAGCGACGTTGGGCTTCCCGTCCGTACGCTCGACCTGCTGCCGCAGGGTGTGGAAGCGGGTGAGCACTTCGGTCCGGGTTTCGTCGGTGTACAGCTCGATGTCATCGCCGACGGCATTGGCCGGAAACAGCCCAAAAACGCCACGTGGGTGCAGCCGGCGTTCCGTGAGGATGCGTTCGAGCAGGCGCTGGGCGTCGTCGAACAGTTCGCGGGCGCGTTCACCAATGGTCGGGTCGTCAAAGATTTTCGGATAGCGCCCCCGCAGTTCCCAGGTATGAAAGAAAGGCGACCAGTCAATGTAGGGCACAAGGGCTTCAAGCGTGACATCGTCGAACGTCATGACGCCAAGCTGTTCGGGGACGGCGACGGTTTCAGCATCAAACCGCAACTGCGGACGGCGCGCGCGGGCTTCCGCCAGCGGCAGCAGGTGCTTGCGGTCGAGCCGGGACTGGTGTTCTTCCCGCAGGGCCGTCTGTTCGGCCGCGTTCTGGGCGATGAAGTCCCGGCGCTGCTCGTGGCTGGTCAGCGCCCCGACGACGCCAACGGCGCGCGACGCATCGAGAACGTGAACCGTCGTCCCGCTGTAGGCCGGCGCGATTTTGACGGCCGTATGCAGCTTCGAGGTCGTCGCCCCGCCAATGAGCAGCGGCACGGTGAAGCCGGCCTCGGTCATCGTTTTGGCCACGTGAACCATTTCGTCCAGTGACGGCGTGATCAGCCCGCTGAGGCCGACGACATCCACGTTGTGTTCGCGGGCCTTGGCCAGGATGACATCACAGGGCTGCATCACGCCCAGGTCAATGACCTCGTAGTTGTTGCAGCCCAAAACGACGCCGACGATGTTTTTGCCAATGTCGTGAACGTCGCCTTTGACCGTTGCCAGCAGCACCTTCCTGCGGCCGGAGCCATTGGCCGTCTGTCCGTTGGCGGCTGCCTTTTTCTCGGCTTCGAGGTAGGGCAGCAGCACGGCCACGGCTTTTTTCATGACGCGCGCCGATTTGACAACCTGCGGCAGGAACATCTTGCCGGCTCCAAACAGGTCGCCGACGACGTTCATGCCGTCCATGAGCGGCCCTTCGATGACCGCCAGCGGTGCGCCGTACTTCTGGCGGGCTTCCTCGACATCGGTCTCGATGTAATCGGCATTGCCTTTGATGAGGGCATGCTTGAGCCGTTCCTCGACGCTGGTCTGCCGCCAGGCTTCGTCCTTGACCGCGGCCTTACCGGCCCCCTTGACCGATTCGGCGAAGGCAATCAGCCACTCCGTGGCATCCGGGCGCCGGTTGAGTACCACATCTTCGACGAGTTCGAGCAAATCCGGCGGAATTTCGTCATAGACGGCAAGCTGTCCGGCATTGACGATGCCCATGTCCATGCCGGCCCGGATGGCGTGGTACAGGAAGACCGAATGCATGGCTTCCCGGACGACGTTGTTCCCACGAAAGGAAAACGACAGGTTGCTGACGCCGCCGGAAACCTTGCAGCCGGGCAGGGTTTGCTTGATGACGCGCGTGGCCTCGATGAAATCCACGGCGTAGTTGGCGTGTTCTTCAATGCCGGTGGCAATGGCCAGAATGTTCGGGTCAAAGATGATGTCTTCCGGCGGGAAGCCAACCTGTTCGGTGAGAATCCGGTAGGCGCGGGTACAGATTTCGATCTTGCGCGCTGCCGTGTCGGCCTGTCCGATTTCGTCAAAGGCCATGACGACGACGGCCGCGCCGTAGCGGCGGATACGCCGCGCCTGCCCGATGAACACGGCTTCGCCTTCCTTGAGGCTGATGGAGTTGACGACGCACTTGCCCTGAACACATTTCAGCCCGGCTTCGATGACGTGAAACTTCGAGCTGTCAATGACAATCGGGACGCGCGCGATGTCCGGGTCGGCGACGACAAGGTTGAGAAAGCGCGTCATGGCGCGCACGCTGTCAAGCATGGCTTCGTCCATGTTGACATCAATCATCTGCGCACCATTGGCTACCTGCTGACGGGCAACGGCGAGGGCATCCTCGTAGCGTTCGGCACGGATGAGTTCGGCGAATTTGGACGAGCCGGTGACGTTGGTACGCTCGCCAATGTTGACGAAGTTTGTCTCCGGGCGGATGACCAGGGCTTCCAGCCCGCTCAGCCGGGTGTAGCGTGATGGTTTGGGAGGAACGCGCGGTGGCAGGCCGGCAACGGCCGCGGCAATGGCGGCAATGTGTTTGGGGGTCGTACCGCAGCAGCCGCCCACGATGTTGAGCCAGCCGTGGCGGGCGAAGTCGCGCAGCAGTTCGCCCATGATGTCGGGCGTCTGGTCAAATCCGCCAAAGACGTTGGGCAGGCCGGCATTGGGGTAGCAGATCAGGTAAAACGGCGACTTTTCGGCCAGTTCTTCGACGTGCGGACGCATTTCGGCCGCTCCGAAGCCGCAGTTCATTCCGAGCGCCAGCAGCGGCGCGTGTTCGACGGAAATGAGAAACGCCTCGACGGTTTGCCCGGAAAGCGTCCGCCCGCTGGCGTCGGCGACCGTCACCGAGGCCATGACCGGCACCCGCTGCCCACGCCGTTCAAAGACTTCCTCGATGGCAAAGAGCGCCGCCTTGAGGTTGAGCGTGTCGAAGGTTGTTTCGGGCAGGAGCAGGTCCACGCCGCCGTCGAGCAGTCCTTCGGCCTGCTCGGCATAGGCGGCAACGAGCTCGTCGAAGGTCGTGCCGCGTGCGCCGGGATCGTTGACATCGGGCGAGATCGAGGCGGTTTTGTTGGTCGGCCCCAGCGCCCCGGCGACGAAGCGCGGGCGCGAGCTGTCTTCCCTGAGAAATGCCTCGACGGCGCGCCGGGCGCACTGGGCCGCGGCCAGGTTCATTTCGTAGGACAGGTCTTCCAGTCCGTAATCGGCCTGTGAAATCCGCTGGGCATTGAAGCTGTTGGTTTCGATGATGTCCGCGCCGGCTTCGAGATAGGCGCGGTGGATGGTTTCGATGATGTCCGGGCGGGTCAGGCACAGGAGGTCGTTGTTGCCTTTGAGGTCGTGGGTATGGCTGGCAAAACGCTCTCCGCGGTAATCGGCTTCCTGGAGCTTGTAGGACTGGATCATCGTCCCCATGGCGCCGTCGAGGACGAGAATGCGTTCACGAAGGGCTTGTTCGAGCAAATGTGCAGATGGATGGATCATGAAGTAAGACTGCGCCAGTGGCGCGTGAAGCGACCTGGGGCTGAGGGCCTGTGCAGTCTAACGAGTCGTTCCACCGGAGGCTAGTCTGATTGTCTGACAGGGAAGCCTTGCCTCCAAGGTCGGCTACCAGCCGCTGGAGTTCGCTGTAGCTCAACTTGCCGGTAATGAACCACACTGCGGGCTGACGGGAGAGGTCCTGGGTAGTGGCAATGGCCGCACTCAAAAGCTCGTCCGTCTGTCGGCTGAGCCATCCCTCCGAGCGAAACTCCGGGCAGTTCTCATAAAGGGACTGGTAAGCTTCCGTTCCGCCAAAATATACGGAAACCAACCCGGTGTCGCGCTGAAAGTAATAGTGTGCAACCAGCGTTTGATCGAGATGGCAGAAGTGTAATGAGGCAAACTTCAGGGATGAGTCAGAAAGCCGTGGAAAAGCGACCCCTTTCTCCCGGGCCATCGCCCGCGCGCGGGATTCGCCAAACGCAATCCGTGGGTCGCCAGATGTGATCTTGGGTGCACAGAAACGGTGCATTGTCAGGCACTGGGCCAGCAGCGTTGGCACGGGGCGGGCGTCGTGACCTGTCTGGAAGCTGTCCGGGGGGGCTTCAGGCTGGAACCTCTCGCGCGTAACAAGCATCAAAGCCAGCCCGCAGGCCATTCCCAGCGACAGGGCCACGGTAAGCCGCCGCCACGAAAAAGGCCGGGAGAGCCACTGTGAGAGCCAGCCTGAGAGCCAGCCCCCGCTCCGGTGTGACCACCGGAAGAGACGCTGCGCGGTGGTGCTGCTTCCCTGTATGCCGGCCTCGGCCCGGATTCTTGCCAGAACAGCCTGATTGATGCCGGCCGCGCGCTGCCGACAGGCTTGGTCTTCCACGTCGGTACTTGCCAGCGACTGCTTGAGGCAGGCGTCAAGCTGGGCAAGCTGTTCCAGCCTGCTGGCACAAGCTGTACATCGCTCGATGTGCTGTGCCACCTGAAGCGTGGTTCCCGCGTCGAGTTCACTGTCGAGATACGCTGAAAGCATTTCGTTGACGGATTGGCACGTCGGGCCCCTTGTGGATGCCATGGGTCTATGTCGTTCCTTCTTCGCTGCCTCACGAGGTGGGTTGTCGTTTAACGGATTTGGGGTGTTGTGTCGGAAGCGGTTTGAGGAGTGACTGCATCTTTTGCCGCGCGCGATGGAGCCGGGACATAACCGTTCCCATGGGGATTTCAAGCATCGTGGCGGCTTCCTTGTAGGAAAAACCTTCCACCAGGATCAGTTCGATGACTTCCTGAAACTCAACCGGAAGCTGCTCGAAGGCGGCCCGGATGCCCTGTTCGTCACGGTCAAATTTGTGCTCGAAGTGAATGACATTCAAAACTTCGGGCTGCTCGGTGGAGATGTGTCGGCTTTTTTCGCTCAACCGCCCGGATTGTTTGCGAAACACATTGATGAGGATGCGGTAGAGCCAGGCCCGGCAGTTGGTTTCGGGGTCAAAACTCTCCCAGTACTGCCATGCGCGCAGCAGCGTTTCCTGAACCAGGTCATCGGCTTCAGTCATGGACCGGGTCAGACGGAAAGCCTGGCGCAGCAGTGCGGGGGTGTGCTGGCAAACCAACTGTTCATAGCTCTGAAGTCTGGATTCCAGGGCGTCGTCCGCTTGACGGGGGCGCAAGTTGAATCCACTCCTCTCGGTTACTCAATGATCCGTACTTTGGGGTGGCTGACCCACGCCGCGTTTCGCTGCGCCGGACATCCGCGAGCTAAAAGCCTGGGAAGATTCCGATTATTCCCGGTGTTTGCCCGAAATACCCGGCAAGCCCCGGGACGGAGCTTGTGTTGCGTCCTGAGTATTGCGACAGAGAGGTATCCGGTGATTCCAGGGCGTGGGAAACCGGGAGTGCGGGCGGGGCGCCCGCGCTCCCAGGGCTGCGCGCGCTCAGGCCTCCCGGCAGTTCAGTTGGTGTGTACCATACCGCTGCCGCCGGATGTCAGCCGTTTCTCTCACCTGTCGTTGGCCTTGATTTTTGCCGCCCGCTCTTCAAGCTGCTCCGCTTCGGCAATCCGTTTGGTCGCACGATAGAGTTGAGCCAGGTTTCTGAGGGCTGTCGCCACGTCGGGATGGTTTGGACCCAGGGACTTTTCCCGGATGGCCAGCACCCGCCTGAAGAACGGCTCGGCTTGGGCGTACTGCCCTTGGGCTTTATAGATGATGGCCAGGTTGTTCAGGCTTGTCGCCACATCGGGATGGTCAGGTCCTAAGACCTTCTCCCTGATAGCCAGCGTGCGTTTGTGGAGTGACTCTGCTTGTGCGTACTGCCCTTGAGCTTGATAGAGACCTGCCAGGTTGTTCAGACCCGCCGCCACATCGGGATGGTTTAGACCCAAGGACTTCTCCCGGATGACCAGCGCGCGCCTGAAGAGCGGCTCGGCCTGGGCGTACTGCCCTTGGGTTTGATAGAGACCAGCCAGGTTGTTCAGGCTCGTCGCCACATCGGGATGGTTGGGGCCCAGGGCCTTCTCCCGGATGGCCAGCGCACGCCTGAAGAGCGGCTCGGCCTCGGCATACTGCCCTTGGGCTTGATAGAGACCAGCCAGGTTGTTCAGGCTCGTCGCCACATCGGGATGGTTGGAGCCCAAGGCCTTCTCCCGGATAGCCAGCGCACGCCTGAAGAGCGGCTCGGCCTGGGCGTACTGCCCTTGGGCTTGATAGAGACCAGCCAGGTTGTTCAGGCTCGTCGCCACATCGGGATGGTTGGGGCCCAAGGCCTTCTCCCGGATAGCCAGCGCACGCTTGAAGAGCGGCTCGGCCTGGGCGTACTGACCCTGGGCCTCGTAGAGCAGGGCCAGGTTGTTCAGGTTTGTCGCCACGTCGGGATGGTCGGAGCCCAAAGCCTTCTCCCGAATGGTCAGTGCACGCTTGAAGAGCGGCTCGGCCTGGGCGTACTGACCCTGTGCCTGGTAGAGCGCCGCCAAGTTGTTCAGGCTCTGCGCCACGTCGGGATGGTCGGGACCCAAGACATTTTCCTGGATAGCCAGCGCACGCATGAGGAGCGGCTCGGCCTGGGCGTACTGCCCTTGGGCTTTATAGATGATAGCCAGGTTGTTGAGGCTCGTTGCTACATCAGGATGGTCGGCGCCCAGGAACCTCTCCAGGATGCCCAGCGAGCGCCTGAGAAGTGGCTCGGCTTGGGCGTACTGACCCTGTTCGCGATAGATTTCAGCTAGTCCGTTCAGGTTTGTCACCACATCGGGATGGTCGAGACCCAAGACATTGTGCTGGATGCCCATCGCGCGTGTGTAGAGCGGCTCAGCCTGGGCATACTGCCCTTGGGCTTTATAGATTTCAGCCAGGTTGTTCAGGATCGCCACCACATCGAGATGGTATGAGCCCAGGGCCTTCTCCCGGATGTCCAGCGCACGCTTGTAAAGCGGCTCGGCCTGGGCGTACTGCCCTTGGGCTTGATGGAGACCAGCCAGGTTGTTCAGGCTTGTCGCCACATCGGGATGGTCAGAACCCAAGGCCTTTTCCCGGATAGCCAGCGCGCGCCTGAAGAGCGGCTCGGCCTGGGCGTACTGCCCTTGGGCTTGATAGAGACCAGCCAGGTTGTTCAGGCTCGTCGCCACATCGGGATGGTCGGGGCCCAAGGCCTTCTCCTGTATAGCCAGCGCGCGCCTGAAGAGCGGCTCGGCCTGAGCGTACTGCCCTTGGGCATTATAGAGATAGGCCAGGTTGGTCAGGCTTTTCGCCACATTGGGATGCTCTGTCCCGACGCGCTTCTCAGCCACCTCCAGCGCCTTTTTGGCAACCACGATGGCGCGGTCATATTTACCGGCCTGATAAAGCTTTATGACTTCCTGGTTGAGTGTCTCCCACTCGCGGCCTGCACCTTGGGCGTAAGCCATAGCGCCAGTCAGGTACAGCACAACAACCAGAGCTATCACTTGTCTCCATTTGACCATAGGTGCTCCTTGCAGACACCCAACCGCTTATCGCCGGCTTGGTTGCCTATCACGGTTATGGTTTGTGACGTTTAGAATCGTTTTTTCGGATTGTAAACAGGTTTATGGCGAGTGGTGAGTGGCGAGTAGGTGAAGTGGGAGATGTTTTGAGAGTTGCTCTGAAGCAGGCACAATCGTTGGTGTGAAGCCGAACGAATCGCCTCCCGCCGCCGTTGGTCGTCTGCACTCAGCCGGTGTTTGCGGATAATCCTGTGGCCGGCGAAAATGACACCCGAAACAACCCGGGTAACTTTAGCGGCTACGACGGAACAAACACACCAACGAGGAGAACGACATGAGCCCCCTCAGTATCCAGGAAGCTCAAGCGTACCTGGCAGACCTCATTCACCGCCTGTCCCCTGGTGAGGAAGTGATTCTCACAGAAAACGGTCAGCCTGTCGCCAAGCTGGTTGCTACCTGTACACCACCGCCGCGCCCGGTCCCGAAGCTTGGCACGCAACGCGGTTCGGTATTGTCAATGGATCACTTTGACGATCCGCTGGAGGAGTTTGAGGAATACCAGTGATGCGGTTATTGCTTGACTCCCACGTTCTGATCTGGAGCCAGGACGACACCAGTCAGTTGTCGCCAGTTGCGCTTGCCGCCCTTTCGGACCCAGCCCATGACCGCCTCATCAGCGTAGCAACCGTCTGGGAAATCGCTATCAAGGTCGGCAAGAAACGGCTTCCCTTATCGAAGCCATTCCGGCAATGGATGGATACTGCCATTGCTGATCTCTACCTGACGCTGTTGCCAATCACCCTGGACCATACTGACCGGCAGTTGGCATTGCCGCCCCATCACGGTGATCCTTTTGACCGCTTGCTGATTTCACAGTCCCTTGTTGAGGGCATCCCAATTGTCGGGAGCGATGCGCAATTCGACGCCTATGGTGTAACCCGCATCTGGGATTAGTGGGGAATGGGGAAGTAGCGAGTGGCGAATGGTGAGTGGCGATGAGGTTCTCCGCGCCTCGATGACCCCGGTTGCCCGGTGTACCCGGCGTACGAACCCCTTGCCGCCGATGGCCAGGACCTTCTCCGGGTTCCGGCTGCCGTCGTCAAATCGTCACGGAAACTCCAGTGGCGCAAGCTGATGCTCCATTCGCCACTCGCCACTCGCTACACACCACTCGCCACTCGCCACTCACCATTCGCCATTCACAGGGTCTTTGAGAAAACGGGGCGTGGCGCGTCGGTTTCCAGATAGGCGTCGAGTGTCATGCAGATGTTGCGCACGAAGGGGCGTCCCAACGGCGTGACAACCAGGCGTCCGGCGTCAAAGCAGATGAGGCCGTCGGCTTCCATTTCCCGGAAGGAAGCAAGCCGCCGCTCGAAGTCAGCCCCCAGGGTCGCCACCGGAAGCTCCATGTGGCACATCAGGTAACGAATCGCCTCCCGCCGTCGCTGGTCGTCCGCACTCAGCCGATGGCCGCGCACGACAGGCAGCTCCCCCTGGTCAAGGGCCGTCTGGTAACGTCCCAGCCGGGCATCATTCTGGGCATAGAAGTCTTCCAGTTCGCTGATGCCGCTCATCCCAAAGGCAATGAGATTGGCCGCCGGACGCAGGGTGTAACCCATAAAGTTGCGGTGGAGACGACGCTCGTAGGCCGCCACGGCCAACTCATCGTCCTGGCGCGCAAAGTGATCCATGCCAATCCACACGTACTCGTGCGCCGTCAGCCGCTGGCGCGCATCGTCAAACATGGCAAAGCGGGTGGCGACATCCGGCAGGTCTTCCGTACGGATGTGCCGCTGGCGCGGACGAAGTTTTGGCACGTGGGCGTAGTTGAACAGCGCCAGGCGGTCAGGGCGCAGCTCCAGAACGGACGCGACCGTATGCTCGAACGTGGCACGGGTCTGCCGGGGCAGTCCATACACCAGATCAAGGTTGATGCTTTCAAAGCCCACGTCCCGACAGGCGGCATAGACTGCCTTCGTGAGAGCTTCCGGCTGATGCCGGCCAATGGCCGCCTGTACCTCCGGGTGGAAATCCTGGACGCCCAGACTGATGCGCCGGAAACCGAGTGACCGGATGTGCTTCAGTTGCGCCGGCGACGCAATGCGCGGGTCAATCTCGATGGACATTTCCCCGTTCCAGTCCAGAACGAAGGCTTCTTCCAGCAGACGCACGAGACGCTCCATCTGGCGCGCCGTCAGCGTGTTGGGCGTCCCACCGCCCCAGTGCATCTGGACGACGCGCCGGCCGCGTCCGAGCAGGTCAACGACCAGCGCCACCTCGCGCGCCACCCGGTCGAGATAGGCATCCACGACTTCCGTCTTGCTCGTGACGGCGTTGTTGCAGCCACAGTAGTGGCACGCCATGGCGCAAAACGGCAGGTGAACGTAAAGACAAAGGTTTTGGGCGTCTGGCGTTTCCGAAAGCGCCTGAAGGGCCGCGCGGTAATCCATCGCTCCAACCTGTTCACTCCACACCGGGACGGTCGGATAGCTCGTGTAGCGCGGCCCGGGACGGCTATATTTTTGCAACAGTTGGTCGATCCTCATCGTCAGCCTGCTCCCTTCTGCCCAGTGACACCAGCGGAGTCGGGGGTACGGTCTGCTCACGCGGCCCGCCACAGGCGGAGATGGACCCCAGGTAGTCCACGTCGGCACGCACCGCGCCCGGACCCTCGTTGAGCGCCGTGAGCTGTTCCCGGGTGAAGACCTTGGACGAATCAAAACCAAGGTCCACCTCAACCCCAAGCCCCTTGCGCTTGACGCGCCCCAGGTCGTAGAAGCGTTTGGTGGCCGTCATCTTGAGAAACGCCTTGAGGCAGCCCAGCATGTACTTGCGCTTGAATGAATCCCGGATGAAGGGATATTCCAGGAACGCTTTGCGGCTGTAGAACCTGCCGTACATCTTGAGCACCCCTTTGAGCACGTCCTCGCGTTCCATTTCATCAGGCTGCATGATGGGCGTGACGAAGTTGTAGCGCGAATAGTCGCGGACCTCGACGCGGTCTTTGAGTTCCTCGAACAGTTCCGAGAACGGCCACGGCGTGTACATGTTCCAGTTCGCCATGTCGGGATTCCAGTCGAGCGCCAGCCGATAGGTTTCCTGCAGGGTTTCGGGCGTTTCGTTCTCCAGCCCCATGATGAACTGCGCTTCCGCCACCATGCCGTTGTCCTTGAGAAGCTGAATGGCACGCCGGTTTTCCTGGATGGTCGTTTCCTTGCGGAAGCGGTTGAGGTTCATCTGCGTGGCCGCCTCGGTGCCGAGCGAGACGTGAACCAGCCCCGCCCGGCGGTAGAGCGGCAACAGATCGGCATCGCGCAGGATGTCCGTCACGCGCGTGTTGATGCCCCAGTGCACGTCGAGCTTGCGGGCAATCATCTCCTCGCACAGCGCCACAAACTTCTTCTGGTTGATGGTGGGTTCTTCGTCCGCCAGGATGAAAAACCCGACCTGGTGCTCTTTGACGAGCGTTTCGATTTCATCCACGAACTTGCGCGGCGAGCGTGTCCGGTACTTGCGCCAGAACTTCCACTGCGAGCAGAACCGGCAGGTGAACGGGCAACCCCGTGCAAAGTTCGGGACGGCTACGCGGACATTGAGCGGAATGTAGATGTACTGGCTCCAGTCGAGCACGCTCCAGTCCGGCGTCAGCGAGTCCAGATCGGCAATCGGCGGATGGGCCGGCGTGGCCACGACGTTGCCCTCGTCACTGCGAAAGGCCAGTCCGCGAATCTCATGGCGGCGCTGGCGGTCATCCCCGGCCTCGATGGCGCGCAGCAGGTTGACGATGATTTCCTCGCCTTCGCCGCGTACGATGTAGTCAATCCACGGCGCTTCAGCCAGCACCTGCCCATACATAAAGCTCGGATGAATGCCGCCCAGGATGGTCACGGTGGACGGGTTGATGTCCTTGGCCAGTTTCAGGGTGTCCTGGGCCTTGTAAATCATCGGCGTAATGGCAGTGGCCATGACGACATCCGGCTGGTTGGTGCGGATGATGTTGGCGACGGCTTCATCCGACAGGTCGAGCGCCATGGCATCCACGAAGCGGTAGTTGGTATAACCGGCCGCCCGGATGGCCCCGCCGATGTAAGGGGCCCAGCTTGGCGGCCAGTTTCCGGCGATTTCTGCGCCGCCGCAGTGGTAGTTGGGTTGAAGCATCAGAATTTTCATGACGGTGCATCCTCAGAGCCTGAAACTGCCGACAGAAGATGAAGGAAAAGGTCGGCTGGGGACGCACAAAAAACACAGGCTTGAACGAAGCCTTCTTTTCCCAACGTACAGCAGCAGCAAGGCAGGTGCGCAATTTTTTCAGGCCCGCGAAGGTTTTATGTCAAAGGTCAAGTCAGCCGGGTCTGGCAGAGGTTTCCGGCTGGAAAACCGCCGCCGTCACCT
>Ga0272446_1001912_pt1 | contig 29444 bp, 19 predicted proteins | sample YNPCB0061_FD_194587 | JGI IMG/M metagenome (GOLD analysis project Ga0272446, IMG submission 194587) | Hot spring microbial mat communities from Yellowstone National Park, WY, United States - YNP-CB-006-1 | ecosystem: Environmental > Aquatic > Thermal springs > Hot (42-90C) > Sediment | place...
GAAATTACCATTTGAGGCCTTCTACGAAATGGAAAGTCGCTGCAGGATCCGGATCACACCGCAATCTTTGGCCAAAAATAAAGTCCCACGCAACGAACTGAAAACTATCGCTTAGGGGTGTTCGCACTGCGCTAGGAAACCAGTGTCTATCCCACTCGGGTCTTCAATTGGATAATCGCACCGTATTCGAGTGTGAACGCCAATTTTATTGGTTTTACCCGGTTAGCACCCCTTACTCACCACTAAAGGGATGCATCTCGTACTTGAGCCAACCAAGAAGAGTTGATGCTGACTCATGCAGCTTTCCGCAAAGACTGCGTGAGATATTCATTACAGGCTTGGATCACGCGTGCCTGCTGAGTTTCTGTAATTTCGGGGAATATTGGCAACGCAAGAACAGTCGCCGCTGCCTCCTCGCTAACTGGGAAGTCATTATTACGATATCCGAGATACTCAAAGCACTCTTGCTGATGCAAACAGAGAGGATAGTACACCTCGACGCCAACGCCATGATCCTTCAGATATTTCACCAAGGAATCACGGTGTGTGGCCGGTACCCGAACAACATATTGGTTGAAGGTATGTCGACGGTCGAATAACCGGACAGGACGGCGTAGAAAGCCGTGGAGATTGGCGGCTTCGATCAATTGATCATAGCGTTTGGCTGCCATCTCACGATAGGTGAGCCATTTGATGATGTGCGGAAGCTTGACTCGCAAGATAGCAGCATGCACTGCATCCAAGCGCATGTTATAACCGATGTACTTATGATAATACTTGACCTCCGCACCATGAACTCTGAGTGCTCGCATCTTCTGATCGAGAACTGGGTCATTGGTCGTAACTATGCCCGCGTCTCCAAGTGCCCCAAGGTTTTTCGTGGGGTAGAAGCTCATGGCTGCGACAGATCCTAACGTACCACAGCGGCGACCACGATATTCGCTGCCAAACGATTGTGCTGCATCCTCAATGATGTAGAGCCGACGTTGATCAGCAATCTGCCAAATCGCATCCATGTCACAGCACTGGCCAAATAGATGGACTGGGATGATAGCACGAGTTCGAAACGTCAGTTTGGCTTCAATCTCTCTCGGATCAATGTTGAAGGTTAGTGGGTCGATGTCGGCGAATACGGGTGTAGCCCCAACTCGACAGACTGCGCTGGCCGTGGCGAAAAAAGTGAAGGTTGGTACGATGACTTCATCTCCGGGACCAATACCTAACGCGTGAAGTGCTAGTACCAAAGCATCAGTTCCTGAACCGCAGCCAACAGCATGTTTGGCTCCGCAAAATGCAGCCACTTCATTTTCAAACGCAGTGACTTCTGGCCCGAGTATCACTTGCCCAGAGCCAAGTACACGCAAAACCGCCTGATCGATCTCGGGCTTGAGCGAGAGGTATTGCCCCTGAATATCACAAAGAGGAACTGAAGTGAGGTTGTTCACGATGGGGCCTCCTTGCCCGTGCAGATCATGAATTCGCAGCCAAGTCCGCTGCCAGCACATACGCGTTATCCGTACGTTACCCTGGAAAGCCTGTCAAGCCGGGTTACCCTGGGGTTTCATCACATTCTCTATTGTGCTAGAGTTGCTGCGATCGTCACAGGCCGTAGAGCCCACATACAAGCGCGTTTGCCCGGAGAAACAACCCGTGAACATGTTCCTGGATCGGAATGGACAACCGGACGAACTGACGATCCTGATCGATCAGGTTGCAACGAACCCCAAGCGACGCATAGAATTCTTACACAAACTCCTCGGCGAACCCGCTTGTCGGCAAATTGGCATCTATCCCATTCCCGAGGGCTTTAAGCTGTCCGTGGTTATACCGGTCTATAATGAAGAACGTTGGTTGGCCGAACTGGTGCGACGGGTTCAACAGGTCGAAATCAATAAGGAGTTAATACTCGTCAACGATTGTTCAACTGATGGAACATCGGCAGTTCTCGCTCAGCTGGAAAGGCAATATGATAATATTCGGGTTTATCATCAGCCCATCAATCGGGGTAAAGGCGCTGCCCTTCGCGAAGGATTCAAACACTGCACTGGCGATGTCGTCGTAGTCCAAGATGCGGATTTGGAATATGATCCTGCTGAATACCCCAAATTGATTCAACCCATCCTTGATGGTCGGGCTGACGTGGTGTTCGGGTCGCGGTTTATCGGCGAAAGCCATCGAGTGTTGTATTATTGGCATTCTGTAGCCAACAAAGCATTGACAACTCTTTCGAATTGGTTCACCAACCTCAACTTGACTGACATGGAAACCTGCTACAAGGTTTTCAAGCGTGAAGTGATCCAGAGCATTAACCTGAAAAGCAACCGATTTGGCTTCGAGCCAGAAGTGACCGCGAAGGTGGCGCGAAAACGTAACGGACAACCCCGATGGCGAGTTTATGAAGTACCAATTAGTTATTCAGGTCGAACCTATGAAGAAGGGAAGAAAATCGGCTTGAAGGATGCGTTTCAGGCTCTCTATTGCATTGTTCGGTACTGGCTCGCGGACTGATCGATTTGCTCGTCCATCATCGAACCGTCCAATGTTTGGCTGCATTGGACGGTTTCGTTGTGTCACAGAAGCTGCTGATTACTGGGTGGGCGGTTTGGCCACAGGTTTCTCCACTTGTGGTGGCATCGGTGGGACTACTGGAACCGCTTCCACCGCTCCGCCCTGGATCTGGATCACGCCGCCTGGCAAGGCCTTCGCTGGTGGGACTGGTACTATCTGCACCCCACCCGGTTGGATTTCAACAGGCAAGGGACGTAGACCGGGGCGTGTGATCCCGTCAACGCGACCCGTGGTTTGCGCCCCGGCTAATTCAGGAGATACTAATACAAGCGTCTCGTCCTTAAATACTTTCAAAAATGTGGGGCTGACGGGTTTACCATCCCCGGAAATCACAACAATTCCACCCTTTTCGAGCTTCTGAAGAGCTTGAGCCGAGTCCAATTTTCGGCCATCAGCAGTGCTAATAATTAGATCCTTGACTTCACCAAGCTCGACGTTCATTTGCCGGGTCACCGGTACCTCTTTCTCCAATACTCGTGGTCGAGCGCCAGTTGGATCAACTGCACCGCCAGCTGCCACGGCTACCTTTTGCATTTCTGTGCGTAAAACGGGAACCAGAATTTTACCGTTTGAATCCGGTTTGAGTTCAATCACGCGCGGCGGTGTACCGGCGGGTGGGACTTCTGGGGAAACAGGTACCGGGGCACCAAGCACCATCGACAGCGCAAGGGTCGTGAACATTGAGAAGCTCCACTTTGCGATGAACAGAGTTTGTTGATGCACTTCTGCACAATCTAAAGACGAGTCATTCGGCGAGTTCGATTGCCGCTACAAGAAAAAAAAGCAAAGCGATTTGTTATCACTTTACCAGATATTGACTTGCGCCTGTTAGAATCAGTTGCACACGAAAGGTCTCATAACGCTCCGTGCCCCGGGTACTCGGAATCGGGTCGAAATCGCTCCTCGGTCCACGGGTCGCCACGCATGTGATAGCCTCCGTGCTCCCAGCTTTCCCAGAAGCCAGGGCGATCCTCCTCGAGGAACTCGACACCCCTTACCCACTTCGCACTTTTCCAGGCATAAAGCCGTGGTACGACCAATCGGAGCGGGTAGCCGTGTTCTGGAGTTAAAACTTCACCATTGTGCTTCATCGCAAGCACACTATCCTCTGCAAAGAAATCCTCAATGGGTAAATTTGTACTAAAGCCATATTCACAATGAATCATGACGAATCGGGCCGCAGACGAAACTCTGACATGATTAAGAAGTTCTTTGGTTGCGACACCTTCCCAGAGATTGTCTAACAAGCTCCATCGAGTAACACAGTGCATGTCCGCAAACACTTGAGTTCGTGGTAGAGCACAGAATTCCTCCCAAGTGAAGCGTTTAACCGTGTCGACTAACGGCACCGGAAAGATTGTGAAATCCCAATGTTTCGGGTCGAATGGAGGAACCGGACCGGCGTGAAGCACAGGCCATTTTCGAGTTTGAACCTGTCGGGGTGGTATGCGGTTCGCCCGACGGGTGTCCGGACTGATAATGGGGTCGCTTGCCATAATTACTCCAACGATAATTAGTATTTTAAGCCTGACTTGCGGATGTGAACGGCAGGGTGAGCCGATTGTAAAACACGACCCGCCATCACTTCACCTATTAATAACACGTGATCCCCTGTTACAACTCTCTCTACCACTTGACAGACCAGATAAGCGTGGGAGCTTAACAAAATGGGTGGTACGGACTGGTCGTTGTGGACTTCGAGACCCGTGAAGGCGGGTTGATTCAATTCGAATCCTTTTCCGAAATGACTCACGAGTTGCCGACTTCCCTCGGCCAAGACATTCACTGTGAACTGGGTTCCGATTCGTAGCCAGTCAAGCACCGCGCGCTGCTGATTGATCGCCACGGTGATCAGCGGTGGTTGAAAGGAACATTGCTGAACCCAACTGGCCAGCATTCCAGTCGATTGATCTTCATGCCGCACAGTGATGATGAATAAGCCGCTCGGTATTCGGCCTAATGCAGCCGCCAATTCCGTTTGGTCTTCAACTGGTTCCGGCATTCGAACTCCTGTCCGTAGTTTGGAGATTGTGTTGTTTACCGCCGGCCATCATCAAGTACAACCGTCACGATGCGAGAAAACCATCGGTTTGTGACCCCCAATACTTTTCTTACCACCGACAAGGTTAGCTCAACTGACGTAAACTGCGTTGCCGATACCGTGCATACCGGATACTCCATATCGCGCTTCGTCTTAGGTGCGCCATGCATGGTTCCGTCCGCTACCAGCTCGTTTTACTGGTTCTGTGGAGTGCTGCCTTTGGGGCGGCATCGGGCTGCTCTCGTAAATTCTTCCGAGAATACGCCGATAAAGATGTTGCTGGTGTAATCACGCAGAAGAACAAGTTCCCGGACTGGACGGTCAAGAATTGGCACGTTTACCCTGATCCACGGGCACGCTTTGCGGATCCCTATAACCCGGACCGCCCCCCTTATCCACCCGATGACTTCGCTGCGCGAGCGCTTTCTCCCAATCCTCAACATCCCAGCAAAAAAACCGGAACCGGCCGTTACGATGGGGATGGATATTTAACACTATTACAACAATGGGATCTTGAGAACCGTAGTGCTGAAGATCCCGCCGCCGCCCGGGGTGCTCCACCAGAACGCTTATTTTTACCGCGGCCTTCCTATATCACGAACAGTGTGGAAACTTCGCACCACGGTAAACCAGAAACATCGATTTTACCCAAGTCTGAATTGGAACCAGCTATCCAGAGGACTCCTCAACCCAAACTTGAGGTGCCGGAAGTCGGCCCATGGGTTGCCGCGAAGTCGCCGTTAACACCGTTCAATTCATCTCCGAACGAATCACCGGGGACAAACACAAATCGTTCAGTCGTCACCACTACCGGGCTGTCCAAGCCGGTGGACCTCGTGACACAGGCGACGGCGATGAGCACAACCCAACCTCCGACGCTATTGCCAGACACAGTTCCGATTCCCATAGCTCCTGAGAATGCTGAATCTCCACAACCCAATCCTTTCATGCTTCCCGGGAGCAAACAAGCACAAGATAATGCTAATTCTTCAGTTACAAACAATCTTTCGAATCGGATGTCCTACGGTGACGAGGAGTACCTGCGCGCATTACAAACCAATCAGCAAGGTTATCGGATTAAAGTTCAACAGGCAGTTGAGTTAGGTTTGATCAATAGCCGCGAATTCCAGGATCGCCGGGAGGATCTTTATATCGCGGCTCTGCCAGTGACCTTGGAACGTTACAACTTCGCTGCTCAGGCGTTTTTCACAGAACAAGTCATCCGTCGGTCAACCGGCAGCCGCCTGGCAGACGCTGGACAACTTTGGCAGTTGGATACGGATTCCGGCTTGCTTCGGCGATTCCCTACAGGTGCACAACTGCTGATTCAATTGGCGAATCAGATAGTGATCGATCTGGGATCGGACCAACCGAACGTCGCAGTTTCGAACCTCGCTCTCAGTCTGTTTCAACCGTTCCTGCGAGGCGGTGGATTTGCCGTTAATCTTGAGGGTTTGACGCAATCGGAACGCAACATGCTTTATGCGATGCGCTCTTACGCTCGTTTTCGCAAGCTCTTTTATGTTGCCACGGTCGCAGGGTCAGCAGGCAGGCTTGGTCTAACGAATAATCCTTACGGATTACAAGGGCTCTCCGTGAACTTGGGTCGCGGCATTGGTGGCAACTTGACCGCTCCTGTTGTGGGGTTCTACCCCTTGCTGCAACAAGCCGCAATTATCGCTAATCAAATGAAAAACGTTTCAGCATTGGAGCAACTCTTGCGGCAATATCAAGCCTTTCGCGAAGGGGGTCAAATTGCTGATCTCCAAGCTGGTCAGGTCGAAGTGCAATTGCTGCAGAGCCGGGGCAACCTACTTGGTCAGGGTGGTGCGGGTGCCGGTGGAGGTGGTGGCATACGGGGATATCTTGATGCACTTGATAATTTTAAGCTGCAACTCGGCTTACCAATGACAGTTGCGCTCGATTTGGATAGTTCACCCCTTAAGCCAATTCGCGACCAATTGGCCCGCTTCGAGGCTGTTTACAGCGATCTTCAGGAACTTGAAGCAGAAGCTCGTCAGTATGATCCCTCCTTGCCCGCCGATCAATTTCGGCCACGATGGCGACGTTTGCTAACGGAATCAAAACTGCTGAAAGGTACCGCCTTTAGCCAAGGTATCGCTCAGAGATGGGATATTTGGGCGAGACGGACCGATGACCAAGTGACAGCCGAGTTGGCCAGCCTGCGGAAACTCCGAGCGGAATTGCTTGATCGAAAGGCCGAGCGCGAACGCCTTGGTCAGCCGGATTTACCGGAAGATCTCAAACGGCTCGCTCAAATCGAAAGTGAACTCGATTTGGGTACGTTTGAACAAGCCGTTCGAACCTACGAAGCTCGCCCTTGGCTCAAAGAGAAAGGACAGACAGCAGCAGGGTTACAAGCAACAGCTGCCCGGAACATGTTCAACGCCTTTTACCAGTTAGCACTGGAAGGCCGAAATGAACGATTACTCCAAACGCGCCGGCAATGGCCGGAACTACCCAGTTTACCAGTTAACGGAATCGATGTGCTTGCTGCCCCTTTGGATGAAGCGTACACAGCGGGGATTCAGTCGGCACTATCGAATCGATTAGACCTGATGAACGCACGGGGGCAGGTTGTCGATGCGTACCGGCAGATTGCAGTCCAAGCAAATTCATTGCAAGGTGTGTTCGATGTCCGGTATGATTTAAATGCGACATCACCACCGGGAGAAAATACGCCCTTTGCCTTCGCACCGGATCGGACCCGCCATCAGTTAACGCTTCGAGCGGAATTACCGTTAGTGCGCCGTGCTGAACGAAATAACTACCGAGCCTCCTTGATTGGATACCAACGTCAACGTCGTACACTGATGGCGTTTGAAGACAATATAGCAAACGATGTGCGAAGCGATATTCGGGCCTTACGAACGATCGCAGAACTGTACAAGATCCAGCAACGGGTAGTGGAACTGGGATACTCACAGGTTGATAATGCTCGCGAAACGTTCTTTGCGCCCTTGGCAGCCAACCAGGTTGTGGATCCCGGTGCATCCGCTGCCTTAACGCAACAGTTGCTCGATGCCCAAAACCGCCTTTTGAACGCACAGAACACGTTGTACACCTACTGGGTGAGTTATCTGACGGCTCGCATGAATTTGTACCTCGACTTGGAACTCATGCAAATTGACGAACGTGGAGTATGGATCGATGAGCAAGCACCCGGAATTAACGACCCAGCGGGATCCAGCTCTGACCAGCAGCCCGGAGAACGGCTCCCACTCCCCCAACCCGTCGGTCCCGCTGACCGCAGGTAGCTCCGCACGAACCGTCCCTGGGCGAAATCGCACCAGTGGACGGCGAAAATATTGGGTAGCGTCGTTTATTGGTTTAATATTCGGTGGCTTCGGATTGGCGTATTACTTCACTCGGCCTGAGGGACCTCGGGCCGATGTGATTTTACACACGGTCAAGCGAGAGCAGCTGTTCGTGACCGTTACCGAAAAAGGGACCTTGGAAAGCGCTAAGAACCGCGACATTGTTTGCCGAGTTCGGGCTGGCAATAAAGGTTACGCCACCACCATCAACGAGGTGATTCCCGATGGGACGCGCGTGAAGCGCGGCCAGAAGCTCATGACGTTGGACGACTCGGCGTTAAAGGACCAAGAAGACGCTCAAATTATCACCGTGAAGCAAGCCGCGGCGGCAGCAGTTAAAGCCGAAAAAGAATACCAGATTGTTAAGGAGCAGACAGAAGGTGCCATCGCATTGGCCCGAGATACAGTCGAGAATACGCGCATTGAATTGGAAAAATACACAGGTACGGTATACGACCCCAATCGCGCGCCTTACGGAGCAGTGGCTGGAGCAACGGCTACGCTGATCGAAACCGGTCTTTTCCGCCAAACCTTGGACGATTTGAACGGCCAGATCGCATTGGCACAGGCCAACGTGGAACAAAATCGGGAGCGCTCCGATTGGGCACAACGCATGGTCAAGCTTTCCTACATGAGCCCGGCCCAGGCCCAATCTGAGAAATCGCGTCTCGATAGCTCCCTTGAAGACCTGCGGAGCAAACTGGCCAAACGCGACCAGCTCATCAATTATGACCGCCGTCAGCAACTCACCGTCTTGCGGGGTGCCTTCGATGATGCCCAACGCAAGCTTCGTCAGGCCGAACTCGAAGCCGAAGCCAAGCAAGCCACAGCCAAGACCGAGTGGGAAACCAGTATGGACCTTCTTGCTCAACAGCAAGAAAAGCTGGCCGACATCCGACGCCAGCGAAAGGAATGTGAAATTTACGCTCCGATGGACATCAAGGATGATTCGATGGTGGTTTACTTCAAACCGGAAGGAAACCGGTTTGGGCAGTCCAGTCAGGGTTTGATCGAGCAAGGGGCGCAGGTCAAAGAAGGGCAAAAGATGCTGCGGATCCCCAACCTCGATGAAATGCAGGTCAACACCAAAGTGCACGAAGCCATGGTCTCGCGTATCAAGATTGGCCAACGTGCCACGATCAAGGTGGATGCATTGCCCGATCGACAGTTCGTCGGTAGTGTGGCGTGGAAATCCGCCGTTGCCAATCAAACGGATTCGTGGATCTCGGACGTGAAGCTCTACCAAACAATCGTCCGAGTGGATGGAGAGCTCGGTCCGGATGGACAGATCATCCCTCTTGCCGGGGAGATTTTGAACCCCGATATGACAGCCGAAGTAACTATCAACGTGGATGCAACGCCTCATCCTGTCCTGACAGTACCCATGCAATCTATTATTGGCGGCGCAGAAATGGGTGCTACGCGGGAGGTCTTTGTGAAAAATCCAGCAAGCCCGACAGGATATGAACGAAGACCCGTCGTACTCGGACTCTACAATGAAAAAATGGTCGAAATTCGCAGTGGTCTTCAGGAAGGCGACGAAGTCGTTACCAACCCCAAAGTCCTTCTCACGGATGCCAAGACCAAGACACGGGATGCCGAGGAAACTGGCAACGAAAGCAAGGATACTGAGAAAAACACTGAGAAGTCACCCAATCCGCAAGGTGTTGGTTATCCGGGGGGAGGCAAGGCTGGTATCGGTGGGGCTGGCCCAGGGGGAGGCATGCCGGGGGGGGGAGCACCCAGCGGTGGTATGCCGGGAGGAAGTATACCGGGCGGTGGTATGCCAGGAGGAACCAAGGGCACAAAGACCGGAAAGAGCGGAAAAGCTGGACCACCCAATGGGGCTTTCCCGGGTGGTCCACCAGCGGGCAAGCCGAGTGCTGCTGGTTAATGGATTGTTCAGATCTGCGGCCTGAAATAGCACCAGGCCGCTTAGACTAATCGTTCGTTAGCTCAATCCACCCGATACGCCAGCATATGCCAGCCATAGTACGCATAGTTGACCTTTATAAAGACTATTACATGGGGACGCAAACGGTTCACGTCCTCAAGGGTCTCAATCTATCGTTTGATGAGGGTGATTTTGTTGCACTCATGGGTCCTTCTGGTTCGGGAAAGTCCACACTCCTCAACGTTCTTGGATGCCTGGACCGCCCCACCAGTGGTGCTTACTACCTTGGCGATGCCAACGTGGCCGGCATGGATGACGATCAACTTTCGGCGATTCGCAGTACCTACCTTGGCTTCATTTTTCAATCGTACAATTTGCTCCCCCAATACACCGTAGTCGAGAACATCGAATTGCCATTGCTCTACCAAGGAGTGCGGTTGAATGAAGCGACCAAGCAGCGCTGCATAGCACTTGCTGAAATGGTAGGGCTCGCGGAACGGCTTGACCATCGACCCTTGCAGTTGTCCGGGGGTCAACAACAACGGGTTGCCATTGCTCGCAGCTTGGTCAACGATCCACACCTGATCCTTGGAGACGAGCCGACAGGCAACCTGGATTCGAAAACCAGTGTCGAAATCATGCAAATGCTGCGCGAATTAAACAAAAGTGGCAAGACCATCATTATGGTGACTCACGAAAATGACATCGCGGCTTGGGCTCGCCGGGTTGTTCGACTTAGGGATGGACGTGTTGAATCGGATACGCGTAATGACACCCGAAGCATGGTGGAGATGAGCCAATGACAACGGTCACGACATTGTCGCTCACGAATCCCCTGCTTATCGGAGTCGGGACCCTGATCCTCTGCGGATTGGTTGCCTGGGTTGTGGGGATCAACCGCCATTCAGCTACAGCTTCATTCGCCAAACTTCAACGCAGCGTGAGCCTGGCAATTAAGAGCCTGTGGTTGCACAAGCTACGATCATTTCTATCGGTATTGGGTATCATCATTGGAATCGCCTCGGTGATCGCCCTGATGGCGTTTGGCGAAGGTTCCATGCAAGATGCTCTCGATGACATCAAACGACAAGGTGCAACCAATATCATTGTTCGGAGTGTGAAACCGCCGGACGATTCCGTGGCCACCACCGCGACTTGGGTCACAACCTATGGACTGGTGAAGAAGGATCTCGATCGCTTTGCCACGCTGGGAGATGCCATCGTGCGATTGGTACCCCTGCGAGTTTTTCCAAGCACTGCACGCTATCGAGAACGGGTGCTTAACGCGCGGGTGATCGGAACCACTCCTGACTATGCCGATGTCCACAAATTCGAACTCGCCAGCGGTCGTTTCCTCAGCGACGCCGACAGTAAGGACCGTGTGAACTATTGTGTACTCGGTTCCGAAGCTGCCGATAAATTATTTCCCTTTGAAGATCCAATAGGTAATGTAGTTCAAATTCGTGGCTTCGATTTCACGGTGATCGGTGTTATTCGTGAGCGGATGCCGACCGGTGGCACAGGCGGTAGCCAAGCAGCCGAGGAATATAATCGAGATATCTACATCCCGCTAACCACGAGTACAGCTCGATTTGGCGAGATCATATCGGTGAGGACATCGGGCAGCCGGGTTAATGAAAAGGTGCAGTACAACCAAGTCACTATCACTGTGTCAGATATCGATAAGGTTCGTCCGGTGGGCGAAGCGATTCGCGCTATCTTGGAGGAAGAACACAAGAGTAAAAAGGATTGGGTTGTAACCATCCCTCTTGATCGCCTCGAAGAGGCTGAGCGGGCCAAGAATCGGTTCCTGACCTTGATGGCGATGATCGCGTCGATTTCCTTGCTGGTTGGTGGGATAGGCATCATGAATATCATGTTAGCCACAGTTACGGAGCGGACCCGTGAAATTGGCATCCGGCGAGCATTGGGGGCTAAACAGAAGGATATCGTGATGCAATTCCTTGTTGAGGCTGTTGTTCAGACGACGGTCGGGGGACTGTGTGGGGTGGTGATCGGAATTGCATCCATCTACACCGTACCAGCTATCTGGGATTTGCTCCGCGAAATGGGTTGGTTCTCAGGTCCACCCTTACCTGCAAAAATTCACGTACCAATTATATTCATCTCCCTGATCTTCTCAATTTTTGTAGGTGTAGCCTTTGGCCTATATCCTGCCTGGCGTGCTTCCCGACTTGATCCGATTGAGGCTTTACGACACGAATGATCCGTGCAAATTGCCAACGATGGCAACATAAAACCTAACAAATTCGCTTTATATGATTCTCCAGCCGGTGCTGCAGATGCGGTAACCGACTTGGGGAAACCCTAGTGGGCACACACCATTCATGTGCAGTAAAAGATATACCAATGTTAACAATTAAGTTTGTAACTTTCACTTTGGAAAAGTTGGAAAAAGAACTATCTAAAAATTCGATCCACATCGCTAAATTGACGCCCGCCATTCTGATATGAAATTCAGTCTATGTCGAGTTATGATTGACCAACCTCGATTTGAATTCAAAGCCCCGTAGTGTAGTGCTCTAACGTGCAGACTAGTACAAGCAGATTGGTCAACAGTGACCCGCGCATTAGTTTTTGATTTTGATCGAGCAAGCTCTATTTTGTGATTTACGGTATGGGCAAGTTCTTTAGCTCAAAGGGAACATCAAACTCGATAAGCGGCGCGGGTGTTTCGTAAATCAACGACCATCCCTTCGCCAAGGGGGACGCTGCACCAGGGAATGAATATTTGGCAATCACCTTCCGACCACCGCCCTTCTCCTCCAAGATCGAGTACTCGTATCCTGTGGCCTCATAGGTTTTACTTGCATCCGGACTAATTAATCGAGGTCGGTTGTCCCGAAGCCAAACTTCTGCTTCAAAACTCTCAAAAATCGGTTGGCCAATGGGGTAAAGCAATTCTAACTCGAAAATCCAGGAGTCTTCATCTGAAACAATCCGTTTCAAAGACACGCCGACTTTTTCTTGACTCTGCACAATAGGCAATGATGTCTGCAAGCTATCGAAACGAAAGGCAAGTATCTTCGCTGAAGCGGTGACGCGGTATGTGCCCGCCAACACGGCAATCTGTTTACTTTCAGCTGTTAGACCATGGATTGACAATTTCAATTCCGTTTTCGCTCCGTCCGGTTGAACCCAAGCTATAGTCGATTTCGCCTCCAACGGTCTGCCACGGTCGTCGAAAGCTTTCGTGATTCGCGGGCTGGCAGCAACGCGATAAACCGGATAACGGGGCTCCCAATGTAAGTTCAAATACACCTCGTGACTTGTTGTTCCATATTCCAAAAGCGTCTTGCCAACCACTTGGGAAGCAACGAGCCGGAAAGGTCCATGAATAGAGCTGATGAAGTGTCCTTCCCCTTTGGGCTGTAAGGCGATCTTCCGTCCCCCATCGCTGAGGACAATCTTGGCATTACAATTGGTAGCTAGAGTTTCCAAAGAGTCCCACAATGATTGACCATTCACTTCTATTGTACATTTCGATTTCGTGAGCACTGGATCTGCCGTGATGGTCATTCCTACCCGTTTTGACAGCTCTGCCACGATTTCGCCCAACGGTTTATCTTTTTCAAGCAACGTAACCGTAGTCGGTGCCAATATAGAGTCTGCAGTTGAGCAAAAGCTAAATGCTGTGATGACAAACCCGCAGAGACTTAACCGTACGTTTGCCCACATAGTTCATTAAGAAAAACGTGCTTTCGTCCAACCGCACACACGGTGTGGTCATTGGCTAGACGAGTAGGAACTCTGCTAGTATCGTAACAATTGAACCTGATTTGTACGACCCCTGACCTGGGCAATTTCCTCCTCCCAGCATCCCGGGTTCCCCTAACGGAGAAATGAATGCACGTCCGCCTCGAAGACGTGATGGCTAATCGGAATCAACGTCTGCCAGAGGATACCGATCCCCAGGAAACCACCGAGTGGCTTGAGGCGATGGAGGCCGTGCTTAAACACGGCGGGACGGAACGAGCACGTTTTCTGCTTGAAACATTAATCTCCCAGGTCGCCAAACTCGGCAATTCCAAGATCCCCTCGGGTGTGACTACCCCTTACGTCAACACCATTCCTGCTGAGCGTGAAGTCCCCCCACCAGGGGACCGGGCATTAGAACGGCGAATTAAAAGCTTGGTGCGTTGGAACGCAACCGCCATGGTTGACCGCGCGAATCGCACCACGAATGTCGGAGGTCACATCGCCACCTTCGCCAGTGCTGCAACCCTCTACGAGATTGGGTTTAATCATTTTTTCCGTGGCCGAACTGATAATTTCCCAGGTGACGTGGTCTTCTTCCAGGGGCACGCGAGCCCTGGTATGTATGCTCGGGCATTCCTGGAAGGGCGACTCTCAGAGCAACAGCTCTTGAACTTCCGGCGTGAACTTCAACAAGGTGGTGGTCTTTCCAGTTACCCACACCCGTGGTTAATGCCTGGCTTTTGGCAGTTCCCAACCGTGAGCATGGGACTTGGACCAATTATGTCCATCTATCATGCTCGATTCAACCACTACCTACAGGATCGTGGTCTTGCAAACACCCAGGACGTTCGAGTTTGGGCGTTCCTTGGCGACGGCGAGTGTGATGAACCAGAGACATTAGGGGCGATCGGGTTGGCGGGGCGAGAAAAACTCGACAACCTGACTTGGGTGATCAACTGCAACCTACAACGTCTGGACGGGCCTGTTCGCGGGAATGGGAAAATCATTCAGGAACTGGAAGGAATCTTCCGAGGAGCGGGTTGGAATGTCATCAAGGTGATTTGGGGCACCGGCTGGGACCAGCTTCTCAGCAACGATCATACGGGAGCATTGGCCCGCCGGATGATGGAGGTGGTTGATGGGGAGTACCAGGAATACGTGGTCAAAGGCGGGGCGTTTATACGTGACAAGTTCTTTAACACTCCCGAACTCAAAGCGCTGGTGGAGCATTTGTCCGATGAGGACTTGGCTGCCCTGAAGCGCGGCGGTCACGATCCAGTCAAGGTTTACAACGCCTACAAAGCTGCTGTTGAACACAAAGGCGAACCCACAGTTATCCTGGCTAAAACTGTGAAGGGCTACGGTACCCCAAGCGAGGGGAAAAACGTTGCTCATCAGGATAAGAAACTGATCTTAAAATTGGACCCTACCGATGGCGTTCCCCTGGAGACTGATGCAAAGGAGAAAGAGCAACTCGAACGCCGTAAGGCTCTGAAGAAATTTCGGGACCGATTCGAACTACCTATCACCGATGAGCAGATCGATAGTATCCCCTTCTACCGCCCACCCGATGATTCACCTGAGATCAAGTACCTCAAGGCTCGCCGACAGGCTTTGGGTGGATACCAGCCCTTCCGAAACACCGAATTTAAGCCGATCCAACCCCCTGCTCGCAAGGTATTTGAAACTCTCTATCAAGGCACCGTGGCAGGTAAACCTCAATCGACTACGCTCGCTTGGGTCAACCTGATGACGGGTCTAATGCAAGACCCCAACGTCGGCAAGCTGATTGTGCCGATTGTTCCCGATGAGGGTCAAACTTTTGGTATGCCACCGATGTATAATCGGTTCGGCATATATTCAACCGTTGGTCAAATCTATACGCCCGTAGATAAAGGCACTTTAACTGAATATAAAGAGCGGACTAATGGACAGATTCTTCAGGAGGGAATTAGTGAAGCCGGTGCGATGTCCAGCTTCATTGCCGCTGGTACCACCTATAGTACGCACGGCGTGAACACAATTCCCTTTTATGTCTACTATTCCATGTTTGGTTTTCAACGGATTGGCGACCTTGCATGGGCTGCTGCCGACGCCCGCTGTCGTGGGTTTATGATGGGTGGAACAGCTGGTCGAACGACACTCAATGGCGAGGGCTTACAACACGAGGATGGTCACAATCACCTGATAGCTCTCACTATTCCGACTTGCCGAGCCTACGATCCAGCCTTCGCCTACGAACTGAGTGTCATCATAGAAGAAGGCATTCACGCCATGTTCGTCCGTGGTGAAGAGTGTTTTTATTATCTCACAATCTATAACGAAGCTTACGATATGCCCCCGATGCCAAGCGAAACAGTTCGCGACGGCATCATTCGGGGACTTTATCCCTTCCGCGTTCTTAAACCCGATGGTGCCAGACTTGAAGTGCAAATTCTTGGCAGTGGTGTTATCTTGAATGAGGCACTTCGAGCTCAACAAATCCTTGCTGATAAGTTTGGTATCGCCAGTACGGTGTATAGCGCCACGAGCTACCAAATGCTTCGAAAGGATGCCTTGGAGTGTGAGCGCTACAACCGGCTTCATCCCCAGTTACCACCTAAGGTACCCTATGTGAGCAAAGTGCTCGGATCAACCCAGGGACCAATAATTGCTACAAGCGACTATATGCGGAGCTTACCCGAACAGGTGGCACCATATCTTAACGGACGTTTGTTTGCATTGGGTACTGATGGTTTTGGCCGAAGTGATACCCGCCCAGCATTGCGTCGCTTCTTCGAAATCGACGCGGAGCATGTGGTAATCGCCGCGCTCTACGCACTTGCACAACGACAAGAGGTCGATTCGAGTTTGGTTGCCAAGGCGATTCAGGAATTTGGAATCAATCCCGATGCACCAGCACCTTGGACGGTCTAAGCCGCAGATAAATTCGAGTAGGATCGACCATACTTAACTAGACTTTAGGTCTGGACAATCATCTCGCAAATGCAATTGAGGTTGGCATGGAATTTCGTTTACCAGAGTTAGGTGAAGGCATTGAATCGGCAACCGTAACCGAGGTTCGGGTGAAACCGGGTGATCAGGTAACCACGGGACAACCGGTCCTTGCAATTGAGACTGAAAAAGCAGGTGTCGAGGTACCCGTCGAGTCCTCTGGTGTTGTCGATCAGGTCTACGTTAAGCCAGGTGATAAAGTGCGAGTGGGTGCAGTGATCTTGACGCTGATAAGTAGCCCAGCACCTGCCCACAGCACGCCACCGATTCCTAGCTTTGGGCCAGATCGTCAGTCGCTTCAAGGACCCCAACGAATCGAGTCAACTCCCGTACCAGACACGCTGGCGAAGACTAGCCGTGTATCTGGGCCCAAATCCACAGAGCCGCAAAGAGTTGAAACCCAGCCCCGAGAGTTCACGACAACGAAGCCAACTGGTAACGGATCTTCTACCCGAACAATCATTGCAGCGGGTCCAGCAACGCGTCGGCTTGCACGCGAGCTGGGAGTTGCTTTGGCAGAGATTCCCGGTACTGGTCGTGGCGGGCGAGTAACACTCGACGACGTAAAAACCTTTATACGGACTGAACGACAACGAATTCGAGAGACACGCACGGCAGCCGCGGGAATGAATCATTTTGCTGTTCCCCCCTTGCCCGATTTTAGTAAATACGGGCCCATCGAAATCCAAGACGTACCACAAATTCGCCAAACCATCGCCAAAAATTTGACTATTGCCTGGCGGACCATGCCGTTGGTGACCCAACACGATATGGCCGACATCACTGAACTCGAGGCAGGTCGGAAACGAGTCGTTGGAGGACTTCCTAAGGATGCGCCCAAGATCACGATGACTGCCCTTGCAGTTAAGGCCTCCGTTGCTGCACTGCGAGAATTCCCACAGTTCAACAGCAGCTTCGATATGAACTCGGGAAAGCTAATTTTAAAGCGCTACTACCACATCGGTATCGCAGTCGATACGCCACGTGGACTGGTTGTACCGGTCATTCGAGATGCTGACAAAAAGAGCATCCGTGACATAGCAGCCGAATTGTCTTCACTGGCCCTGAAAGCTCGGGATGGAAAGTTGACAATTGAAGAAATGCGCGGCGGAACATTCACCATATCCAATCTGGGTGGCATCGGCGGTACCGCGTTCACACCGATTGTGAATTACCCCGAGGTCGCTATCTTAGGTCTTTCACGCTCTTCGTTACAACCGGTCGTACGAAATGGGGAAATTGTAGCACGACTCTTGATGCCCTTGAGCCTGACATACGATCATCGAGTTATTGATGGAGCTGATGGGTGCCGGTTTACAGTCCGATTAGCGCAACTCTTCAGTGACCCATTACGGTTGCTTATGGAATCTTAATTTTTCCATGGTGGCCAAGAGTGCTAATATACGACTGCATTTACTGGCCAATACCACTTCGCGATGGGATAACCCATGAAATCGCTTGGCATTTTTCTTCTCTGCTCAGGCACCTTTGTACTAGCCGCAGCACTTCACAACAACAAGATTCAGCAATCCGCTACACCCATCCAACCTTTGACGCAGTCAACACGACTGCCTGATTCACCTCGATATTGGAAAGGGAACCTTCATACCCACTCGTTGTGGAGCGATGGTGACGACTTCCCAGAGATGATCACTGATTGGTATAAGAACCATGATTACAACTTCTTGGCTTTGTCTGAACACAATGTGATAGCCGAGGGAGAAAAATGGGTGGACGCAACAAGCACTGCTACCCGGAATGTTGCCCTTCAAAAGTATGTCGATCGATTCGGCACTCGCTGGGTTGAACAACGAGTCCGTGGTGGTCAGAACCAAGTCCGTCTCAAGCCCTTGGCCGAGTTTCGTAGCCTGCTCGAAGAGCCTGGTAGATTCCTCATGATTCCAGCCGAGGAAATCACTCATAGTTATGGCAAACGTCCTATTCACATTAACGGCATCAATTTACGTGACACAATTCAGCCTCTGGATGGCTTAAACGCAATTGAAACAGTTACAGTCAATCTTCGCCAAGTGAGTGATCAGAGTCGGAAAACAAATCGTGCGATGATTGCATTTCTCAACCACCCCAACTTTGGTTGGGGTTTACGAGCCGAAGAAATGCTCATCACTCCGGAATTGAAGTTCTTTGAGGTCTACAACGGCCATCCCGGGGTCCGCAACTATGGCGATACGGATCACGCCTCCTGTGAGCGCGTGTGGGATATCACACTAGCGTTGCGGTTGGGGCAGCATGGATTACCAATTGTCTATGGGTTGGCAACCGACGATGCTCACGGGTATCACGAATATGGGATTGGTAAAGTCAATCCCGGGCGTGGCTGGGTGATGGTCAAGTCATCCCATCTCACTGCCGAGAGCATCGTCAAATCCCTCGAAAAGGGGGAATTTTACTCAAGCACTGGTGTGCAACTCGACGAGGTGGCCCGTCAGGGCGACACTATCCAACTCAAGATTCGCGGGGAACCGGGTGTCACTTACAAGACACAGTTTATCTCGACGCTCAAAGGCACCAACCTGTTAGCTACACCTAAAACCGTGAAAGACTCGACCGGCAAAGAAGAGCCAGTCACTGGCGATTATTCACCGGAAATCGGCAAGGTGATCGCTGAATCCAACGATTTGCGTCCCATGTACAAGCTCACGGGTGATGAGTTGTACGTTCGGGCCAAGGTGATTAGCAGTAAACCTCACCCAAACCCGTATGCCAAAGGCGATGTGGAAGTCGCCTGGACACAACCGATCGTTCCGTGACAATGCCCATCGGTCCTGTCTCGAATGACGAGCGAACTAATTAAAGGTTTCGGTCGCCGTACTCTCCTAAAGCTCTACCTTTCATGAAAGAATCGCAGATAGGTCACATAGCTGCCAAACGCTAAGATCGCGGAGGCAACGAGGCCAAGTGCTAGATAGCCGTGCCGGGTTGCAGACCAGTAACCGGCATCCTCCGCGTAAGCGTCTGGCGTCCATGCGACAGCAGCCTGGGCACTTTCGACCTTCCGAAAGAACTCGCGAGCGAACTTGGCCTCAGTTGGATCGCTTGGGAGTGCTACCGTGAAATAGGTTCCTCCAAAAACGGGTAACTGCTGATCTCGGACGGCTACGGCACGGCCCACCAGCTCAGCGATGCGCGGTGCCCGACGACGCAATTCAACCAGGAAACGAAACAGATTCGCATTATCGCGCGTATCCTGACTCCCACCATCCACGCGCATCAATTTGTAGGCCCAGTAAGGAAGCAAGTTTGCTAATGGCCAGTGAGCCGACCTTTCCACCTCTGTTTGATACTGATCCGGTCGGATATCGGGATTCAGCGGGAAACCTTTTCCCAACCGCTGAGCTCCCTTTTCGAGAGCAAATCGCTCGAAGAAGGTCGCCCCGCCGGCCAATTGCTCAATTCCTCCCACCAATGCGAATACGGGGAACCGTTGCTTCAAGGTGGCCTCAGTGGTCGCGAGATCCTCACTTGCGACAAGCCCCCATTGACGGGCTTGGTCGTCCCGATCGGATACCTCCACCGGCACAGCAAGAATCGCACCGTTGATCGAACAGAGAGGCCACCGCGTCGTGGCAATCAATCCCAATACATGAATCAATCGTGCAATCGCTTTGCTCCGCAATCGCTCATTTTGCAATACCGTACCCACTTCTTTACTTGGAGGCATTGCGGAAGTAACCGGATGTGGTCCTTGTTCAACCGAAAGCTCCCGGATCCGGCGTTTTTCATCATCCGTGAGTGGCCGATTCTCGTCACGAGCGCGACGGATTATGCGCTGAATTTCTGCCAGCGGCTGCCCAACTCCGACACTTGCTGCAACGCCTCCATCGACCGTGATTCCAACGGATTGATCAACTCCAATCGACACCCCAACACCAATGCTCTGATAAGCCGAGTCATAAACATCACTGGCTGCTACCTCGCCAGCACAGCTAACCCAGTTTTGGATGCCCAGCAAGCTTGCCCCGGGCAGAGTTAGATAAATTCCATCTCGATTGGCAAAGACACGGATGGGACTTCCTGGGGCGCTACCGCCGGAAACGACCAGACCATGCGGCAGCGACCGGAATAGGTGATCAAATCCCATTGAGCACTCGCCAAATACCAGAATCAAAGGTGTATCCGCGATACCGATACCGGCCTTGTCGAGCGCCTCGAGTATCTCAGCCCAAGCTTGATCAATATCGGGGAAATCGCTTGTAGGTTTACCTGGTGCGAGCAACACAATCCACCACCGCACCGCCCATGCGAGAAGATAAAGCAACAGAAACAAGGCTGGCAGCCAAAACTTCTGGAACTCAACCGGTGCCCGTCCGATGTACTCCCGGAGACCCGCCTCTTTTTCGAGGTAAAAGAGGCCGACGAGCATGCCACACACCAGCACCACATGGACAAACCAAGCCAGAGCAACCGGGGCAACCGGTCGAACAATCATCGGCACTATAGCCCCAGCAACCCAGCGGAAGAGTGTTGCAAGCCTATCCAGCAACTTCATCGTGTTACCCTCAGTTCTGCCAAAAGAGGGCCAGGACGAAAAACATGCCCAGGAGAATAGCGATGAGAACACCACTGATCAGACGCTGACTCATTTTCCGATAAGCTGCGATCCCCACTAATTCAGGAACATCGGTGACGGGAGCTTTCTCCGCCAACCGTGGCAGTTCCTTACTGAGTTGACGGGTCACGCGCGATCGGGTCATCTGAACCCATTCCCGAAGTTTCTCCGGCGTCTCACCCATTTCCCCTCGAAATCCCAACAACACGCACAGCAAGAACACCTCTTGAGCCTCTGCAGCCGAGGGTATTGCTTCTGCAAGACGTGCCTGAGCCCAGAAGTTCGAATAGCGAATATTGGTACGGTATAGCGCCGATTCGAGTTTGTGTTCATCCCATTCCCGCCAACCGGCGTCGATCAGCACCTCATCCAACCAACACGTCAGAGCATAACGGATGCCCAAGAACTCTTGGCCCGGTTGGTCCACTCCGGTGGAAACGTTTGGATCTTGCTCATTGCCCCACGGCGGTGGCGAGTTGGCCGAACCCAAGAGTTCCTTCAGTTTGGCTTGCTCGGTCCCAAGGTGCGGACGGACCCCCGACAACACCCGATCACGCAGTTTGATGCCATGCAGGAGTACACTTTGGTACTGATTCACCAACTCAACACGCACAACTCACCCCCCGAAGCTGTTTCCAACCGTGCTCATTACGAGAGTACCTCGCCAAGATTGCCGGGATCCGATATCCTCACTGGCATTGATAGCTTCACCGGCTCCGGACATCCCATGAACCCCCGACCAGTTCACTGGCACGAAGGCATGTTCCTTCGGCCCCATCATTTCCAAGCCGCCGACCGATACACGGCACGGCTTCTTGCCGATAATCTGCGGATGCTCCAATGGCATGGCTGGGGGTTACGCCGCTTGACCCTCGATTGGGAAGCGTTGGGCGGATTCCGCCTCCTCATCCGCGAACTGGAGGCGCGATTCCGTGACGGAACAGTCCTCATTCTCCCCGATGATTCCCCCGCTCCGGACGTCGACCTGAAGTCGGCCTTTGCCGACCGAACCCATCTCGACGTGTTCCTGGGCATACCGAAATGGCGGCCCGGGCAACCCAACCTCGTGGCGAGCACGGCGACCGCACCAGCCCGCTTCCGTTCTCTCACTCTAACCATCGACGATGAAAATACCGGTGGAAATCCGCAACCGCTCGTATTTCGGTCACCCGAAGTCCAGGTGCTATTGGGTGAGGACGACCAGGCTGGATACGAGGTCCTTCCGATCTGTCGGCTGGAAAAGTCGGACCGTGCCGAGGCCACGCCCAAACTGGCTACGGGCTTCATTCCGCCGGTGTTGGCCTGCGAGGCCTGGCCGGCACTCCAGACCGACATCCTCCAAAATCTGATGTACCGCCTGAACAAAAAGATCGAAGTGCTGGCTGCGGAGGTTACCTCGCGCGGCATCTCCTTCGACAGCCATTCACCCGGTGCGGCAAAACGGCTCCACCAATTGACTCGCATGAATGAAGCTCACACGGTTTTGGGTCATATCGCATTCGCATCGGGGATCCATCCCGAACAAGCTTACCTCGAACTGTGCCGAATTGTCGGACAACTGGCCATCTTTGGCCCCTCGGCTCGACCACCGGCGCTGCCCCGTTACGATCATGATGATCTGGGCGGCTGTTTCTGGAAGGTCAAGCAATATATCGATGCCTTGCTCGCCGACGTTCAAGATCCGACTTACGAGGAACGGCCCTTTGTGGGAGCGGGGTTGCGAATGCAGGTGACCCTCGAGCCTGTCTGGTTGGAAGCCGGCTGGAAGATGTACCTGGGGGTTCGTTCCAGCGTCCCGGCGGACGATTGTATTCGCATTTTGACCCGTCCCGAACGCCTGGGCATGAAGATCGGTAGTTCCGACCGCGTCGACACGATTTTCACCAAAGGTCAGGAAGGATTGCGCTTCACCCCGTGCCCCCGCCCACCGCTTGAGTTGCCCTCCCCCATCGCCACCCCTCCAAGTTTGACCTACTTCGAGGTCTCCCGGGAGTCGGCCACCAACGAATGGACCCACGTCACAAAAGCCAAAACGTTGGCCATTCGTGTTCAGGAAAAAGACGTCGTTGGGTCGATTGATGGACAACGCACTCTCACTATTCGTACAGGAAGTCAATCCAATACCTTCACGTTCACGTTGTACCTGGTTCCTGACAAGGGCTAACAGTCGTTGGGCGGTTGGCTGAACTCGCGCCTTACTTCTTTTCCTTTTCCTTCTCGTCGAGCCCCAGCAGGCGATCCAGTTCGTCGAGCGTATTCTTTTCTCGAACTATTGCTCGCATGAGTTGGGGAAACGCGAGCTTGCCGAGTTTCACACACCGTTCCAGCAAAAGCGGGATTGGGCTATGCGGTTCCAGCCGTTGCAAGGCGGCCGCGATCTGCTCGATTTGTCGGTAAAGCCCCTCCCGTGTCTCTACAGGGGTCGGTGATGAAGGCGTTCGACCGGCCGATGAAGTTGGCTGGGTGGTGTCCGGGGGGGCAGCCGCGGTTGGCGTGGCCGCACCGGGGACGAGCTCAAAGTTCTTCGCTGCAGCAATATTTGCTACGGCCTCGATACAACGTTCAATCGCCAATCCCAGATTGTTTGTGGCTCCCGAGGACAGATAATTGGGAGCCTGATCCTGATCGACCCGGCGCAAATCCAGTTGAGCGACCAGATCCTTTAAGGCCTGGCGAGCCTCAACCAAATCGGCATGGACCACGCGCAGATTCTCCAATTCCTCTCGGGTAGCTTTGGTCAGGGCCTCTTTGTAAAGAGCCGCGCGCTCCTTGTTTTGCATATCCATTAGGCTGAAACTCCCCAACTGAGTTCGCAGGAGGGGTATGCCCATTACCGTACGGGGGAATTTGCCCCCCTTTTCGGCATCGTTGAGCCACAGGATGTACCCTTCGCGGATATCGGTGGTATCGCCCTCGTCGGGTATGGGGTACAAGCGTTCCCAGCAGACTTCAAATAACTTCTGCAGTAGCCGTAAACCGTCTCGCAAACCGGCAGCGCCGTGGACTTTCGTCACGGCTTCGAGCAACCGTACAGCCAAAAAGACATCCTTACTGGTCTTTGTCAACGCCGTGGTCGTGAGCTTGATGATTCGGGGCCAATCCGCCTTCCAATGATTTGTGGTCGCATCGCCCGGAATCGGTTCCCGACGATGCTCGTCCAACTCACGCCGTAACACATCGGCATGAGGCTCACCGGCGGGCTTCTCACCCGGGATTGGAGCCAGAAGCGCGTCAATTTCCAAAACGGGAGCGGATGTCACAACGATACCCTGCCTATGGCGACAAGCGATGACCCAATCAATTGATTATCCCCAAACGCCCCGGGAACGGGACGCTTTTGTGCCCATTACGACTCGTTGGTCTGTTCCCTTTCCCGCGCAACCGCTTCGATTCGTTCCAGAACGCGACGAATTTTGCGGTCATAAGTCTTGAGCGCCTCGGCGATTTCGACCGTGGAGTGACCTTGGACTTTCAACTCGAGAACCCGCCGGTCGAATTCGGGAAGCTGGCTGAGAAATCGCTCAAACTCATCCAATAATGCCACCTCGACATCCGGCGTTGGCTCCTGCGCGGTCAAATTGTGCAGCAGATCGCTGTCATCCAGCGCCTGTCTGTGTTCTCGACCCGGGTTGCGTTTCCCGGCGCGATGATAGGCGATCTGACGAAGCGCTTTATTCACCGTCAGCCGGACCAACAGCTTGAAGGTGTCGTTTTTCTCTTCAAAGCGGAACTCGTCGTTCCGAACATGGACAAAAAACGTGCGGAATGCGGACTGAATGACATCCTCGGGATCGACCCGGCTCGCCATGCGTTGGCCAATGCGTCGCCGTGCCAATTGCATGAGCTTTTCACAATATCGGTCGAACAGCTCCCGCGCCGCCGATTCCTGACCCGCTTTATAGGCCGCCACCAACTCACGGTCATCGACCGAGCGTTCGTTCTCGGGCATGGTGGCCCTCCTCAAGGATTACTATTCACATGTATATTATTCGCACGAAAAGGCGCTTTGTCAAACCGTAAACACCCAGTTTGTTATCTGACGTAACAGGTCGGAAATAACGGTTGACACCACTCCGCTGTAGCGTTCCAAAGTGCCCTTGCCATGGTTGTTTCGCGTGGCCACGGCGCGACGCCGAGGTGGCGAGCAACAGTTCGTAACTCCAACGATCCGATTCGAGTCCAGCAAGTTCGTTGGCTTGCGTGATCAGCACCTGGTACCCGCAGAGGGACTCAGTTGGGCCGCGCTTCCTGGGGCGGCTCCAAAACTACCCGAAACCCGATAGACTGTCCATCCCACGGCTCCGTGCGATTCCACGGAACCCAGGGTACGGGTCGGTTCATGAGATTCTCGTCGCTCAGATGCTGGAAGGTGAGCACCGAGGGCATTTCCCACGACGTGCCGACCATACGAAAATACCATTCGTCTTCCAGTTTGACTGTCGCCAGCTGGATCCGGGTTGGTCGCCACGGCTCGTTTTTCAGCTTGGGGAAGTCCACCCATTCGGCCCCGTTGCTGAGCAACTGATGGACCCCCCAACAGGTTCGATCCCGGGTCGGTTTGGTCACGGGCCAGGGTCCGGTTTTCAGTCCCAGTGCCAGCTCCCGTTCCTGAAGCTGTCGCCGTCGGTGTTCCACATCCCCCTGGACATCGGGACCAATCGGCCCAGCCGGGTCCAGGGCCTGATGACGATCGCTCATCCCGACTGCCTTGAGCCATTGCAGATAGGTGGGAAGCAAACCACCCAATTCGTTGGCAATCAGGATCGCCTCAGGAACGGTCACACCGACGACGGGAACGGTAGCCTGTTCACCCGCGATGCCGAGCTGACGACCTTCAAGGTCCGTTGCGCCGTGCCGCCATAATCCGGGCAGAAGCCAAGCCCTTTGCTCTTGGAACGTAATCGACGTTTCGAACCGCTTGAGGGCTGAACCCGGATTCTCACTAGCCTTGTCCCACAGCTCCTGAAAAACGCGATTCGAGAGTTTGTTTTGCAACATGTAGAACGGCGGGGGATCGCTTGGCTGAGTTGGGGGGATCAGCAAGGCCACCAGCTCTTCCCCAGCGACGGTGCGTGTCAGTTGCTTCCAGTACGGCTTACCCGCGATCACCTCGGTCCCCACGGATTGTAGGGGCGACCAACCAACCGGAACCCAGGCATCCGGCAGGACTTCCCGCTTATCTGGGACGGGTGACGGGTGCAAGTACATCCAAACGAGCACGGTACTCAGAAGCACAGCCAACAGGGCGGTGAGTGTGTTCACCAGAAGGAGAATTCGGGATTTTTTTTGTGGTGGTTTCGGCGGGGAAAGAACCGCGTCCCGCAGGGCACGGACAAAGGCCCCGCATGAGGGGTATCGATCCGCCGGCTTTTTGGACAGCGCTTTGAGCAACACCCGCTGTTCGTCCTTGGGCAAAGGGTCTAGATTCGGAGTGGACTTTTGGTGGTGATCCTCCATCTCTCGGCGGGATTTGGCTGGGAAGAGGTACCGCCCCAACCGGGCGGCGACATAAGTCGCGGCCAGGCTGTACTGATCACTGTGCAAGCTCACCTTGCCGTAGCAAACCTCCGGAGCCATGTAGGCGGGTGTACCGACCTCATAACCCACCGTGGTCATGACATGTTCTTGCGTACGAGCCAGACCAAAGTCAGCCACCTTCGCGTAACCTTTCAGGACCAGCAGGTTCTCGGGTTTCACGTCACGATGCGAGACCTTCTGACTATGGAGATAATCGAGCGCCGCGGCGACCTGCTCGAAAAAGGGGATCAACTCTTCGGGCGGAACCCCCAATTGCTGACGGGACCGGTAGTGTTTGATTCGGTCGGCCAGGCTACCCTCGGCCAGCTCCATGACCAGGATGAGCCGGTCTTCGAGCACCCAGAAGAAATGAGTTTGTAATAAAAAGGGATGCGACAGATTCCGGATGGCCTCGAGTGATTCCAATTCGCTTTGGCTGGCGGGATGATTCACATCTCGACGGATTCGCTTGATGGCAACCTTGAACCCCCCGGGCGCTAGCGCCTCGTAAACCTCTCCGAAGGCACCCTCGCCGATCCGCCGAATGAGCTTGTATTCCACCCCGGCGGGCAAAATGTCGGCTTCCCGCGCACCCAACGCCGAAGCCGACGACCGACTGCCGGAACTGTCCGAGGGCTTCTTGGGAAGGGGTGATGACCGGGTTTGGCCCGCCAGACTCGAGGCGGCGGTGGGAGCGGCTGGCTCCAAGGCGGGCGGACTCTTCGCCAGAGGCAGCGATTCCAAGCCAATACTTCCAACCGCTTGAGGCTCAGAAGCAACCCGTTGCGACTCGAGCGGCGCGTTGCCAGTGAAGGGCATCAGCACCGACGGGGAAATAGTGGGGAAGCGCTGGAAATACTCCTGGATGGTGGGTTTGTCAGCATAGCAATGACGAAGTCGATACTCCTCGGCGAGCAAGGACACGGGCGGCTGCTCCAGAGACAACTCCGCAGAGAATTGATCGAGATAGAACTCCACCCGGAACGTTAGTCCGGCCTTGGCTCGCAGTTCCATGTCCGTTTTAATCAATTCGATCAGCACGGCTTGTCGATGCGCGGCCGAGGGGGGTGGAAGATAATCATGGAGTGGAACTGAACCATCGGGTTTCCAGGCCTGATAAAATGAATCGACCCGGTTATTGAGATCGGCATACTCGTCCTCTGAGAGCCGACCCAATCCGCCGATGCTTGCCATGGCCACCTCCGCCGCCCAAATAAGCTAATCTAGTATTGAGTCGTGCTAATCACAGCTACAATCGAATCACGGTGATCGATGTTGGACAAGCACCACCGAGGGCATGTGGTACCGGGTGATAATACCTGAGCACCAAGTGCCGGACGGAGGCGTTGCAACGGAGACAGCCCAAGGGGTCGTTCCTCGCTAGAAATTGTAACAAACCCCATGATAGCAAATTCTTGCGACAACCAACTTCGATTCTGATTCGTGTCCGATCACACGGAGAAGATTGGATAAACTCACAAGGTCGAGCGTTTGCAGACTGTCGGTATGGAAGATTAAAGCTGTCATTGCCTGAGGGGGCTAGTCATGCGCATCCAAATTGTTATGCCGTTTACGCTCCTTCTTGTACAAATCGGGCTCTTACCCGGCTCGATCGCCGCGCAACCCTTACCCCCGGCCGAACGGACTCCCACTTTAGTTCTGAACCATGCCAGCCCCCACGCCCCGATCACGGCACTGGCCTTTTCACCGGATGGCACCACCCTTTATGTCGGTGGTTTGGACAAATTCGTTCGGCGCTACGCTCTGAAAGAGGGGCGATTTATGCCCTTGGAGCCGTGGCGTGTCCCCGTGGGGCCTGGCCTGAGCGGTGCGATCAATGCTGTGGCGGTTTCTCCGGATGGCAAATGGGTGGCTGTTGCTGGCCGAGCACCCGTTCGAGGTGAGTCCTGGACGAGCACACATGACGGCATTAGCACCAACACTCAATACCTGTCCCCAACCATGAAACAGGATTTTGGCGTGGTGTATCTATTCGACCCGGCTAATCCGCAGGGTGGGAAGGTCATCCGGGGCCCGGAGTCGGCTGTACGTTCGATCCAGTTTGCCAACCCGCCACCCGCCAATGGCCATGTCCTTATCACAGCGGGAATTGAGTGGTTAGCCGAAAACCGATCTGAGGTCGGTGTAGTTCGTGTCTTTGATGTGGCCACTGGTCAACAACTGGACATGCGGAGCAACTTTCCGAACACCCCAACAAAGCCCGGCTTGGCCGCGTGGGCAACCGGTCCGGACCGAAAGCAACTCACGGTCGCCGTTTCCTGGCGCAAACCCGGCAACGGTGAGCTGACCCTTTGGGCTGTGCCCGGTGGAAAGGTTCAGTCGTTCGAGGAGAAGGAAGCCAGCTTCCCCTTGGCGGTTCGGCTCGGTGCGGAAGGAGATGTTCAGGAAATTATAAGCACTTCGTACGACCTTGCAAGCCGAGCGGGGCGCGTGAGCACTCGCACGATCGACCAGCTGGCCAAACCGCGAGTCCAGGAACTGACCGGGGCAGCGGGTCGCAATGGGCCTGTGCCTTTGGCCGTGGCAACGCTTCGCCTCCCGCAGTTTGGCGAATCGACGGCAGTGATCTGCCGCGATACGAATCAACCGGCCAGCGAGGAATCGCTTCCCTGTGAACTGCGGTTGCTGGGCGAGCGGGATCACACTCGCATCGTCTCACTCGGGACGATGCCCCGATCCAGCGTGGCAGTTCTGGCGGCATCACCCGATGGGCGTTTCCTCGCTCTCGCCGGCCACGCGGATAACCGGATCGAGATCTACAGCACCGAGAAACTAATTGCA
>Ga0272446_1001913_pt1 | contig 29435 bp, 36 predicted proteins | sample YNPCB0061_FD_194587 | JGI IMG/M metagenome (GOLD analysis project Ga0272446, IMG submission 194587) | Hot spring microbial mat communities from Yellowstone National Park, WY, United States - YNP-CB-006-1 | ecosystem: Environmental > Aquatic > Thermal springs > Hot (42-90C) > Sediment | place...
TTGCATTGCCCTCATGCTCAACGCAGTCACTCGTTTTCGTGACGTGTTTCGGGCCATCTATTTTGCGCCTTACGTCACCCCCGCGGCGGCGATTGCCTGGGTGTTTAGCTGGATGCTCTCGCCCAACTTCGGCATTGTCAACGAGATCCTGAGTGTGTTTGGTATCCCTCCTCAACCTTTTTTGACCAAGCCTTCGCAGGCCTTGGCAACCGTGACGATGATTGTAGTATGGCAAAACCTGGGTTTTCAGGTGGTGTTGTTCTTGGCGGGTCTGCAAAACATCCCCCGCGACTACTACGAGGCCGCCCGCATTGACGGGGCCAGCAACTGGCAGCTATTCCGCCATATCACCCTTCCGCTTTTGAACCCGGTGATGGTCTTCTCGGCAGTGATAGGCACCATTGGCTTTTTGCAGCTCTTCACCCAGGTGGTCAACCTCAACTTTACCGATCAGGGCGGGCCGTTGGGCTCCACCCTGACGCTGGCCCTGTACATCTACCAACAAGCCTTCGCTCGGTTTGACCTGGGCTATGCCGCAGCCATCACGGTCTTGCTGTTTGTGATTATCCTGTTCATCACCCTGGTGCAACTACGGCTCTTGTCGCGGCGGGTGGAATACTGATGAAGCGCCTATCTACGTTCCTCGTCTACGCGCTCCTGATTCTGGGCAGCCTGGCGATGTTTTTTCCCTTTGTGTGGATGTTCCTGACCTCCCTCAAGCCTTTTGCCGAAATTTTCGAGCTCAAGGTCTGGCCCCAGGCCCCCACCCTGGACAACTACCGCGAGGTGCTCTTCAAAACCCAGTTTCCCCGTTGGTTCCTAAACAGCCTGATTGTGGCCCTCATCACCACTTTTTCGGTGTTGTTGTTCGATTCGCTGGTGGGCTACACCCTGGCCAAGCTGCGTTTTCCCGGACGGGGGCTGGTATTTGTGCTGATCCTTTCGACCCTGATGGTGCCCACCGAGATGCTCATTATCCCCTGGTATGTGATGAGCACCCAGTACGGCTGGAGCAACACCTACTGGGGCTTGCTGTTTCCCGGCCTCATCAGTGCCTTTGGGGTGTTTTTGATGCGGCAGTTTTTCCAGACCCTGCCCACCGACCTGCTGGACGCCGGGCGAATTGATGGGCTGAGTGAGTTTGGGGTGTTCTGGCGCATTGCCTTTCCCCTGGTGCGCCCGGCCCTGGCGGCTTTGGGTATCTTTACCTTCCTGGGCAACTGGAACGCCTTTTTGTGGCCCCTGATTGTGGTACAGACCGCCGATATGCGCACCATCCCGGTGGGGGTGGCGCTGTTCTCGAGCGAGGCCGGCACCGCCTGGAACCTGATCATGGCCGCCAGCAGCCTGGCAGTGCTGCCGGTGCTGCTGGTCTTCTTGTTCTTCCAGCGTCAGATTATCGAAGGCGTAGTACTGACGGGGGTCAAGGGCTAGGGCGGTTTTCCTGGTAATCTGGTCGGCATGAACAAAAACCTGGCCCGCTTGTTATGGCAGCAGTACCGCGGGCACCTGCTTGGTTTTGCCGCTGGGGTGCTGGTGGGGGTGATGTTTGCCGACTGGCTGCGGGGCATCGTAACCGCGCTGTTTGTGCTTTTGGTATTGCTGGCGTTGTACTTTGTGTGGGTCTATTTCGATAAGCTCAAGAAGCAGTGAGCTGCCGTTATGGAACTCATGACCCCCGCCCCCATCCTGGACACCCCCCCCGCGCACCTGCCCACCGGGAACCTCGAGGTGCACGTGGAAGCCAGCCCCCATGCCCCCTCCCTCAGGCGCCTGGGGGTGGCCTCGCTGGCCCTCAATGGGCTGCTGGACTGGGTGGGGGAGCCCTTGCTGGAGGTGTCCGGCCAGGGCTGGCAGGTTTCGCGCCTGTCGGACTGGATTCCCATCTGGGAGAACGCCCAGCTCACGGTGACGCTCTTAGCCCCCTACGGCGAGCGGGGGCTGGCGCTCAGGCTGGAGCCCAAGCAAAACGGCCCCCTGCAGGTAGCGGGCAACCTGGAGTACCTGGGTCTTAGGCGTTTTAGGGAAGAGAGGCTCGAGGCCGCTTTCCGCACCGGGCACGATGCCTGGACTGGCAGCTATGTGCTGGAAGCCCGCAGCGAGCGCACCCTGCTGGCGTTGGGCTTACAGGCCGACCCTCCCCCCACCCGAATAGATTGGGGCCCCCAGTTCGTGCTCGAGTGGGCGCATGGCCCGGTCACGCTCTACCTGGGCCTGGCCCCCGAGGCCGACGGGGCCCGCACCACCGCCCTGCACCTGCGGCGCGTGGGCTGGGAGGGCCTGCTGCGCAAGACCCTGCACAAGCTGGCCCTTCTGACCACCAACTACACGGGCCCCCTCTACGAGGTCTACCGGCGGCACCTGATTTTCAGCTACTTCTACGCCCAGGCCGACACCCTCGAGGGCGAGCCGGTGCTGCTGACCTCCCGTAGCCCCCACTACTACGTCTCGGGGGCCTACTGGGCCCGCGACGCGCTCTTGTGGTTTTTCCCGGCCCTGCTCAAGGCCGACCGCAAGCGGGCCCGGGAGGTGCTCAAAGCGGCTTTCCGCCGCCAGGCCCGCTGGCCGGGCGAGCACGCCCAGTACCTGGCTGGGCCGCCCCTGTACCCCGGTTTTGAGCTCGACCAGGCTGCGGCCTATCCGCTGGCGCTGGCCCGGTATTTGGAGGCCACCGGCCCCAACCCCGAGCTGGTGAGCGAGCTGCGCGCGCCGCTGGAGGGGGTGCTGGCGCGGGTGGCCGAGGAAAAACACCCCTCGCTGCCCCTCTACCGCACCTTCCTCTCCCCCACCGACGACCCGGTGCAGGAGCCCTACCTGACCTACGACAACGCCCTGTGGGCGGTGGCCCTCGAGCGCCTCTCGCCCTTCTGGCAGGGCGGCGAGGCACTGAAGCTCGAGGCCCGGGCCATCCGCGAGACCCTCTACCGCCAGGCCGAGCGCAACGGACGCTTTGTCTTTAGCTTCGAGCCGGGGGGCGCCCATACTTTCTCTGACGAGCCCGCGGGCAGCCTGCTGCTGCTCCCCTACCTGGGCTTTTGCAGCCGCCAAGACCCCATCTGGCAGGCCACCGCGCTCTGGATTCTGGGCAACGACAACCCCCACCACTACAAAGGGCGCTTTCCCGGCGAGGGCTCGGCCCACTTTCCCTTCCCCTCGGGCTTTGGACTGGCCAACCGGATTCTCTCGGGGCTCTTGCGCCCTGCGGGGGACGCGCTGATGGTGCTCGAGCAGGCCCCCCTCGACCAGGGCTACGCCCCTGAGTCCTTCGACCCCGAGACCGGCCAGGCCCGCACCGGGGTGGGGTTTGCCGCCCTGGCCGGTTTTATCGCTTACGCGCTTGCAGCAGGTAAGGAGGGCAAGACGCATTAGGGTTGCTCTGATTCACTGCGTACTGATTTTCGCCATCCAGGCAAACAGTTCGTTCAAATCGTAGTCGCCCCCATGGCCCTGGTTCCAGGGCAGGGCAAAGTCAACCCCGTAACCCAGATTCTGCAGTCTGGTAGCCAGAATCACCGGAACAGCCAACGAGGTGTCGCGGTCTGCTGTACCGTGCCGGATACGCCAGTATTTAGCGTTTTTGGTGGCCTCGGCGCCCAGGAAGTTCATGGGGTTCATCAGACGGATCGCCTCGGCGGGGGCCAGGGTACCCTGGGCCTTGCTGCGCTGGAAGCTAAATGTGGTGAAGTGCCGGGCATTTATGGTGCTGGAGCCGAAAAGTTCGTTCTCGGCAGTCTCCAGATTCAATCCATCAAAGGCGGGTGGAACCTTCATCCGGCCAACCGCTTTCACATACGCATCAAAGTCAACTGCCGTAACCTTGCCATTTTGCACCGTCAACCAATCCACCTTGGAAAGATCCTCACCAGCCTCCAACGCCTTTTGAGCCGAGGTCTGCAGGAAGGAGGCCACATACCCCTTGAAGTTGCCGTTGCCGTCTGGATTCAGGCTCAGGAGCCGGTCGTCAGCACGGAGTTTGAGGCTGTTCAGGTAAGGGGGGAATAGGGCCTTCAGAAGTTTGGACAGCGTGATTTCTTCAGGGGTAAGGGTGCCCTTAACGAAGGTATGCTGGGCTTGGAAGCTGGTGTTTCCGGTCATCTGGAGGCGGGTGTACTCGTTCACCCCTTCAAACTGCCACTCATAGGCCGCGTCGGCGTTTTCCAGATTGGTGATGGGGCAGTACGCCGAAACAGCGAAGATGTCATCGCGGGCGGGTGCTGCCCCCAAGGCCTCGAGGTAGGGCTCATACTCCCGGTTATTGCCCGTGGCGCCCAGCAGAGCCGACAGCGCTCCTCCGGCGCTGGTTCCGTTGGAGATGATCCGCTCCGCATTCCCAGGCATCACGGCGTCGTTATAGCGCAGATACCGCACGGCCGCCTTCAGGTCCATAATGGCCGCCGGAGCCTTGCCGATATAGCTGCCGTCGGCGCCTTTACTGGTGCGTCCCCTGGCGCCAGGTGAGGCCACCACATAGCCCTTTGACAGGGCTACCAAGGCGGCGTTGGGGCTGGCGGTGGTTGTCCCGGGTTGACTACGCAAGGAGGGCTTAATCGGCTCTGCGGGCATGTACCCCCCTACCCCAATGGGTAGGAAAATGGGGGCCGTCTGGGCAGAGAAGGCTCCGATGGTCTTGCCTTCAAAGTATTCTTCCGGCACGTAAATATTCATGCTCTGGTACTTGGTGTCCAGAGGGTTCTGCACGTACACGATGCCTTCGTAGGCCCGGTAACGCACGGTCTTGCCATCAACTTCCAGGCTGGCTGCCTGGTAATTGGTGGAATCAAACCGCAGATCGTAGGTTTTGCCCATTGCCATAGACAAGTAAACACTTAACACGGTCAAGATAGTCAAAAGCTGTAGGGGCTTCTTATACATACCTACCTCCATATCTCAAGGGGTACTCCACAACTTGGAGCAGTCTTCAGGGTGAATAGTGCGATTCCAATCGCAGCAAATCCCATTCGGGGTCTATTTTTCGGTCGCGGGCAGCTACATAGACGGTGATAGACGTCTATAAAAGGCTTCGGGTGGGGGCTTCTCCCGCCAACCATGCCATTGCTAGTAGTAGCAAGGTTCCAAAAAGTGCGGTCAGCACTGCTGCCTGGCGGGTCTTACGAAAAAAAAGGGCCAGCCCAAAACCCGTAAGGGACACCAACAGCAAAAAGCCGCCCGAAAGATCGATCAGCCAGGCCCAGGCCTGCCCTGCATCGCGCCCCCGGTGCAGATCGTTTAGCACCGCTACTGGCCCTTGGGCCACTACCTTGACGGTGTAGCTGCCATCCACCCGGCGGATAAAGGCATCCGCCGCATACCCCGGGGCACGAAAGCTAATGGAGGCCTCCTGGTCGTCGGCCCGGGTGTCGCTGACCCGGCCTTTTAGGCTATGGGCTGCCCGTAAGGATTCGGCGACCTCAAGCCAGTTGACCTCGCCCGCGCGCTGCCAGCCCTGGGGCAGGGTTCCCTGGTAGGTATGTGTGGTTTGCGCATTTCCAAACATCCATTCGGGATGGTTCAAGGTAATGCCTGTGGCGGCAAAAAAAAGTACCGTCAGCAAGCTGAGCATTGAAGCATACAGGTGAAGCCAGCGGGCCAGGGCGTAGACCCTCGAGCGCAGCGGCTTTTGCGCTTTTTCCGAGGACATCTCAACCCTGCCGATCATAGGAAAGGCTCACCTCCTTAAGCTCGGCGGCCACGTTGTAGCTCTTTTTGAAGGGGGTCTGGGCCAGGGTAACCTTTTCGCGGAACAGCTCGTAGGGGCCGTGCTCGCGCACCAGTTCCACGCACACGTAGTAGTCTCCCTGGCTAACCAGGTTGCCCTTGTCGTCTTTGCCGTCCCAGCTCAGGGTGTAGCGCCCCGGCATGCGGGTGGGGCCGGAGACGGCCTCGGTCAGTTCGTTGCTGCGGTACCAGCGCTTTAGTTCGTTGAGCCAGCGCATTCCCTTACGGGACTGCTCAAACCACACCGCCAGGGTTCGTACCGGCAGGCCCTGGGCATTCTCGAGCCAGACCGCCACATACGGTGGGCGGTAGCGGAACCCATTCCCCGCAAACTCGAAGGTAATATCCAGCTTCATACCCGCCCACCTGGCCTGGGCCAGGCTTTTTCCAGCCCACAGGGTAAGCACAAGACCGAGGGTCTGATACACAAAATTTCGACGGCTGATGTACGAGCGTTTCATCTAGTCCTCCAATCTTCCCGGATTTCTTCCGCCATTTGCACAAAACGGAGGTTGGTGTGCGTATGTCCACTGGCCTCTACCAGCAAGCAGCCCACCCCCAATACCTCGGCCAGCGACAGGCTGAGCATAGGCTCGAGCACGCAGAAGGCAGTGGCTAGAACATCCGCGGTAGCAGCACTAGGGGCCACCACCGTGGCCTGCGTCACCTGGGTTGCCGGTTGGGCCGTGCGGGGGTCGAAAAGGTGGTGCCCACGCCGGGAAATCCCGCTGGTAGCGACCCCCTGGTTAAGGATTTTCAGCCGGGCCAGTGGGGGAGCGTTGTCGGCTTGAGCAAAAGGGTTGGTTATCAGCACTCTTACGCTCTGAGCGCCCAGATGACGAATTTCACCTCCCAAGTCGAGCAGCACCGCGAGCCCACCTGCCCGCTGGGCCGCCTGAGCCGCAGCATCGGCAATATGCCCTTTGGCCAGGGCGTTGAAGGTGAGGGGCAGCGCGGTGAGTTTGTGGGCCCTGGAGCCCTCCAGACGCCATAAGGGGCCTTTGAGTTCCCGTCGCAGGGCCTCCCGTTCGTCCTCGGTGGGCTTGGGGTTCTGCCTGTACAAAGCCTGTATGGCTGCCGCAGCCGGGTTAAAGGCCCCCTGGGTGTGGGCCATCCAGCCTTCGGCTTCGCGCAGCAACCCGTGGAGTTCGGGGGAGAGCACGGCCACGCCCTGGGCCTGCCAGCGCGAGAGTTCGGAGTCGGGCAAAAAGCTGCTGAAGATGCGCTCGAGGCGCTCGATCTCGTCCAGGGCAGCCGCCTCGGCGGCGCGGGCTTTCTGCGGACTCTCGGCCTGCACCTGAAGGGTAAGGGTTGTACCGAGCACCCCCTCGTAGTGCGCTTGATATAGGCGTGGCCGTGGTTTGAATAAGAGCAGTGGCATGGTGGATTTCCTTAACCGCGGGGAGTATCCCCGAACAGCGTAAATTTTGGGTAAACAAGGGGTAAAGGTGTGGTAAAGACCAGCGCTCCGCCAACAAAACCCCTAAAGGCTCAGGCCGATATCGAAGGTAGCGGCGTAGCCGGCCCCGCTTGGGGTCAGGTTGAGCAGGAGCTGGCTGCCGCCGTTGCGGTAGATGCTGTCGTTGGCGTTGCGGGTGCGGATGCCCGCTTTTGCGTAGGGCGGGTTGGCCAGGATACGGTCGCTCAGGGCATCGTCGAAGAAGAGCTGGGAGGTGAAGTCGCGATTCTGGTAGCGGATTTTGAAGTGGATGTGCACGGTGCGGCCCGGATACCAGCCGGGGTAGATGGTGGTGAACTCGGCCACCCCCTGGGCATTGGTGACCTGGTAGCCGCGCAGCCACTTTTGCCCGCGGGTGTCGGCAAAGCGATCCTGCACCCCGGAGTAGAGGCCCTGGGCGTCGCACTGCCAGATGTCCACCATGGCCCCCGGCAACAGGGTGCAGCCGCTGCTCGAGACCCTCGAGATCACAAAGCGCAACACCAGTGGAACCCCCGGCTTCACCACACCCGTAGCCGGGTCGGAACGGATGTCGGAGCGGTTGAGCTGGGTGTCCACAAAGTAAGGCCCCTCGGTCAGGGCCGGGCGCACAATGCAGGAGGGCAGCGTGTTCTGCGCACTGGCTTTTTGTCCGAAAAGCCCACCCACACCAGCCATTCCACCGAGGCCTAGCGCAGCCAGCACCTTGCGGCGGTTCAAAATCGTTCCCATCGGTTTATCGTCGTTGTCCACCCTGACCCTCCCTTTTTCCAGCATTTTTCGGCGTGAATGGTGGCAAATGGGTTAGGAAGACGGGGCTCGCCCTGCCGTAGCGAATCCCACCCCCTGCTATCCACCAAGGTTCTTCTTAAGAGTCTCAAACTCGGCTTGGCTGATCTCGCCCCTGGCATAGCGCTCGCGGGCAATCTCCAGGGCCCGGTCGGGGGCGGCTGGGTTGGTTTTCCCATTAGTGGGGCCGCGCAGCAGCCCCACAATCAGTACCGCCACAAGCGCAATCAGTCCAAGCAGCAACACGGCCCACAACACATCGCCCATCCAGCCAAAGCCGTAGTAGCCAAAATCATCCCAACGTCCTCGGTGATCCATCATCCACATAACGCAGCCTGTCAAGTTCAAATGTTGTTTGTGAAGTCATTATTTAAGATGGCGCGCAGCCAGCGCTTGGCCACGCGTCACCTACAAATCGGATGGCTCTAACGCCATCCACCCCTATGCCCCCGTCCATCGCGACCGGCCATCCCCAGGCGCAGTTGCACGGGCTGGCTCAGGAAGGCCTTGGCTACAGCCTGGCTGCTGGCTTTGAGGGTATTGGCCTGCTCGGTGGTGAGGCGCTGGGCCTGCACCGCCTGGTCGATGGCCTGGTTGCGGGCTGTGACCAGGGCGGCCTCGAGAGCCGCCGGGGTTTTGCCAAGGTCGGTGGCTACCTGGGCCAGGGTCTTGGTGCCACCGCTCAGCACCGCCAGCTCGGCGGGGGTCACGCCCAGGAACTGGGCCGCGCTGAAATAGAGGTTACCGATCAGGCCCATGGGGGCTTTCATCATGCGCTGCATGGCCCTGGGCTGCATCGGCATAGGCTGGGGTGCCGGAGTCTGCTGGGCAAAGGCGCCCGCCAAGGCCAGGCTCGAGGCCACCAACAGGGTTTTCATGGTTTTGTTCATAATCTTCCTCCTTCGACTGGAAAGCCTTCTTGCTTTCCCGAGAAGAAGTGTGGGGCAGGGTGGTTACGAGGCAGTTACGACACGCTGAGAGGGTTTCTCATGTGTGTTTGCACCCCATACGCAAATGCGCCGGGCTGCTTTTGCCCATATGAGGGGCGCAACGATTGAGATGATGTCATTTAATCTTGTTTTGCTACTATGTAAGCATGGTCAGAACCCAGATACAGCTCGAGCAAGACCAGCTGCGCCGTATTCGCGAGTTGGCCCATCAGGAGGGTATCTCAATCGCGGAAGTCATCCGCAGAGCCGTAGATCAGATGCTTCAGGATACCGAGCAAGCACGCAGGTGGAAAAAAGAGCGTGCGCTCGGCGCCGTGGGGCGCTTCGCATCAGGCCTGCAGGACGTGAGCCAGGCCCACGATCGCTATCTGGAGGATGCTTTTGACCCTCGTTGATACCTCGGCAATCTATGCCCTGCTGGATCGGGACGACAGCAACCACCTGGCGGCCAGGGCCACGTGGGAACGGCTGCTGGAGGAGGACACCCCCCTGATAACCCACCTTTATGTGGGGGTAGAGGCCGTAGCCCTTGCTCAGCGCCGGTTGGGTTTGGAGGCAGTGCGAGCACTGGAGGAACTCCTGGAGGTCGTAGCCCTAAAGCCGGTGAGCCTTGCCCTACACCAAAGAGCCCTGACCGCCCTGCTGGGGGCCGGTCGTCGGGAGATAAGCCTGGTGGACTGGGTTAGCTTTCTGTTGATGCGGGAACTCGGCATTTGGCATGCCTTTGCCTTTGACCGCCACTTTGCGGAACAGGGTTTTGTTGTTCTGCCATAAGCGTATTTTAGAGCGCTCGGCATAATCATTGAGCCGCTTGCAGCTTGATTGCTTTGTCCTGCACAGCGCAGTTGCCCCCATCCGGGAGGCAAACTCTGTGAAGGGTGCGATACGGCGTGTTTGCCAGACAGACCTGCCCCTGGGCGGCTGGCCTGGCCCTCCACCTATAACCCGCCCATAACCCCTACAATGCAAGCTGGAATCATGCGGCTGTTGCTGGTTGAAGACGAACCAAACATTGCCCGCCCCCTCAAGCGGGCCCTCGAGGCCCAGGGGCACCAGGTTCGCCACGCTTCCGATCTGACCGAAGCCCGTGAACTGCTGGCCGAGTCCGAGCCCGACATGATGATTCTGGACGTGCGCCTGCCGGAGTCGGAGGATGGTGGGTTTATTCTGGCCCGCGAGGCCCGCAGCGCCGGATACAAAGGCCCCATTCTGTTCATGACCGCCCGCGATGCCCTGGCCGACCGGGTGATGGGCCTGGACGAAGGCGGCGACGACTACGTAGTCAAGCCCTTCGATCTGCCAGAGTTGCTGGCCCGGGTGCGGGCCTTGCTGCGTCGGGTGAGCGAGGTTAAGCAAAGCCGGGTACAGCACGGCCCTCTCGAGCTCGACCTGACCGACCGCAGCGTACGCTGGGGGGGGCGGGCGGTAGAACTCTCCCCCCGTGAGTACGCCCTCTTGGAGCGGCTGGCTTTGTTTCCGGGACGGGTCTATAGCCCGGAAGAGCTGCTCGACCTGATCTGGGGCGAGGAGGCCTCGGATGTGGGGGTGGTCAAGGTGTGCGTGCACCACCTACGCAGCAAGCTGGACAGCAGCGTGGTACGCACCGTGCCGGGGGGCTACCGGCTGGGGTTGGAAACATGAGCCTGCGCCTGCGGCTGGCCCTGTTCATTGCCCTGGCCATTTCCCTGGCCCTGCTGCTGCAGGGTTTTCTGGGGTACGCCAGCTTCGAGCGCTTGCAGATGGGCAACCTCGAGCGCGAGCTGGATGCCTATCTGGGCCGCATTGCCCTGCAGCTCGAGGGCCGCCGGGGCCCCCCGCGCCTCTTCCGACGCGAGCGAGACGACGATGAGTCCAGGGCTTCCGGTTTGATGCCGCTGGATCACCTGCGCGATGGCGCTCTTCTGGCGCCCCTCCCCAACCCCACCCCCGCCGGCAGCATCGCCCACGCCCGGCTGGTGCGGGAAGGGGAAGTATTGCGGGAGTGGGGTCGTTTTCCTACCGAAGTTCCCCTTTCCGACAACCTCGAGGCCCGGCTCGAGCAGAACTGGCTCTACAAAAGCCTGCGCCTGGGCCCCAACCTCTACCTGCAGGGGGCCCTCGAGGCCAGCCAGGTGCGGGCCAGCCTGGCCGGCTACCGGCAAACCGTGCTCTTTACGGCCCTGGTGGTGGCGCTGCTGGGGGCCTGGGTGGCCTGGCTGGTCAGCGGGCCGGCCCTCAGGCCCTTGCGCCACCTGCAGGAAGCTGCACGCCGGGTGGCCGACTCGGGCGACCTGAGCCTGCGGGTGCCCGCCGAGGGCAGCGGCGAGCTTTTCCATCTGAGCCAGACCTTCAATCAGATGCTCGAGCGCCTTGCTGCCTTTCGCCAGCGCGAGGCTGAGTTCACCCGCAATGCCGCCCACGAGCTGCGCACCCCCCTGACCGCTTTGCGCCTGCAGCTCGACACACAGCAGCAAGGGCTGGCCTCGCCCGAGGAAACCCTGGCCGTGGTGCGTGAGGAGGTCGAGCGGATGAGCCGCCTGAGCGAGTCGCTGCTGACCCTGGCGCGGGAAGGGCGGGGACAGAAGGTGGGGCTGGACCTGGCCCAGCTGGCCCGCGAGGCAGCCAGCCGGGCCGGTGTGCCCTACCGGGGGCCCGAAACCCTAAAGCTGTCCGGCGACCCCTTCCTGCTGGCCCAGGCCCTGGAAAACCTTTTGAACAACGCGCAAAAGTATGCCCCCAAAGCAGCCGTGCAGGTCGAGCTCGAGGCCACACCTGACCAAGCCTTCGCTATTCTGCGGGTGCGCGACGAGGGCCCCGGAATGCTGCCGGAGGTCACGAAACGGGCCACCGAACCCTTCTACCGTGCGCCTGGGGTGCGGGTGGCCGGCCACGGGCTGGGCCTCTCGGTGGTGGCCCAGGTAGCCCGGGCCCACCAGGGCAGGCTGGTGCTTTTGCCCAACCAGCCCCAGGGGCTCCAGGCCGAGCTGTGGATCAGGCTAACCGAGGGGTAGTTGCAGCTCGAGGGCGGGCCCCTGCAGCCCCCGAGGATTGCGGCCACAACGAGCCCAACGTTCACTAACGGTATCTGTAGCCCCGGCCAAGCAAGCCGTTTGCTGGCGGGATGTGAAGGTCCTGCATGGGATATATGCCGATTTGCGGAAGCCCGCCCTTTGCAAAACTGACCCGCCGGTCAATAATGAACTCTCGTGACACCGCCCAGGGGAGAGCCCCATCGTTCACAGCTTTTGGCCATCTGGGAGGGCGTGCTGGCCATCCTGTTTATCAACTGGAGCACCGGTGTGGTCATGACCGGCTATGCGCTATGGCTGGGCGCGCCCCCCGTGGCCCTGGCTATTCTGGGCGCACTGCCCATGGTAGGGCAACTGGCCGCCCCCCTGGCCCTTTTTTTTCGCGGCAGCCGCAAGGATTTGAGCGCCAACCTCTCGGCCTTTGGGCGCGGCCTGTTTGTGCTGGTGCTGTTCGTGCCCCTGATGCCCGAACCCTGGCGCATCCCTGGCCTCTTGATAATTGCCGCACTTACCCAGCTCATTCTGGCTCCGGTCAGTGTGCTCTGGACAAGCTGGATGGCCGATCTGGTGCCCGAACAGAAGCGCGGGCGCTACTTTGGTTTGCGCAACGGGGTGCTGGGTCTGGTGGGCACCCTGGGCAACCTGGCCGCGGGCGGCCTGATTGACGCACTGGGCAAGCCCTGGGGCTTTTTGTTGGCGCTGGGCCTTGCGGTGGTCGCAGGTGTTGGCGCCACCTTCATTTTGCGCCAGCAGTATGAACCACCCCTGGTAAGCACACCCCCCCGCCCCTCCGAGTTCATAGAACCCCTATCCGACCGGCGCTTCCGGGGGTTTTTGGGCTTTGTGGTGCTTTTTTTGGGCGCGGTGAGCGTGGGCGGGCCGTTTGTGTTTCCGCTGTTCCTCGAGTACGCCCGCATGAACTTCACCCAGGTGGGGCTCTGGACCGTGATTGCCGCGAGCTGTGGGCTGGTGCTGAGCCCCTTGTGGGGCCGCCTGGCCGACCGGATTGGGCACTGGCAGGTTTTGCTCTTTAGCAGCAGTGTAGCAGCACTGGTATTGCCCCCGCTGTGGCTGGCAGGGGGGCCAGGGCAACTACAAACCATCTGGATCTCGGCGGTTTGCGATGCCCTGGCCTGGGGGGGTATCGGAACCGCCCTGACCAACGTAGCCCTGCAAAGCGCCTCGCCGGAAAAACGCAACCTCTACCTGGCCTGGTACTGGATGGCCTTTGCGGTGGGTGGAATTCTGGGCTCGCTGCTGGGCGGGGCCCTGGGCAGCCTGCATCAGCAGCTCAAGCTGTTCCCCAGCCCCTACCACCTGCCCATCCTGGTCTCGATGCTTTTGCGGGTAGTAGCGGTGTACTACCTGTGGTGGCGGATTAGGCGTGATAAACGGCGGGCTGCCCTGGCTGGGCCATAGCCCAAAGCCGCTGTCTGGCAACCTTGGGTGAAGGAGAACTCAAGCCTTATCGCACTGTTCAGGAGGCAACTACGCTGTTCAGGACAAAGCAATCAAGTTGTGATAAGAAATGTCTTTGATTTGGTCTTTTTCTGGGGCTCCCGCCTGAAGCGCAGATAACAACAGCCTGAAAAACCATGGTGCTCAAGCCTGTCCCTAGCAGAACGATTCAGGCGGGGTTCATATGAGCAGCTCAATATCTGTGAAGGGTGCTCTATACCGGCTTCACAGCGCACATCCTTTGAGGTCGCTACAATAAAAACGAACAGTCGCCTACAGGGGCGACTGTTCACTCGAGCGCGATATTACTCGAGGCCCGCCAGCTTGCGGTTTTTGGCGATGTAGTCGTGCCACTGCTCGGGCACGTCTTCTTCGGGGTAGATGGCCGAGACCGGGCAGGCCGGCACACAAGCGCCGCAGTCGATGCACTCGTCGGGGTGGATGTAGAACTGGTCTCCGCCGTCGTAGATGCACTCAACCGGGCAGACTTCGACACAGGACTTGTCCTTGGTGCCGATGCAGGGTTCGACAATCACATGGGGCATGGTTTCCTCCGTTGGTTGGGCTTGGGTTAAATAGACAAAGCCGCCAAACTGGTTCTTATTCTAAAGAATTTTGCGAGAAGTCAAGGGGCAGCGCGACGCTTTCTCATGGGAAAGCCCGTAGCCTCCTCAAAAAGCACCTTGCAGCAAAGGCGGGCCAGGCCCATAAAATGCTATGCTAACCTGGAGCGGATCAAAGCCGCTCTGAAAAGCTTTTTATGGATAGTGGCATCAGTCTGGACCCCGTCGAGTTTTTGAAAGGTGCCCTCGAGATTCCTTCGGTTTCGGGGCAGGAGCGTGCGGTGGCGCAATACCTGGCCGAGGGCATGAAAAAACTGGGCTACCCCAAGGCCTGGGTGGATGAGGCCGACAACGCTCGAGGCCAGATTGGCACGGGGCCGGTGCAGGTGGTGCTGCTGGGGCACATCGACACCGTGCCGGGGGTGGTTCCGGTGCGGCTCGAGGGCGAAAAGCTGTTTGGCCGCGGCTCGGTAGATGCCAAGGGCCCGTTTGTAACCTTTGTGCTGGCCGCCGCCGGGCTTGCGCCCGAGGTCTTGCAAAAGCTAACCATCCATGTGGTGGGTGCCACCGAAGAAGAGGTGCCTAGCTCCAAAGGGGCCCGCTACGTGGTAGAAAAGCTCAAACCCGATTTTGTGGTGATTGGGGAGCCCTCGAGCTGGCAGGGCATCACCCTGGGCTACAAGGGCCGCCTGCTGGTGCGGGTACGGCGCGAGAAAGACAATTTCCACTCGGCCCACCACGAGCCCAACGCCGCCGAAGAGCTCATCAGCTACTTTGTCAGCATCAAGGCCTGGGCCGAGGCCATGAACGTAGGTCAGGGGCCTTTCAACCAGGTACAGTACAACCTGCGCGACTTTAAGATCGAGCATCCCGATACCCGCCAGCTCGCCGAAATGAAATTTGACCTGCGCCTGCCCCCCCGCCTTTCGGTCGAGGAGGCCATCCGCCATCTGTCGGCCTACGCCCCGCCCACCCTCGACCTCGACTTCTCCGGACGCGAGGTGCCCTATGCAGGCCCCAAGGACACCCCCCTCACCCGCGCTCTGCGGATCGGCATCCGGCAGGCCGGGGGCGAGCCGGTGTTCAAGTACAAAACCGGCACCTCCGACATGAATGTGGTGGCCCCCCACTGGAAAGTGCCCATGGTGGCCTACGGGCCGGGCGATTCGACCCTCGACCATACCCCCAACGAGCACCTGGAAATCCCGGAGTTTTTGAAGGCCATCGAGGCCTTGCGGGCAGCCCTGACCCGCCTGGCTATTTAGCCAGCCCTCCACCCCACCTGCCGCAGCGCCTCGTACAACCCCACCCCCACCGCCACCGCCAGGTTGAGCGAGCGCCCGCCCCTGCCGGGCATGGGGATGGTTACCCCAGGAAAGCGCTCCAGCACCTCCGGCGGCAAGCCCCGGCTTTCCGGGCCAAAAAGCAGGTAATCGCCCGATTGATAGCGCACCTCGGCATAGCATTGGGAAACCTTGCTGCTAAAGGCCCAGACCCGGCCATCCTGGGGTAAGGATTCCAGAAAAGCCAGCCAGGAATCGTGCAGAACAAGCTCTACCTCGGGCCAGTAGTCCAGCCCGGCCCGTCTTAGCTTGGCGCTGTTCCACTGAAAGCCCAGCGGACGAATCAAGTGCAATTCAGCCCCGGTGGCCGCGCAGGTGCGGGCGATGTTGCCGGCATTCTGAGGTATTTCGGGTTGATACAGCACCACCTTAAACATGTGCCGAATATATCGCACCATCAGGGATTGGGGCTGCTGCGGCAGGGCAGGCTGGGAGCAGGTCTACCCCGTTCACGCTTTAGCTGCCTCATGGCGGATTTGCTCGAGCTGTAGGAAGCCATCACACAAGCATAGCCGCTCTCGAAGCTGTGGCGGGCGAAGGAGTGTCTCCATACTTGAAATGCGAACTGCCACTCTGCAACACCCGCAGGGAATTGCGCCAGGTACGCCGGTGCTGCGTCGGGCGATCTCGCAAATCTACCCCGGCGCAACTAGGAACGGTATCGATGGTCAAACGATGTGAAAGAGGAGGCATCTGCCTCCTCTTCACCTGACGACCCCAAGCTACTTCCGCAACAGCCGCACCACCTCCACCAGTTGCGCGGGTGTGGGGGGCTTTGGGTCAGCCTGGCACTGGGCCAGATAGGCCTCGAGTATCTCCTCCCCCACCGATTCCAGCGCACTCTTCACCCCGCTCAACAGGGTCAGAATTTCCCGGCACTCCCGGTCTTCCTCCACCATTTTTTGCAGACCGCGCACCTGCCCTTCCAGACGACGCAGCCGGTGGATGATCCGGGTTTTATCGTTGAGGCCAAAGCTGGTGTTTGGGGTTGGTTCAGAAGAGGTGGGCATGGGAAAGCCTCTATTACCGGCTGATGGGATACCCGCGGGACATCCAGGCCTGGATTCCTCCGGCAACCAGATTGAGGTTGTTGTAGCCCTTGCCCATCAGGTAGCGCACCGCCACCCCGCTGCGGTTCTGGGTGTTGCAGTGAATGTAGACTACCCGATCTTTGGGCACCCGGTTCCACCAGCGCTCAATCTCCTGCAGCGGCCAGTTGACCGCGCCGGGAACGTGCCCCTGGGCAAACTCCTGGGGGGTACGCACATCAATCACAAACACTTTGGGGTTGGACAAAGCCGCCTTGAGATCGTCTACCGTGACGATTTTGGGCTGGGCCAGGCCCCAGGAGAAAAAAGCCAGCAGCAGAAGGGCTGCTAGCCTCATGCCACCACCCCGGCGCTGGCCTTAATGGCCGCCTCGACAAAAACCCGGTCGGGCTGTCCGCCCAGGATGCGCTGCTGGGTGGCCCCGCTGATGATGGTGTCGGGCACCCCCGAGATGTTGTAGCGCCTGGAGAGCAGGGGGAACTCGCTGGCCTCTACCCCTTCGGCGATGATGTGGGGGTTGTGGTAGGCCAGCTTGTAGGTCGCCAGCACGGCCTGCGGGCAGTAGGGGCAGGTGGGGGTGACGAAGGCCTGCATCCGCACCGGCGAGGTAACCTTTTGCAGGTCGGCCTGCGACTTTTCGCCCAGCTTGGTTTCGCCCGTGCCTAGCATCAGCAAAGTTTCGATCAGGGTGCTAAACTCGTAGCCGGCAGGCAGCCCCAAAAAGCGGATGTTGTGGCGCTGTGAGCCTTTTTCCCGCAGCAGAATGGTAGGCGCATAGCTCAGACCCAGGGCCTGGGCCTCGGGGTCGGCGTGCAGCGAGCGCTGTTCCAGGCTCAGGTTGGGGTTTAGGGCCACCACTTCCTTAAGCAGGCCCAGGGTTTCGTCCTGTAGCCCAACTTCCTGCCCGGGCAGCTCGAGGCCCGCGGTGGTAAAGACCACCACCTCCACCGGGGTTTGGATGGGGGCCAGCATTTCGCGCACCTGGGCTTGAATTTTCTCGTCTAAAAACATGGTTTCTCCTTTGGCGTGGGGCTATGTATACCCCCACCGGTATGCCCAGTATACCCCCAGGGGATATATTTCGCAAGGGCACCCGACCGCTAGACTAAAAGTTATGTGGGATTCGTTCAAAAAACTGCTGGGACTGGGGCCCAAAGTGCCCCGCATCTCGCCCAAAGAAGCCCAGGAAAAGCTCAGGCAGGGGGCCGTGCTGATTGATGTGCGTACCCCCCTCGAGCGCAAACTAAGCAAAATTCCTGGCTCCCAGGGCCTCCCCCTGGCCGAGCTGGCCAAGCGCTGGGAAAGCCTGCCCAAAGACAAGCCCATCATCTGCCAGTGCGAAAGCGGCAGCCGCAGCCAGCAAGCCGCCGAGTTTCTGGCCGAAAAGGGTTTTGAGGTCTACAACTTAGCCGGCGGCATCTCGGCCTGGCAGGCCGCCGGATTACCCATCAAAAAAGGCGACATTCAGCGCTAGCCCAGACACCCCACAAGCCCCAAAAACCTTTACCCCCGTGAGAGCAGAAGTCCCCTTACGGGGCTTTTTGTTTGCGACAGCGACCTGGTCTATTACAAGGGCACCAAAATTTAGCTGTTGCAATCCCCTTACGGGGCTTTTTGTTTGCGACGGCCACTGGGAGGAGGGAACCGCCCACTACGGGGACGAGGTTGCAATCCCCTTACGGGGCTTTTTGTTTGCGACAAGGCTGGTTGCACCTCGTCAATCTCGGCTGGTATCGCGTTGCAATCCCCTTACGGGGCTTTTTGTTTGCGACATCTGCTGGCCGGGAACCCGGCTGCGCCGGTAGTGGTTCTGTTGCAATCCCCTTACGGGGCTTTTTGTTTGCGACTCGGCAAGCCCGAGCTTGTCAATGCATACCAGACGCTTATCGGGTTGCAATCCCCTTACGGGGCTTTTTGTTTGCGACTTGGGTCAAATGGCTCAAGAAATTGAGTTATCTGGGATATGAGTTGCAATCCCCTTACGGGGCTTTTTGTTTGCGACGCAAGTGGAGCATCCCTTCAGCGGATGCTGAAGGGCTTGAGTTGCAATCCCCTTACGGGGCTTTTTGTTTGCGACCTGGTGTTCAAGACCATTGACGGGGACACCGTGCTCGGGTTGCAATCCCCTTACGGGGCTTTTTGTTTGCGACTAAGCTCAGCACCAGATAGGAGGAGATTATAGGAAAGGTTGCAATCCCCTTACGGGGCTTTTTGTTTGCGACGCTATACCCGCTTACGCACCATACAACGATTAGGCCGGTGTTGCAATCCCCTTACGGGGCTTTTTGTTTGCGACGCCATCGTAGACGAGGGGGCGCATTCCCTCAAGGTCAGCGTTGCAATCCCCTTACGGGGCTTTTTGTTTGCGACAGCATACCCCGTTAATCGCCGTCCTGTAAAGGGCTCTTAGAGGGGGTATTTATGAGAAAACCGAGTTATCCACAGGCAGCCTGTGGATAAGTGGGTAAAAAGTGGCGTTTTTTGCGATGGATGCTTACAAACCCACACTTTTAGATTTTTTGTGCGGTGGGTTTGCGATTTACATCGCACATCTGGGCTTTCAAGAACCACTGTCGAAATGGCCGACATAGGCATTATAGCATTTTGCGCAAAACATAATGGGTTATTTTTGGAAATTGCTTCCATGCTGTTCTGGTGGGTGCTGGTGTGGTGTGTTTTGGGCAAGGGGGTACGGTTGCGATAGCATTTTTGGGCACAAAATAGCATGTAACGCTTTCTGTAACGGGGCAGCGTGCCCGCTTTGGGGCCTGGGGTTATAGGGCCAGTTTTTCGGCCAGGGCCATTACGGCGCGCTTGGTGGTGGGGGGGCCGTGGCCCACGTAGATGTGCTCGGCCTCGAGCTGGGCTATTTTCCCTACCGTGCGCCGGGCCTGGGCGGTGTCGTGGTTGACCACGGCAGGGGGCAGCCAGGGGCCTTTGGTGCCCACCCGCAGGGCATCGGCGGCCAGCAGAACCCCCTCGCGCAACAGGCCAATCTGCCCTGGGGTGTGGCCGGGCAGGTGTACCACCTGCCAGCCCAGCACCCGCGCGCCTTCCTCCACCGGGATAAGGGCCTCGGGCGGAAGGGGCCGGGGGCTGTTGGCAATCCAGTCACCCAGCCAGGGAATGGGCGGGAACGGGGGGCGGCGGCGCTCGCCGCTAATGTAGGGGATGTCGAGCGGGTGGGCATAAATGGGCAGACCGTAGCGCTCCCACAGCATGCGGGCCCCGCCCACGTGGTCGAGGTGGTGGTGGGTGAGCAGCAGGGCGGCGGGCTTTCGCCCCTTTAGGTGGCGCGAGAGCTTTTGGTTTTCCTGGGGCATGCCGGTGTCTACCAGCAGTGCGCCTTGGGGGGTGTCCAGCAGGTAGGTATTGGCGGCCAGCGGAAAAACTTCCATGCGGGGCGTTTAGCTTTGAGCGATGGCTTTTTGGCCCACCCCCATCTCGGCCAGGGCCGCCCGGATGGCCTCGGCGTCAATGCCGGCCTCGCGGTGCATGCGGGGGATGGAGCCGTGGTCGAAGAAGACATCCGGCAGGCCCAGCACGCGGATATCGGGCTTCAGGCCCATCTCGTTCAGGGCTTCCAGCACCGCGCTGCCAAAGCCCCCCATCTTCTGGTGGTCTTCGGTGGTGACCAGCTTGTAGCCTTCCAGGGCCAGGCGCTCGAGCATCCCTTTGTCCAGCGGCTTGATGAAGCGGGCGTTGATTACCCCCACTTCGGGGTTGTCGCCAGCGGCCTCGAGGGCGTACTTGAGGGTTTTGCCAAAGGTCAGGATGTAGGCTTTGCTGCCCTCCTTCAGCACCTCCCAGCGGCCCCACTCGATCTCGGGCCAGGCCCCTTCCGGGGCTTTCTCCACGTTGTCGCGGGCGTAGCGGATGGCAATGGGCCCTCCCAGTTCCAGGGCCTTTTTAAGCATGGCCCGCAGCTCGAGGGCGTCCCTGGGCGCGGCAATCTGCACGTTGGGCACGGTACGCAGGTAGGCGATGTCGAACACCCCGTTGTGGGTGGCCCCGTCGCCGCCCACAATCCCGGCCCGGTCTACCGCAAACACCACCGGCAGGTTTTCGATGGCGATGTCATGGATAATCTGGTCGTAGGCCCGCTGCATGAAGGTGGAGTAGATAGCCAGGATGGGCTTCAGGCCCCGCAGGGCCATGCCGGCGGCCACCGTGGCGGCCACGTCCTCGCAGATGCCGGTGTCCAGGTAGCGCTCGGGGTGGGTCTGGGAGTATTTCACCAGCCCCGAGCCTTCGCGCATAGCCGGGGTAATCACAAACAGGCGGGGCTCCTGGTGGGCCAGCTCGGTTACGGCATCGCCAAAGGCGCTCGACCAGGAGTAGCCCTTGCTCACCTTCTCGGGGTTCTGGGGGTTGAAGCCGGGCGGCCCATGCCAGTAGATGGGGTCTTCCTCGGCCACCCCGTAGCCCTTGCCCTTCTGGGTCACGATGTGCAGTAGGGTGGGGCCCTCGAGCTCTTTAATCTGCTCCAGAATGTGAATCAGGCCCGGCAGGTCGTGCCCGTCCACCGGCCCCACGTAGCGGATGCCCCAGGCGTAGAAGGGGTTTTCCTGGTGCAGCATCAGCTTGGCGGCCTCCTTGGCCCGGTCTACCAGGTTGAAGAGCTTGGGCGAGATGCCCTCCAGCACCTGGCGACCCCATTTCTGGGTGTCCTGCACCCACTTTTTGGTCTGGTACTCCTTGAAGTAGCGGTTCAGAGCCCCCACGTTTTCCGAGATGGACATCTCGTTGTCGTTCAGAATCATCAAGAGCCGGGGTTTGCGCTCCCCAATCACGTTGAGGGCGGCCAGGGCCATCCCGCCGGTCAGGGCCCCGTCGCCGATGATGCCCACCACGTGGTAGTTTTCGCCCAGGGTGTCGCGGGCGATGGCCATACCCAGCGCATTGGCCAGCGAGGTGGAGGCATGGCCCACCGTAATGGCGTCGTGCTCGCTCTCCGAAACCTTGGTAAAGCCCGAGATGCCCCCTTCCTGGCGGATGGTGTGGAAAACCTCTTTGCGCCCGGTCAGGATTTTGTGGGCGTAGGCCTGGTGGCCCACATCAAAGAGCAGGCGGTCGCGGGGCGAGTCAAACACCTTGTGTAGCGCCACAATCAGCTCCACCGCCCCCAGCGAGGAGGCCAGGTGGCCGCCGTTCTGGGCGCACACCCGGATAATCTCGCTGCGCAGCTCTTCGGCCAGTTGCAACAGCTCTTCTTGCGACAAGTTTTTGAGGTCTTGCGGTTGGTTAACCTTTTGCAGAATCACGCAAGCCTCCCGGAATGGTTGGACGGTAAGGGGATGTTATGGACATGTTGCCCTCAACTTTAAAGCTTTGTGGCCCAATTGCAGTACCCCAGGAAACAAAGAGGCCGTAGAGGGTGGCCTGCTGCGGCTCATCTGAAGTTGCGGTCAATCAGCGAAAGCCCGCCCTGTTCACTAAAATTCACCGAGCTGAAGATTTCGCCCACCCCCGGAAAGAACCACAGCTCGAAGTTTTCCCGCAAGGTGGGGTTCCTGGGGTCGCGCACCTCCCAGTTGATGCGAAAAACCTCGAAGCTGCCCGCCGGCACCGTCACGTTGGACTTGCCTAGCACCGTGTAGGTGTAGTCCAGCACCCGGTCGACTACCCGCGTGATGTTGTTGCCCGCGCGCAGCTCGATGACCTCGCGGGTCTGGCCGCCCCAGCGGGCCCCCACCACCAGGCTGGCCTGGGGCGGATACTCCTGAATGGGGGGCGTGTAGCGGGTTACTTGCAGCCGGTCGAAGTCTTCCATGCCCAGCAGGCGTACCCCGCTGGCGTCTACCTGGCGGTAGTAGGAACGCTCGAGGCCCCGCCCGCTCAAGCGGTAGCGGATGGCTGGCTGGCCTTCAAAGGTGGTGGGCCCAATCACCGAGAGGCGCACCGGCGGTTCGCCGATGGCGGCACGGGGTGGCAGGTAGATCCAGTCCAGCCCCGGCTGCGCGGGGTAGAAGCCCACCGACCCCTGGATAAGGGTGGTGTTGGTCTGGGGCTCGGTGACGCGTGGTGCACAGGCCACCAAAAGCAGCAATAGCGATACAGCGATTCGTCGCATCGCTCCAATTTACCCTCGGTTGGGGCTGGCCGGATGTAAAACCTCGCGCAATTCGATTAAGAACAGCGGCAGCTCGGCCAGGGCCGGGGGTTCCTCGCTGCCCGCAACCAGCACCAGCTCGGCCCCCAGGCGCTCGAGGTAAGCCACCCCCCGTTCAAAAGTGCGCTCGAGGTCGTTGTGGCGACGCAGCAGGTGGTCTCGGGTGGGGCCCTCCAGCCCCGGCTTGTGCAGAAAGCGCTCGAGTTCGGCCTGTTGTGGCAGCAGCTTGAACAGGTTCCGCCCATACTGCTGCACCGGATTGAGCGCGTCGCACAAATGAGGCAGCCGCTTGCCCTGCCGCCGGATTTCGGCCAGGGCCAGCTCCAGCCGCTGGGCCTGGGCGCTTTGCGCCTGGGGCAGGCTGCGGCCAGAGCCCAAAAACCAGACCAGCAGCCCCACCACCAGCAGCAGCAGCAGCTCCAACAAGGCGATACCGGCCATTATGCCTTAAGGATACGCACCCACCGCCCAAAAGTAAAAAACGCCCCTGTGCCTCTGCCAGAACCCTCGAAAGCCTGCCCGGCCCTGCTTCGGCTATGGCCTGGGGGTTGGATTCCTGGAAGCCGTCTCTGAGTGAGGCAGCTCCAGTTCGTGGCGGTTCCGCCCCAGCGCTTTGGCCCGGTAGAGGGCTTCGTCCGCACGGTGAACAAGGCTTTCAAGGCTATCCCTGGCTCGGTAGCAGCTTACCCCAATCGAAAGCGTAATAGAAATGTCGCCCAAAACTGGCTTGTCCCGAACCGCTTCGACGAGCCGGGTCGCGAGTTGCTCGGCCTGGGCTAAGTCGGTGGCGGGGGCCAGGATTAAAAACTCCTCACCACCCCAGCGCGCTACGGTATCCGCCTGGCGCAGGTAAAGGTTGAGCCGCAGGGCCACCTCGCGCAGCACCTGGTCACCAATGGCATGCCCGTAGTGGTCGTTGACCTTTTTGAAGTGGTCGAGGTCAATCAGCAAAACTGCAATGGAAGGCCCGTAGCGTTCAGCCCGCTGTAGCTCCCGCTTGAGCAGCGGCTCGAGGCCCCGCCGGTTGGTGAGCCGGGTAAGGTGATCGGTGTGGGCCAACTGCTCCATAGCCACCATGGTCTCGCGCAGCTGCGCATAGATGTTGAGCAAAACCAGGAAGGCCAGGTTGGCCAGATAGAACTGTGCAATTGAGTTGAGGGCGCTCATGCTGGGCGGATAAAGCAGCAGCGAGACCAGCCCTCCCAACACGCTCAGCAGGTAGTAGGCCACCGATACCCGGATGGCTTTCTCTCGGTTAAGCAGCAAAAAAGCCAGCGGGTAGACGATAGTGGACCACAAAGCGCTGGCAGAAAACCCCTCCCTGGAGAGATGGCCCTGCAATCCGAAGTAGTACAGGTTGCCCAGGTTGTAGATCAGCAGCAGAACAACCACCATCAGTTCGGTTGTAGCGATACTGATCCGACGCCGCCATAACAGCAAGGTCATGAGCAAAAACCCCACAAACATCACCGGCGAGAGCACCGCGTCCAGCGGGTTGAGGGTTCCGTTTACGATGGACAGCACATAGGCGAGGCTCGAGGCCAAGGCTCCCAGTGGCAGCAGCCACAGACCGTGGCGCCGCCTGTAGGCATCGAAGGAGGAAACAGGGTCGGGATTCATGCAGAGCTTTACAAAAACGATACCACTTTTCTGGCACTCTTGCCTGCGGATCAGGGCGATGCCAGGCATGGGGTATGGCGGGTTATGAAGCGCCGTCTGTCAGGGCAGTTTTTGCAAAGCCATGACGGATAAAACCTAGCCTGTTTGTGGTATGGGGTACAGTGGGTTCAAAGAAAAACGCCTGCGGGATGCGGCCATTGCCGCCTATCGGGCCGAGACCATGCAGGCCGGGGAAGCCTGGTATAAGAGCGTGGCCTACGAGGAACTGCGGCGTGTGTTTGGCGAGGAGTGGCTCAGCCTGGGGCGCTACCGGTTGGTGGAGGTCTGCGGGGCCCGCGAGGTCACGGTGGAGGTGGACGGGGAGCTTTTCTCGGTGGCAGAGGTAGAAAAAACCTCTGGAGGACCTTTAGGGGTGGTGGTGCGCCACCTGCCTACTGGCCGGGCCATAGGCAGTCTGGCCCAGCTGGGTGAAGTGTTTCTTGGGCTTTCCTGATTCCTTAGGCCTCTTCGGGACGGGCCATGCCCGTACACCGGTGTTCCCTCGAGCCCAACCCATCTTCAGATGGGCTTTTGATATTGGAAAAGCCCAGAGCAGCGCAGCTCAGTTTCCCACTGCTTCCAGCATCTTATCTACGCTGGTTAGCTTGACCCGCGGGCGGCCCTGGGCCTGCCCTAAGGCGCACTCGAGCGCATCCAGCTTGAGCCAGTGTTCCAGGGTTACGTAGCGCACCCCCCGCGCTTGCAGCAGCCGGGTTACGGCCTCGGGATTGGGTTCTGGGGCCAGCGGCAGGTGCGGGGCGTCCTGCAGCAGAAGCTTTACAGTCTCGGTAGCATCGGCTTTATTGGTGCCGATCACCCCGCTGGGGCCGCGCTTGATCCAGCCGGCGGTATACTCGCCCACCGCCACCTGGCCCTCGCGCAAGACCCGCCCGCCCTGGTTGGGAATAACCCCCTTGCGTTGGTCGAAGGGCACCTCTGGCAAGGGCACCCCCTTGTAGCCGACCGAGCGCAGCACCAGGCCCACCTCGAGCTCCTCGAACTCGCCCGTGCCCACCGCATTCAGGTTCTCGTCCAGGCGGTTTTTCTCCAGGCGAATCTTCTGTACCCGGCCCTCACCCAGGATCGCTACCGGCGAAACAAAAAAGCGCAGGTGTACCCGGCGGGGCTTGCCGGTAAGGGGTCTGGCGGCAAACTCCCGCAGTACCTCCAGGTTCTTGAGCAAAGCGGGCTCACCCGCAATAGAGGCGGCGCTTCTTTCGTCGAGCTCGAGCTCCTCCGGTCTGACCACGATGTCGGCGTTGTGCAGCTCGCCCAGCTCGCGCAGTTCCTTGGTGGTGAACTTGGCCTGGGCAGGCCCCCGGCGGCCCAGCATGTAAATATCGCTGACCTGGCTCTGCGCCAGCACCGGCAGGGCATGGTCGGCAATATCGGTCTGGCGCAGCTCCTCCGCCGACTTGGCCAGAATGCGGGTGACGTCCACCGCCACGTTGCCCATGCCCACCACCGCTACCCCCTGCACATTCAGCCGGATGTCCAGGTTCTGGTAGTCGGGGTGGCCGTTGTACCAGGCCACAAACTCGGTGGCCGAAAGACTGCCGGGTAGGTCTTCACCAGGGATGCCCAGGTGGCGGTCGCTGGAAGCGCCCACGGTGTAGATCACCGCATCGTAATGACGGCGCAGATCGGCAAAGGTAAGGTCGCGGCCAAACTCGACATTGCCCAAAAAGCGCACCCGTGGGTCCTGCAGCACCTTCTGCATGACCTTGGTAACCGACTTGATGGTCTGGTGATCGGGCGCCACCCCATAACGCACCAGGCCGTAGGGGGTGGGCAGGCGGTCGAACACATCCACCGATACGTTTATTTCCGTCTGCTTGATCAGGGCCTCTGCGGCATAGATACCCGAAGGCCCCGCACCGATGATCGCAATACGTAAGGGGCGGTTTGCATCCAGCTGGTCTGCCATCTTCCACATCCTCCGGCCTGTTTGGCATCGAGTCGCGCTTACACCGCGCTCAGACAGCGCAAATCATATCCCATCGGCCCAGCACAGGCATCAAGACACCCAGCAAGGGTAGCCAAAACTAAGGTCTGAGCAAGCCAAGCAGCGGGCCGTACAGCAGCGCGCCCGCTCCATACAACCCCAGCCAGAGCAGGTCGGCCACCCGCAGCCGCCAACGCAGCAGTTGGACGATACCCACCCAGAACAGCACCAGCGAAACCAGCAGGCAAAACAAACCCAGGTAGGCGATAAAAAGCGGGGCCGCAACGCTGCGGGAAAGCAGCCAGGAACCCCCCGCCATGACCAGCGGCAGCCAGAGCAGCCCTGTAGCGTATATCAGCCAGCGGCGGCCTTGCACCCGGTTATTATCGCAGAATTCCGCCTAGCTCGAGGCCCCACTCCAGTCGTAGGGTCTGTCCAGCCAACCGCAGGGCCAACAGGGCGGCAAGCTGCTGCTCGGAGCGGATCTCGAGGGTATTTATGATTCTCAGGCGCAGGTTCGCTTCCGGCACAATTAAATCGCCCAGGGTGAAGCCAAGGCCGCTTTCTAGTTGCAGGCTTACCCGCTCGTTGGCCACAAATCCGGTGGCCAGGGCCAAAGAAAGCTGTGTGGCTTCCTCATTGAGGGGGTCACTCAGGCTCACCTGGGCCGCCAGGACTACCGGATCGCGAATCAGGCTGAGCACAAGGCCGTAGCGCAAAGCCCAGGGGTAAACCAGCGCCAGGGATAAGCGGGGCTCGAGCTCACCCCACCCCCCAAGCCGCGCCTCCACGCCCAGCACCCCACCCCAGGAGAGCTCGAGCCCTCCCAAACGCTCGACTGCCTGATCGAACCGCCGTTCGGTCTGAAGGTGGCGCATCTCCGGCGCAAAGCCCAAAAACACCCTCCAGTCAAAATCCAAGGCTAGCTCGAACGCCCCCGAGAGCTGCAGCCCATGCTGCACCTGGGTAAAAACAAAAAGCCCCCTTTCGGCCTCCTCGCCCACCCCAAAGGCCTGGGACGGGGCGTAGCGCACACCCAGGCTGTAGCGGAGCTGTCCCGGCGTTTCTTGCGGGCGAACCAGCGGGTCAATGGGCTGGGCCAGCGCCGCCCCCAGGAGTAGCGTCAGTCCAAGCCATCTCACGGCTGCCTCCCCATCAGGCCCCGCAGGCTTCCCAGCCGAGACACGGCCCAGCCCAGCGCCTGCGCCTGCCGTTGCTGCACCTCCAAAACCTCTTTCTCGCCTGGTAGCGGCACCAGCGCCACCCCACTAAAGCCTTTCTCCGAAGCCAGACCCTCCAAAGGAAGCAGCCGCTGGCCCCAGCTTGGATCGGCCAGCAGCACCTGTCCCTGCACTATCCCAACCGCTACCACATAATGCGACTCGGGCAGGGTGGTATGCAAAATTATGGGCAGACCACCCCGCGCAAAGTAATCCGCAAGCTGCTCCAGGCTAAGCCGAAAACCGCGGTTCTCGAGCCCCAGCGCACGCATGGCCTGCCGTAGGGCCAGGGCATTGATGCCCACCTGCCGCACCTCCCCTTCGGTCTTTTGCAGGGCCTCGAGGGCCAGCGCCAACACCCTGGCCTCGTCCACCTCCGTCCTGCCGAAGTAATAGCGCAGTAGGGTAGCTACCGCCGCCGGGCCGCAGGTGAACCAGTCGGTCTGACCCACCACGTTCTGGTAGCGTAGCTCGCGGTACGAAACCGGGCCAGAGGCTAACGAAGGCGTAACATGCAGCAATAAACAAAACACTGCGAAAACCCTAATGTCCCACAACCACAAAACCCCTTTCTCTAGCATTGGTGCTATTGGCCTAGCTTTTTTCTTTCCTAAGCTCAAGTTCAAGCAGGTAGAAGCACAAAAAACTCACCGCAGCCACAAGCAACAAAATCGGCCATGCAACGGTCGGCCAGAGAAGATACACGAAAGCCGCAATTGAACAAGAGATAAAGGATGCCTCATAGGCAGCTACCTTCCTTACATCCCCACGGCCAATTTTTTGAAGGAATTTTGTTTCTAGGCTACTGACATAGGGGTGAATCAGGTACAGGAGCAAGAAATTCAAAGCAAATAGGGCAACAGCCACTACCATGTTATTGGAAGGCGAAACAATTTCACGGGTGGCTGTTATGCCAAGCGCGAAGAAAAAGCTATCTCTGGTTCGATTCATCAATGACCTTGCAGAGAGGTGCCGGGCTATGAACAGCCCAGCACCTTTTTTGACATCTATGGTCGACGGTCGAGAGCACCTCTGGTAGCCCCCGTGCCTACGCTGCCACCCAAAAATTCTGCCGCACTCCCTGTACCTTTTGGAACGTAAAAAGTGCGTTCCACGGCTTTGCCAACAGCTCCGACCGCCTTGCCTACACCAACGCCAATTGCTCCAGCAATAGCATCCTTGGCTGCATCGGCCCATGTGTAGGACTCGCCAGCAGCGACTTTTTGTGCATACCCACTCGCGATGTTAACCATTGCTCCACCAACTGCCCAATACCACTTTCCCTGAGTCTGTTCTAAATCTTCGTTGCTCAGCTCGACACCGACCGGCAGCACCAGAACCGCGCGGGCGGGCTGGACAGCCGGGATGCTCTGGGCCAGGGCAGGGCTAAGGACCAACAGGGCCAGGACGACAAAGGCTTGAAAGATTCGTTGCATGGTTCCTCCTGTAGAAATACCAGCGCTGGCAAGAGGCCAACAGACAGATACCATACAAAGGCGTTGGTAATCGGCGTAACGTTTCTGAAATGCACCATTACAAACTACCCAAGCATCATGTCCAAAACAAACAATCCCAGAACAATAGACAGGTCTTTCCATATTGGCCTGCTGGAGGGAATTCGCCAAAGTTTAAAGCTATTGCAATAGCGCTTAGCTGTTTCGGAGGAAAATGTAAACGCAAATACCAACACATGCGCGAGATAAACCTTAGTAAACAGTCCTGTAAAGCCAGCGAATATATCTCCTGTCACGGCAAACCCTACTGGGCTAATACCAAATCTCAGCAGTTCACGCAAATCAGGCTTGCAGGCCCTGAACAATGTAGCTCCTCATGCAGTAGCTCCAGGCGGTGTCAAGTTCAACTCAACGCTTTCTACTTACTTCGCCCATTCGAGAACAATTCGATAGTAACCCAAAGCCCCAGGGCCATGAAAATGGAACGCTCTAGCACCTCCTCGAGGTCTTTCGGAAATCCCATTAGCTTCATGGAAGAAAAGTACAGCAGATACAAAACTGCGAAAAGCAAAACCAACTTGCCTAGCTTACCTACCGCTCTTTTTGCTGTTATCATAATGGCCTCTGACTGAACCTGACACAGCCCCGGCTACAAAATGCATGCCAGCCCTGCCGGACGCAAACGCCTCGAGGGCAGAACCGCCCAGTCCAACTAAGGCACCCCCTAGAGCA
>Ga0272446_1001914_pt1 | contig 29434 bp, 32 predicted proteins | sample YNPCB0061_FD_194587 | JGI IMG/M metagenome (GOLD analysis project Ga0272446, IMG submission 194587) | Hot spring microbial mat communities from Yellowstone National Park, WY, United States - YNP-CB-006-1 | ecosystem: Environmental > Aquatic > Thermal springs > Hot (42-90C) > Sediment | place...
CCAGCGTCACCGGCCATTTGAGCCACCCGAGCCAACGTCGAATACGCATGAGTGACCTTCCCACCTGATGAGCAAGTGCATGATCTCGGCTGTGGGTTCGGGGGCATCCAGGCTGTTTTACCGACGGGCTTCATCGCCGCCCATGCGACGGGGCGGCGGCAGCACGTCGGCCGGGTCCGTCGTCTGGCGTTCTTTCGCGTCCGGCTTCATCGTCCACCTGTCCGCCGGCTCCTCGTTCACGTCGATCTGTGACAGCCCTTCGAGGTCCGCGACGGCGAGCCAGAGGTTGCGGCGGGCCTCGACCAGGGTCAGGCGGGTCGCGTTCAAGTCCTGCTCGGACTGGAACACGTCGGCGAAGGTCACTTGTTCGGCACCCGCTTGATAGCCCTTGAGCAGGAGCTTTTGGCTCTCGCGGAACCGGGGTAACACTTCCTTCTCCAGGCGTTCCACCTGTTGACGGAGGGAGTCGTACCGGGCGAAGGCCGCAGCCGTCTCCTGAGTCAGGCGGTTGACGGTGACGTGCTGCAACGCCACGGTCTGGGCGAACCGCGCCTTCGCCTCGTAGATGTGGCCCTGGTTGCGGTCCCACACCGGCAAAGGAACATCAAGGCTGATGTTTCCGCCGGCCGTGCTGTCGATGTTCTCCGCACTGTAACCCGCCCCCACCGTGACGTTGGGGATGGCCTGGGCTTTCGCCCTTTCCAAGGCAAAATAGGCGCGTTCGGAGTCCATCATTGCCTGCTTGAGGTCACTGTGGGCCGTCAGCACCCGGTCGTTGAACGCCTTGATGTCCAGGGTGGGTGCGGCCTCGGGCAAGAGCGGCGGCTGGCCGGCGGGCATGGGCAGATCGGGCAGGCCGACCTCCGCAGCCAGATGCCGCCACGCCGCGTCACGGCTGTTGCGATTGGTCGTCAGTGTGATCTGGGCGTTCTCCCGCAGGGCTTCCAGCCGTAGCACGTCGGTGCGGGGCCGGGTCTTGGCCTCCTCGACTTGCCGGCGGGTGACATCCACGCCCCGCTGGAGGGAGGCGACGATCTCCTCGTTGACGAGGACGGTGGCTTCCACCCCGACGTAATCGTAGTACGCCCGGCGGACGCGGGTGAGTGTGGCGAACTTCCGCCCGATCAGGGCGAGTGTCTGGACATCGACCGCGCGGTTCGCCACGGCGATGTCCAACTTCCGCTTGCCGCCGGTGACGATCTCCTGATTCAACTGCAACACGAAGTTGCCCTGCGGGGCGATCCGCGAACCGATCGTGTTCTGGTCGTAGACGAACCGTGGGTTCGGGTAGAGGCCCGCCTGGGTCAGCAGACCCCGTGCCGCCTCGACATCGCCCGCCGCTTCGCGGAGGGAAGGGTTGTTGGCCAGGGCGAGGTTCCAGAACGACGGCAAGTCAACGGGCGAGGGGGTCGGGGCGGTCGCATGGCAGACTTCAATTTCCGGGGTCGAACGTGTCACGGCGACCGACGCGACGTTTCGGTCCATTGCGTCGAAGGCGGGCGTCGGGTCGGCGGGGCAGACCCGGCAGACCTGACACCCGACGCAGGCGAGCAGCGGTAACACGACCCATCTTCGCACTCAAAAAATCCTCGAATGGCACCAGAGACGGTCATGAAAGGTATATCGGCTGTGCCGATCATGCGGGTTGAGCAAAACGGGCGACCTATGCGGGGTGGGGAGGGAATGATGGGGAGATTTGGGAAGTTGCAGGACCGTCTGCGTTCGTTGAAACGGGACACCTACGCCCTGTTCCTGGCGTGCCGGGACGTGAGGACGCCGTGGTACGCCAAACTGACGGCGGCGGTCGTGGTGGCCTACGCCTTCAGTCCCATCGACCTGATCCCCGACTTCATTCCCGTCTTGGGGCTGCTGGACGACCTCCTGCTCATCCCGCTCGGCGTCGTGCTGGTGCGGTGGATGGTCCCCGCCCAGGTGATGGAAGAGTGTCGGCTTCGGGCCGAATCCGAGTTCGAGCAGGGGAAGCCGGTCAACTGGACGGCGGCGGTCGTGATCGTCGTGCTTTGGCTCGTTTTGGCATACTTGTCGTACCGTGTGGTTCGAGGCTGGTTGTGACAGTACGGTTGCGCGACCACGGCGTGAAGAGGGAATGCCGAGTGAGACGATCAACTTCCCGACAAGGGACCGACCGGCTCACACCGGGGTACGGTCAGGGGTAGCCGGACCACGAATCGGCTGCCCCCGCCAATCCGAGCCTCGACCCCGATGCGGCCCCCTAAAGCGACGACGATCCGGGCCGCGACGGCGAGGCCCAGCCCGACCCCGCCGATCCCGGCCTGCTTGACCACACTCGCACGAAAGAACGGGTGGAACACCCGGTCGAAATCTTCTACCGCGATCCCACGCCCCCGGTCCTCGACTGCGATCACCGCCGCGTTTCCCTGCCGACCAATCACGACGGCCACCGGCGAGCCGGGGTCGCTGTACTTGAAGGCGTTGTCCAACAGGTTGTCCACCGTCTGGCCCAGGAGAGCGGGCAGGGCATCGACACAGACGGGTTCGCCGGGCGGCACCTCGACGCGGAGTTCGGCAAACCGGGGGTGGCCGGACCACATCTCGGTCAGGTGGCCGTCCAACCATAGGGCGAGGTCAACAGGTTCGAGGTCGGGGTGGCGGGCCTCAGCGTCCGCCCGAGCCAAAAACAGCAACGCCTCCACGATCCCCGTCAGTCGCCCGGCCTGAGCTATCGCCGTTGTCAGCACCCGCCGGTACTCGGCCGGGTCGCGGTCCCGTCGCAACGCCACCTCCATCTGCCCGATCATCGCCGTTAACGGGGTTCGCAACTGGTGCGAGGCTTCTCCGGTGAACCGCCGCTGCCGCTCGAAAGAGTCTTGGAGCCGGGCGAGGAGTTCGTTGAACCGGGTGGCGAGGTCGAGGAGTTCGTCGCGGGCGGCGGGGACCGGCAGCCGCTCGCCCAGATCGTCGGCCGTGATCCCTTTCGCGGCCTCCGTCATCCGGGTGACGGGGGCCAACGCCCGGCGGCACACCCACCGCCCGCCGACTGCGGCGACGAGCCAGAGGGCCATCGACATGCCGCCGAGGCTCCACGCCAGCGTCCGCAAGAGGCTGTGGACCGGGGCCACCGGCCACGCCGTCACGAACACCAGCACCCGGTAACGCTTCCGCGCCGCGCGGCTCTGGACCGCCTCCGGGTCCGGGTGCCGCAGCGTCCGCCGGACGACCCTCCAATGATTTTCGTCCCAGGTGACGTTGACGCGGCTCTGCTCCGCGTCCGGGCCGGCGTCCGCGAATCCTTGAAGTGGGTGGGTCACGTCGTCGGAGCCGTCGAGCCACTGGCCGCTCTCGTCGTACACCGCCCACGCCGGCGGTTCGCCGTCACCCCGGAGGAGAATCTGGCGGTTCTGCCGCTCCCACTCCAGGCCATCGCGGTTGACCTCGGCGGCGGCGACCAGCGTGTCGAGCGTGGCGGTGGCCCGGTCGTTCAACTGCCGCATCAGGTGCGTCCGGGCGAGGACATACGTCGCGCCCGAAAATGCCACCAGCACCAACCCGAGGGCGGTGAGGAAGAACAGGGTCAGCCGGTTCGTCAGCGTCACTTCACACCTCCCTTTCGGCGGCGGTGCGGCGACCGAACCGGAGGTACAGCGGCGGCAGCAAGAACAAATTCAAAAGCGTCGAAGTGACCAGCCCGCCGAGGATCACGACGGCCAACGGGTACTCGACTTCGTGGCCGGGCTTCTGGCCGCTCAGGACGAGCGGGAGCAGGGCCAGCCCGGTCGCCAGGGCCGTCATCAGGATCGGGGCCAGCCGCTCCTCCGACCCCTGCCGCACCAGCCCCTGCCCGAACGCCACGCCCTCCTGATCCTCAAGGTGGCGGTAATGGCTGACCAGCATGATGCCGTTGCGGGCCGCGATGCCCAGCACGGTGACGAACCCGACCAGCGAGCCGAGCGACACCACACCGCCGCTCAAACCCACGCCGGCCAGACCGCCGACCAGGGCGAACGGCAAGGTGAAGGCGACAATCAATGTCAGTCGCCACGACCCGAAGTCGGAGAAGATGACGAGGATCACCCCGAAAAGGGCCAGCCCGGCGAGCAGTGACAGCCGGCGGCTCGACGCCTGCCGGGCCGCTTCCTCGCCGAGGAACTCCGGGTGGTAGCCGGCCTCGAACTTCAGCCCTCGGACCTCTTCCTCGACTTCTGCGGCCACCGCCCCGAGGTCACGACCTTGGACATTACAGGTGATGTCCAGCCGGCGGGACGCGGCCTCCCGCTTGATTTCGTTCGGCATCGGCACCACCAGCACGTCGGCTACCTCGCCCAGCCGCACCTGGACCCCGGCCGGCGTGTCGATGGGTAGCAACCGGAGCGAGGCGATGTCATCTCGGCACGACGACACGCCCCACACCACAACATCGAACCGCTTCTGGCTCTCGTACACCTCGCCGGCTTTCGTTCCTTTCAACAACGTGGTGGTCGCTCGGCGAACATGACCGGGCGTCAGGCCGTACCGTTCTGCCGCCTCGGGCCGCAGCCGGACCTCGATCTGGGGCAGTAGTGTCTGCGACTCGACCTTCAGGTTGGTAACGCCCTCGACCGACCCCATCACTTTCTCGGCCTCTTTCGCCTTCGCCCGCAGCACGTCGAGATCCGGGCCGAACAACCGCACCACGATGCTGTAACTCGTCCCCGACAACACTTCTTTGCTCCGCTCCTTGAGGAACGTCTGCACGTCGCAGAACATGCCGGGGTAGCCGTCCATCGCCGCCTGGATCTTCTTCAGGGTGGCCGAGTAGTCCACTTCGGGCGAAATGCTGATCCACAACTCGGTGAAGTTCGGGCCGTACACCTCGTCCGCGACCTCGGCCCGGCCGATGTGCGAGCCGAAGTTCCGCACGCCGGGGACGGCCCGGAGTTCGCGGCTGGCGAGGACCGTCATCCGGTCCATCTCCTCGACCGACGCTCCGGGCTTCGCGATGTAGTGCATCAGGAAGTCCGTCTCCTGAAACTCGGGCAGGAACTCGGACCCGAAGCGGGTGGCAACGGCACCGCTCAGGACGAACGCGCCGAGGACGACACCCAACGCGGCATACGGCCTCCCGATCAGGAACGGCAGGGCCGCACCGTAGGTCCGCCGCAACAACCGGGGGAGTGGAGCTTCGTGCCGTTGGCCCCGGTCGCCGGTGAGCAGCATGTACGACAGTGCCGGGGTGACGGTCAGGGCAACGAGGAGTGAGGCGAGGATCGCCAGGATGTAGGCCGAGGCCAGCGGGCGGAAGAACGAGCCGGCGATGCCGTCGAGGAAGAAGATCGGCAGGAACACGATGATGACGATCATGGTCGCGTACACGACCGCACTACGGACCTCCAGCGAGGCGTCGATCACCACCTTGAACGCCGACACCGGGCTGCCCGTTGCCCGGTTCACCCGCAGCCGGCGAACGATATTCTCCACGTCGATGATGGCGTCGTCCACGACCTCGCCCAGCGCGATCACCAGCCCGGCGATGACCATCGTGTTGAGGGTGACGCCGAACGCCGTCAGCACGACCACGGCGGACACCAGCGACAACGGGATGGCCGTCAGACTGATGAGGGCCGTCCGCCAGTCGAACAGGAACAGGACGAGGATGACCACCACCAGCCCGCACCCGACGAGGAGAGCATGGGCGAGGTTGTCTATGGCCCGCTCGATGAACGTGGCCGGGCGGAAGATGGAGGCGTCCACCTCGACCCCCTTCAGGCCCGGTTCCAACTCCTTCAACGCGGCCTCGACCCGCCGGGTTACTTCCAGGGTGTTCCCATCGGGCTGCTTCTCCACGATCAGCAGCAGGCCGGGGCCGTCGTTGATGATCGCGTCCCCGATGGGAGGGGGAGAACCGAACTGGACGGTGGCCACGTCGCCCAGTCGGATCGGGGCGTTGCCCTGGAAAGCGACGACGGTGCGGGCCAAGTCGTCCGGGTCGCGTACCATCGCCCGGTGGCGGACGGCCAACCGCTGGTTCGGCTTGTCCACATACCCGCCCGACTCCAGTACCGTGGCGTCCTGGGTCGCCCGCGTCACCTGATCGAGGGTCACCCCGGACGCCCGCAATTGGTCGGGATCGACCAGCACCTGATACTGCTTGTCCCGCTGGCCCCAGATCGCCACGTTCGCCACGCCGGGGATCGACATCAACTTCGGGCGGATCGTCCACAGGGTCAACACCGTCATGTCCTGTTGGGACAGTGTCTTCGAGGACAGGCCGATCTTCATCACCCGACTCAGCGACGAGAGTGGTTGGAGGATGACCGGCGGGCGAGCGACGATCGGCAACCGAGGAGCCTCGGCGGTCACCCGCTCCTGCACGAACTGCCGGACCTTGTGGATGTCCGTGCCTTCCTCGAAGAGCAGCACGACCGACGACAGCCCCAACACCGACTTCGATCGAATCGTCTTCAAGCCGGGGGTGCCGTTGAGGGCATTTTCCAGCGGCACGCTGATGAGGCTCTCGACCTCGTCGGTGGACAGGCCGGGGGCTTCGGTCTGCACTTCGACCTTGGGCGGGGCGAACTCGGGAAACACGTCGAGCGGGGCGGTGCGAACCGTGCGGGAGCCGTATACGACGAGCAGCCCACACAAGGCCAGGACGACGACACGACCCCTGACGGAGGACGAAATCAAATGACTCAGCATGGCGTCCTCACTTGATGAATCCGGTTTCCGCGCCGAACAACTCCTGCACCCCGGCGGTCACGATTTTGGTCCCGACGGCCGGGCCGTTCGCCAACACCGCGTCCGGGCCGGCGGTGTGGCCGACGACCACCCGCCGGCGGACGAACGTGCGCGCGGCCGTCTGGACGTAGACCCAGGTGCCGCCGTGTACGTCGAACACCACCGCCGACCACGCCACCGTCAAGCTCTCCTTCGCGTCGTTCAGCGGGATCGTCACCCCGAGCCGTTGGCCGGGGATCAAAACCGCGTCCGCATTCGGCAATTCGTAGAACACGTCCACGGTCGCCGTGAGCGGATTGCCCGAGGGCGGGGCGGCGACTGGCTTGGCGGTTGTGAATTTGATGCCGGGGGCGGCGGACAGCTTGCCGACCTGGGCGGGGCCGGCGCGGTCGATGCCGTCGAGGTCGCCGACCGGCAGTGGCACCCGCACCCAGACGGTCGAGATGTCCACTACCTCGAACAACGCGGCCCCGCCGGGGACCGTCTGGCCGGGAAGGGCGGACACGGCGCGGAGAATTCCGTCCTCCGGGGCATCGATTGGGATCGGGGTGGTGGACCCGGCCTCGGCATCCCCGACGACTTTCTTGAGGATGGCTTGCCGGGCCGTAGCCGCGTCCGCAGTCTTGGCGGCGACGTTGAACGCGGCCTGGGCCTCGTCCACCAACCGCTGACTGCCGGCCCCCTCGCGCAAGACGCGCCTGGCCCGGTCGAGGGTGATGCGGGTCAACTCGCCCTGAGCCTTGGCGTTGTTCACCTGTCCTTCCGCGTCGGCGAGAGAGGCGGAAAGGGTCGCCCTGGTGTCCGTGGTGAGCAGCGGAAGCAACTGCAACACGGGCTGCCCGACCTTGACGGCACTGCCGACCCTCGGAACCCCGCCGGTCGGGGCTTTGAGGGTGCCGCCGAGCGGGGCGGCGACGAGGATGGTCCGCCCGGCCGGGATGGTCACCTCACCGCCGTACACTCGGACGCGGCGGACGGCCTTCTTCTCGACCGGGCCGAGGGTCAGCCCGAGCCGCTTCTCGGCATCCTCGGTCAAGGTGACGGTGTTGAGGTCATCTTCCTTCACCACCTTGGCGACGTTCACTGGCCCCGGCGGCTTGTCGGCGAGTTTCGCGGCAGGCTTGTTGGTGACGAGCCACCACGCCCCCGCCCCCACGACGGCCGCGAGGGCGAGCGTCAGCATCGCGGTCGCCAGCGGTTGAAGGTGCTTCACTTCGACTTCCTTTCATCGGCGGGAGTGGGGGTCGGTTCGTCCTCCGATTTGGGGGCGGGCAGGAGGGTCGGGTCGGGCTTGCTTTCCGGTTCGGACGGGCGGCTTTGCTTCCCGAGTGTCGGCGGGGCGAGCCGCCTGCCGACGCTCCGCTCCAATTCAGCCCAGAACCGGCGCAGGTCGCCGTGCAGGACGGCCTCGCGGAGGTAGTTGTCGAGCAGTTGCCGGGTCGTTTCCAGCACGATGAAGATGGTGACGTTACCTTCCTTGTACGCCGCCTGGGCGCGGCGGATCGCGGCCTCGACCTCGGGCCGGACCTTGGTCATGAGGACATCGAGTTCGGCGCCCGCCTGCCGGTACTGAAGGTAGGACCGCTGCACGTCGAGAATGATCTGGTAATCAACGGTCTGCTGGTTCCGCACAGCCCGGTCGAGTTCGGCTTCCGCTCGGGCGATGCCGCCCTGGTTGCGGTTGAACAGCGGCACCGTAAACCGGAGGGCCGGGCCGAGGACGTGGCTGCGCCTTCCGCTGGTGGCGTCCGCGATACCGAGCAACCGGACCCAGCCGAGCTTGGCGAACCTCAACCGGGCTTCGGCGGCGGCGACCGCCTCGGCGGCGGCGAGGGCGTCCGGGCGACTGCCCCTCGCCTCCTGGGTCAAAGTGTCCACGTTGTATTCGCGGCACGCCGGCGGCGGCGACGGGTCGAGCGGGAGCGGTCCCCGCACCGGGCCGATGCCCATCAGGTTCCGCAACCGCTCTTCCAGAACGGGAACGTCGTACCCGATCCGGGTCGCGTCCTGCTCGGCCTGGAGGGCGTCGATCCGGGCCGTCGCCGCCTCCTGCGGAGAAATGTCGCCGGCCTTGAGCCGCTTTTCGGCCAATTCCGCAATCCGGCCCCGGAACTTCACCCCCTCGCCGGCGACCCGTACCCGCTCCTTCGCGAGGATCACGTCGGCGTAGGCTTGCCGCACGTCCCGCATCAGGTCGAGGCCGGCCTGGGCGAGTCGGTCGGCGGTGCGGTCGGCCTCGTTCGCCGCCGACTCGACGCGGATCGGACGCAGCCAAATGGCTTCGATGGGAAAGTCGAAGAGGTACTTGTACGGCTTCTCGGACATCGGCCACCAGTAGACGAACTCCGGGTTCGGCAGCAGCCCGGCCTGGATCAGATCGCCGTGGGCGAGGCCAAGATCGACCAGCAGTTCCTGAAAGGCGGCGTTGTTCCACAGGGCGATGGCGACGGCCTCGTCGTCGGTAATGCCGTCGTCCAGCGAAGCACCGGGCGGCAGGGCGATTTGCCCCGGCACCGTATGGCAGGGAAGCGTGTGGCCGACCCGCTGCGTGAGGTGGGTCGCGACGGCCGAGCGGTCGGGGGCGAGCGGAGCGGTCTGACAACCAGCGAAACACATCACGACCGTCAGCACGACGCAGCGCACGGATCGCTCATTCGGTTGAGTATTTGTCATGGTTCTCCAGCCCGTTCGACCGGATCTCGGTCCCACTCCCGACCTTCCGAGGGTGCGGACCATGCGCCGTCGCGCCGACACACTTCAAGTATCGGAATGGACAGGCTGTAAGTTTTGTGCGGAATGGGAGGATGAGGAGGAATTTATCTTCGGCTCATCTTTCGCCGGGGCGGCACACCTCTGGAAGGCGGCGGCGACGACGTGCTGGACGAGGTTGTAGAAGATGACCGGCAGCATCACGTCGGGGACGTGGGCCAGGGCGGTCGTCGCCAGCACCAGCCCGGTGCCGTTGTTCGTCATGCCCAGCCCGAACATGAGTGACGCCCGCCGGCCCGCGTCGGCTCCAAACCACGCCGAAAGCCCGAGGCCGGCGGCGAACCCGAGGACGCAGAGGCCCGTCACGATCGCCAACATCACGGCCAGGAAGTCCCAGTCCGGGTTGGCGAACGTCTTCGGGAGCGCGACTGCCGCGTTCGCGTAGCAGAGAGTCAGCAGGGTGATCGAGTTGACGACCTTCAACCCAGCCTTGCCCCTCCTGACCCGTTCGCCGCATAGACACCTCGCCAAGATGCCGAGTACGGAAGGGATCATCACGAAGGCGACGAGAAAGGAACTACTGCCCCCCGCCGCGAGCCGGTGCAGGCAGTCGGCGAACGTCCCCTCGGCTACCCAGCCGACCGCGTGCAGGATGGCGGGCGTGGTGAGCGGACTGAGGACCGTCGAGCCGACCACCAGCCCGAGGCTCAGGGCGAGGTCGCCGTTGGCGTTCTGCGACCACGCCGTCGAAGACCCTGCTACCGGCATCGACGCGATCAGGGCGAGGCCGACGAGGATGTACTGTACCTCGGTCGGGTTGTGCCAGAGGGTGAGCGTGGCCGAGACGGCGAGGATGAACGCCAGTGGCACGGCAATGTTGGCGAGCAAGCCGGTGACCAGAAGGCCGGACTTGCCGAGGAGTTCACGGAGTCGAGCCAGCTCGACCCCCAGCCCGGCGTTGAACAGCAGCACCGACAGCAGGAGTGACGGGAGCGAGGCCGTCACCGGCTGCCCGAACACCTCGACCGCGCCGAGGGTGGCCGACCGCAGCCACAGCCCGGCGGCGGGTGCCGTTCCGGCCAGAGCGTAGGCCGCGACGAGCAGCCAGAGAATCCGGTGATGCAGAAACCCGGCCAGCCGGGCGAGTGGACCGTCAGGAACTTCCATGCGTCATCCTCCAACATCCGCGCCAAAGACGTAGCCCCGCCCCCGGACGGTCTGTATGAGCCTGGGGCCGTGAACTTCAAGCTTCTTGCGGAGTTCCATAACGTGGACTTCGAGTGTGTTCGACACCCCGTCGTAACGTTCGTCCCACACCTGTTCGTAAATGCGTGTGCGGGACAGCACCTCGCCGGGATGACGCAGGAATAGCACCAGCAGGGCGTATTCGCGGGCCGTCGGGTCGAGACGCCGCCCGGCCCGCAGCACCTGTTGGGTGGCGAGATCGATGCTCACGTCGGCGTGGGCCAGGACGGTCGCCGCCCGACCGCCGGGGCGGCGGGCCAGGGATCGGACGCGGGCGAGCAGTTCCTCGAACGCGAAAGGCTTGCACAGGTAGTCGTCGGCCCCGCCGTCGAGGCCGCGCACCCGATCCGAGATCGCGTCCCGTGCGGTGAGGAACAGCACCGGGGTGGTGCCGCCCGCCTGCCGGTAGCGTTCAAGGAGTTGCAGCCCGTCAATGCCGGGGAGCCACCAGTCGAGCAGGATCACGTCCCACGACTCGGTCGAGAGCCGGTGCAAGCCGTCCCGGCCGTCCGCCGAGTGTTCGACGGTGAAGCCCTCTTCCCGAAGCCCCCGGACGACGAAGTCAGCGATCTCGGCCTCGTCCTCCACGACCAGTATGCGGATGCCCATCGGCCCTTGACCTCCCCGACGACGCGACCAAGTCCCGCGTCACTTCTTTTCCTTCTTCTCCTCCGTCTTATCCTCCGTCTCGGTGATCTTGCCTTCTGCGGTCAGCTTCACCTCGAACGTCTTCTTCTCGGCGGTGACCAGCAGCACCTCGTAAAAGTCGATGGCTTCCTTGCCGTCCGTCACCTTGATGACCTCTTCCGCCATCTTGAGGGTGGCCTTCGGGTACTTGGCGTCGAGGGCTTCGGTGACGGCTTTGGGCAAGTCCTTCGCGGCGATCTCCTTCTCGATCAGCGTGATCTTGCCGTCCGGGGTGAGCATCACGTCGATCTTGGTGTCGCCGTCCTTGATCGTGACTTCGTACTCGGTCTTGTCGCCCTCGGTTTCCTTCGCGGCCTCGACCAGTTCCGCCTTCGGGAACCGCGTCTTGACCGCGTCCGCGACCGCCTTGGGCAGTTTGTCGAGCGGCAACGTCTCTTCGTCGGCACGACCGCCGGCCGCGACCAGGGCCACCGTGACCACCGCCGCCGCCCACAAAATCACTCGCATCTGGCTCTCCCGTTGAAGGCCCGAGAGCAACGAGGCTCCGGGGAACGCCTACCCGTTCGACCACAAGAACGACTACAACATACCAGACGAGCCTGAACGCAAGGTGAGCCGAGGATAAGGTTTCCTTTATCTTCTCCCCGCCATCCGTCATGAGGCGTCAAAGTGGCAAACGGAGTGATGACATGAGTTGGGTTCACTGGGCGTTGCTGTCGGCGTTGTTCGCCGGGATCACCGCCGTGTTGGCGAAGGCGGGGACGAAGGACATCGAGCCGAATCTGGCGACGGCGTTCCGCACGACGGTCGTACTGCTCCTGGCCTGGGGCATCGTGCTGGCCGCCGGCAAACCGGAATGGAAGACCTTGTCGGGCCGGGCGACGTGGTTCCTCGCCCTCTCAGGGGTGGCGACGGGGCTGTCGTGGCTGTGCTACTTCCGGGCGTTGCACCTCGGCGAAGCCTCGTCGGTCGCCCCGGTGGACAAGTTGAGCGTGGTGTTCGCCATCGCTTTGGCCGCGCTCTTCCTGGGCGAACGGCTCGTCTGGCAGCACTGGGTCGGGGGCAGTTTGATCGTGGCCGGTGCGATCATCATTTCAATGAAATAGGTTGCCGCCGCTGTAAACGGGGTAGATGAGTATCACACCGACTTGGCCTGACGATTGTTCGTGGTGGCGAGCGACGGCCCGTGTCGAGTGCCGTGATTGTGACCCGAAGTACAAGGTCGCCAATAACGAGCTTGATGGCCGGTTCGTTACTGCAGCGGCGGTGTGGGTGTGATCATGAGCAGAAAACATGTATGACCCTCTCGCTATCGTCCTCCTCGCCGTCGTCGGTCTGGCGGCGTCGATCCACTCGGCGGTCACCGGCTTCGGCGGGCCGGTGGTTCTGCTGCCGGTGCTGGTGGCCGTGTTCGGGATGCGGGACGCCGTAACGATCCTGACCGTCGCCCAACTGTTCCGGAACGCCAGCCGGGCGCGGTTCAACCGCAAAGACATCTCCTGGCCGGTCGTCGGATGGTTCTCCCTCGGCAGTGTCCCCGCCGGAATCGTCGGCGGCATCCTGTTCGCCAAAGCCCCGCTGCCGATCCTCACGCGCCTCCTCGGTGCGTTTCTCCTGCTCGTAGTTGTCTACCGTCACATCGGCCAGCCGAACGAACATCGGATGAAGCATTGGTGGTTCACCCCCATCGGGGCGGTCGGCAACTTCTTGTCGGCGTTGGTCGGTAGCGTGGGGCCGTTGATGGCCCGTCGTTCCTCGCCTTCGGGCTGGTCAAGGGGGCTTACATCGGCACGGAGGCGATGACGGCGTTGGTCATGCACGTCACGAAGTTGGGTGTCTACGGCGGTACGTCGCTCCTGACGATCAAGAGCATCGTCGTCGGTGTGACGCTCGGCGTGGTCTTGGTCGTCGGGTCTTACCTCGGCAAGCGGCTGGTGGACCGGGTATCGGAGCGAGTGTTCGCCACACTCATCGAACTCACGCTCGTCGTCGCCGGGCTGTACTTCTTGGTGAGTGGGTAGCTGATCGAGCGGACACGCTTTGTCACCCTTCTATCAACGTGCCGACCGGCTCCCCGGCCAACGCGCGGGTCAGCAAGCCCGGCTTCAGCCCGTTGACGATCTGGACCCGGCGGGTGTTGCGGGCGTGGATCATGCTCTCGACCACGGCGCGGTCGATGATGAGTTCGGAGTGACATCGCCTTGCCCCGGTTCGTCTCCCCGGCCCGGCCCTCGACGCGGGACGGCAGCATGGTCCCGTAACAGGCTTTGTGCGGCTCACGGGTCACGGCATTCTCCTTCCCGACCGTGCGACGGATCAGAGTTACGGGGTGTTGGGTTCCGTCGGCTGGAACCACCCTCGGGTTCGGTTGCACATGGCGCACACTGAAAGCATCACCGGCACCTCGACCAGCACCCCGACCACGGTAGCCAACGCAGCCCCGGAGGCGGGGCCGTACAGGGCGATGGCCGTCGCCACCGCCAACTCGAAGAAGTTGCTCGCCCCGATCAGCGCACCGGGGGCGGCGACGTTGTGCGGCACCTTCAATGACCACATCAGGGCGTAGGTCAACGAGGAGTTGAAGTAGACCTGAATCAGGATCGGCACCGCGATCAGGGCGACGTGCAGCGGCTGGCCCAGGATGTTGTCGGCCTGGAACGCGAAGATCAGCACCAGCGTGGCGAGCAGGGCCGTCACCGCGACCGGCTGGAACCGGGGCATGAACGACTTCTCGAACCACTCCGCACCCTTGGTGCGGATCAGTGCCGTCCGCAGCAGGACGCCGGCCACCAATGGCACCACGATGAAGACGGCGACCGCCGTGAGTAGGACGTTGAACGGCACCGCCAGCCCGGACACGCCGACGAGCAGACCGACGATGGGGGCGAACAGCACCAGCATGACGAGGTCGTTCACGGCCACCTGAACCAGCGTGTACGCCGGGTCGCCGTCCGTCAGGTAGCTCCAAACGAACACCATCGCCGTGCAGGGGGCGGCTGCCAGGATGACGACCCCCGCCGTATACTGCTTCGCCAACTCCTCGCCGATGAGCGGCAGGAAGATCACTTGGAAAAACAGCCAGCCCAGGCCGAACATGCTGAACGGCTTGACCACCCAGTTGACCAACAGCGTGACCATCAGCCCCTTCGGCTTCCGGGTCACGCCGGCCAGCGAGGAGAAGTCGATCTTCATCATCATCGGGACGATCATGAGCCAGATCAGGACCGCGATGGGGGCGTTGATCTGGCTGCCGGCCCCGAACTCCAGCCCCCGCAGGCTCTCGGTCAGGACGGGCAGCGTGCGGCCCAGCAGGACGCCGACGACCATGCACAAGGCCACCCAAACTGTCAGGTAACGCTCGAACGCGCCGAGCCGCTTCGGCCCCGGCTCGGCGGGTGCCGGCGGGGTGTGGTTTTCCGTGGCACTCACGCCGCACCCCCTTGCAGCCCGAGCGAGGCGAGCAGTTCCTTGACTTTCCGCTCGATCAGGTCGCGGACCTCGCGGTACTGCTCGGGCGGCATGTCCTTCGGGTCGGGGATCTGCCACTCCTCCCTCCGATTCGCCCGGACGAGCGGGCAGGCGTCCCCGCAGCCCATCGTGACGGCCACGTCGATCTCCTGGCCGTTGAACTGGTCGAGAGCCTTCGACCCGTGGGCGGTCAGGTCGTACCCGACCTCCTTCATGAACTGGACGGCCCTGGGGTTGATCCGGCCCGAAGGCCGCGACCCGGCACTGTCGGCCTTCACGCGGTCGCCGCCGTGGATGCGGGCGAACGCCTCGGCCATCTGCGAGCGGTTGGCGTTCTCGACGCAGACGAACAGGATTGTCAGCTTGCGACTCATGATGCTCCTCAAAGGACACGTCTGAAGGGTCAGGCGACGTTGCGCTCGCCCGGCGGTTCTTCGTCCACACGCCCGGCCACCAGCCGCAGTGTTCGCCGCGACCGGGCCGCGACGGCGGGGTCGTGCGTCACGACCACCAGCGTGCGACCCTCCCCGTGGAACTCCTCGAACAGCCCCAGCACCAGTTCGCGGGTGTCCGGGTCGAGGTTGCCGGTCGGCTCGTCTGCCAGGATCAGGGCCGGGTCGTTGACGAGCGTCCGGGCCAGGGCGACTCGCTGCTGTTGGCCGACCGACAACTCGGAAGGCTTGTGGCCGAGTCGGTCGGCCAGCCCCACCCGCTCAAGGGCGGCGGTCGCCCGCCGCCGCTGCTCCTTCGGGGCGATGCCGGCGAGGTAGAGCGGCACCTGTACGTTCTCCAAGGCCGTCAGGTACGGGACCAAGTTGAACGTCTGGAACACGAACCCGATCCGCGTCCCCCGCACCGCCGCCCGCTGGGACACGGTCAGGTCGTAAAGGGAGCGGCCCTCCAGCCAAACCTTCCCCGTGGTCGGGGCCATCATCCCCCCGACCACCGTCAAGAAGGTACTCTTGCCGCTGCCGGACGGGCCGACGACGGCCACATACTCCCCGGCCCCGATGTCCAGGCTGGTGGGCCGCAACGCCTCGACGGTCTTGCCTTGCCGGGTGTACGCCTTGCACGCCGCTTCGAGTCGCAACATGGTCAGACCTCCCTGAAGCAGACGCACGGGTCGAGCCGGGACGCACGCCACGCCGGCAGCAGGCTCGCCAGGAGCGTCACGACCAAGGAGACGCCGACCGCCACCGCCGCCATGATCGGGATGGGCCGCACCGCCACGTTCGCCAACTGCGGCCCCAGCCACATCGCGGCGGCACTGCCGAGCAGGAACCCGCCGACACCGCCGGCCAGCCCCAGCACCAGGGCTTTGCCCACGAACAGCGATACGACCGCGTCGGGGGTCGCGCCGAGGGCCATCAGGGTGCCGATCTCCTTCCGGCGTTCCGACACGTTGGCGAAGAACGTCCCCGCCATCGCCGCCCCGCCGACCGAAAGCAGCACGGCCAGGAAGACCAGCGACAGGTTCTCCATGAGCCGGTTGACGTTCTGCTGCGTCTTCACGACCTGGGCGATGGTCACCACCTTGGCCTCGGGGAGCAGGGCCGACAGATTGTCTACCAGCCCGCCGGCGATCTGCTTGCAGCAGCCGACGACCTCGATGACGTTCACCACCTCGCCCTTGCCCGACAGAGCCTGGACGGCGTGCAGATGGGCGAAGACGCGGGCGTCGTCAACGGTGCCGGTGGCCGGCAGCACGGCCAGCACCGTGAACTTCTCGCCGAAGAATTCGGCGGTGTCGCCGTCCTTGAGGCCGTGCCGGGCGGCGACCTCGGACCCGACGAGGGCTTCCCGCTCGCCGAGCGTCTCGATCACCCTCTTGCGGGCCAGCGACTTCGGGTCCGCCGGGGCGTCGGTCGGCACCCCCGCCGCCCCGCAGCCGACGGGCCGGGAGAACACGCCGGCCCCGGCCCACGCCGCCTTCGCCTGAAACTCCGACTTCGGCAGGATGCCCGTCAGCGTGACCGGCTGGCCGTTCAGCGTCGTCGGCACGCACAACTTCGGGGACAGGTTGTCCACTCCCTGGAGCTTCGACAGGGCGACCCGCCCGACGTACTCCTCGGGGAGCGTCTCGCCGTGCATGTCGGCGGCGTAGTAGTCCTGCAAGGTCACCCCCTTGGGCAGGATGAGGACGTTCGCCCCGAGGGCGTCCAGTTCGAGGGCGACGGCCATCTCGGAGTGGACCGTGACCGTGCGGACGGCGACCTGGGCCGTCACCCCCAACACGATGGCCAGCAGGCACGTCAACAGCGCGACGGGCCGCTCGCGCATTTCCTTCCAGACCAGCGTCCGCGTTCTCAAGTTCTTATCCTCCTGACGCCGCCCCAGCGGACGACGGCATCCGCCGGGGCGGGAAGTGAGTCAACGCTTCGGTTCGGCCTTGGGGGGCGGGGCGCAACCGTTCGGCCCGCACTTGCCGCCGGGGCAGCAGGAGTTGCCGGCGATGACCTTCTCGACCAGTTGGGCCTTGGTCACCGGCCCGTCGAAGGTGCCGAGGAGCCTGCCGGGCGGGACGAGGATGGCGGTAGCAGTCGTCGCACTGATGCCGAGAGTTTTGAGGAAACCCGCCTCGGCGTCGTCGTCGGCCCGGATGGTGACGACTTCGGTGGCCGGGCCGAACTTGGCGTCGGCCGTGAACTCCTTGACGCCGGCGGGGAGTTCCGCCCCGGCGGGCCGGACGCACAGCAGCACGATCTTGCGGGCCTGCGTCGCCTTCATGCAGTCGGCCATCCCGGTGCTGACGAACGCCCCGGCCACGTCAGCCTCGGTAAGTTTCAGCGGAAAGCCGCCGGTGACCGCCCCGTTCGGGGCGACGGCCAGCACCAGGGGCATCGGGCTGCGGGCCAAGCCCCAGCGGTCGATGAGCGGCTTCTCGGACGGGTCGCCGACCGACACGCTGACGAACTCCGCTCGCCTGCCGTCCTTGGCCAGGGCGGCTGCTACCGTTTGCCGCATCGCCTGGGTCGCGGCGTCGTTCTCCTTGTGGAACAGGACGAACGTGTACACGTTCTTCTTGGCGGCGGCGTCGAGTGCCGCCTGACCGGAACTGACGGTCGGCGACTGCCCGCATACCAAGTTGGCCACGACGAGCAGCCCGCAGGCGGCGACCAGTCGAACAGGATTCACCATGAACATCTCCTCCGTGAAATCGTTCAATACGCGGTCCCGGCATCCGGTTGCATCGCTCAAGTTCCCCCGGCATTACTCGCGGCATCGGCCCCGAGCGGGTGGGCGTTCGTCTCGTCCATCAGGCACCAGCCCTGGTCGAGCAGGCCGGACACGCAGCGGTCCACGACCCGGTAGAAGATGCTGTTTCCGTCTCGCCGGTAGGCCACGATGCCGAGGTCGGAGAGGCGTTGCAGTTGGTTCGAGACGGCCTGGGGCTTCATGCCGACTGAGACGGCGAGGTCGGTGACGTTGAGTTCCCCGGCCCTCAGCAGGGCGTGGAGGAGCCGCAGCCGCGTGTCGTTAGCCAGCACCTTGAAGACCGCCGACAGCCCGCCGGCCTGGATGGGCGTCATCAAAGGGCGGTCGTTCAGCAAAGGTTTGCAGCAGGGCGGTTCGGCCCGGCTTTGCGACTTCTTCATCGTCATGTACCCCCTTGTGAGATCGCCTCAATTACACTATCTAGTGAAACAGTTTTCGTCAAGACCTTTCTCGGAGCGTGACGCCTCTGACATTTGCTGCTCGATCACCGGGTAGGAAGTGGGCTATCCGAACCGTTAGCCATCAAAAAAACACGACCGAGCCTTTCGCGCTCACAGAGACGATCACCGGCCACTCGTCCCACTTGATTCGCGGGACGAGTGGCCCTCTTGACTTATACAATTCCACTGAGTAGTGTAATTGTAGGTTTGAAGCGTAGCCGACGTAACTTCAGCCGACGTGACAGGCGTTCGCGACGGCGACCCGTCCCAAGACGCGGCGCGGGAGCATCAATCATCATTCGGAGTTAGTGACCATGACCCTCGATCAATTCGTCGCCGTTCTTTCGGGGAACCCGGCGGCGGCTCTGCACCTGATGCTGCCGGACGGCTCGTTCGTGCCAGCCCACTTCCACGTCACGGAGGTCGGGCGCGTCCACAAGGACTTCATCGACTGCGGCGGCACCGTCCGCTCCGCGACGACGTGCGTGTTGCAAGTTTGGGTGGCCCAGGACTATGACCACCGGCTCGACACCGCAAAGCTGGCCCACGTCATCAGGCTCGCGGCCCCGCTGCTGAAGTCCTCTGACCTTCCGGTCGAGGTCGAGTACGAAAACGGCGTGGTATCGCAGTTCCCGGTGACCGCCGCCGAGGTCACGCCGTCCGGCGTCCTCCTGCATCTCGGCACCAAGCACACGGCGTGCTTGGCTCCCCAAAACTGCGGCGTGGGTATGGCCGTTCTGAACGAGTGCGCGACCCCCGGCTGTTGCTGATCTTCGACTCGGGGTTTCTTTCAGGAGTAGGTGGATGGTTCCGACCAAACTCGTCTTGTTCGTCTGCGTGGAGAACTCGAACCGGAGCCAGATGGCCGAGGCGTTCGCCCGGATGCACGGCGGCGACGGGGTCGAGGCGTGCAGTGCCGGCTCCCGGCCTTCGGGGCGTGTGAACCCGCGAGCCGTCGAGTTCATGCGGGAGGTCGGCTACGACCTGACCGCGCACACGTCGAAGTCGCTTGAGCAATTCAACGGCCGGGAAGTCGCCGTGGCGGTCACGATGGGTTGCGGGGACGAATGCCCACTCGTCCAGGCCGTCCGGCGGGAAGAGTGGCAGATTCCCGACCCCAAGGAGATGCCGCCCGAGCAGTACCGCGAGGTCCGCGACCTGATCGAGCGGAAAGTCAAGCAACTGCTGGCGACCCTGTGATCGGCCCGCAAGGTGCGGTGCGGTTCGGACCTACTCACTGACAAGCACTGTGGTTTCCCACAGAGGGGTCAGGGAGTTGTCGGGGCCATACATTCCAGCCGCGAGCCTTCTCGGTCTTTGGTTAACAGAGGCCCGCCGGGTTACGCACACTCGACTCGGCGTTTCGCGATCTTGACGTACCTCCCTTCCTTCTCGATACTGATCACCTTGCCGGCCCCGGCGTCCAAAGCAGCGACGAGGCTGCTACCGGACCATGCGAAGCAGTCGAGGGCGACCCGCCCGGAGGCAGGAAGTACTTCATCCATCACCGGCACAACTCGATGGGCGTGACCGCCGGGTGATCCTCGCTCCCTGGCAATCCGCCGCCCTTCGGTATGCTCAAGCAGTTCGGCGGGACCGAGCCGCCCCGCTCAGGGGTCTTCCGCTGGAACTGCCCGCATCTGCGAGGCCGACCGCTCGGCCCGCTGCCCAGGTCGTCAGGCCGGGTGGGGGTGGTGACGTAATCGGACGGGGGCTTCAGCACGTTTCCCTGATTTCGGAAACAAGAAGCCGGCCTGAGCCAGACGCGCCACTTCACAGCCGCCTTCAGCGGCCCCGCATTCCTGTCGTTGCCGGCGGACTGCAGCGCGAAGGCTTCAGAATGACCGAACGGCGGCGATGACTGCCCCGTCAGTTGCTACGTCATCGTCCGTCTCTGCGGGGGCTATTGAAGGATGCTGAGTGTCCCCTGCGCTGATTCACTCACCATTGCGGTCATCGCCGCATCGAGGGGCTTTGAGTGTGACATCAGCGACTCCATCTACGCAGATCAGGCAGAGCCGGCCCTCGGCGGCCCCATTGGTCAGGAGACTTGCTCCAAGGTGGGACTCGCTGACGACTCGTTCAATCAGCTTGCGCAAATAGGCTTCGTCTTGCACATCTCTAGCGACCTTCGCAAGTGACGAGGACACGTTAAGTACAATGGGCTGTCGATGGTTGCCGTCCTCAGCGATATTCTCAGCAGTGTTTTCGCTCATGTACTTTTCCCTCTTTGGTGGTGTGATCTTTCATCATCCGCAAGATCACTTCCGTCAGTCACGTTATTCAGCGAGTTGACTAAATGGCTCAAGACGTGCCTCAATCAGTTCCTCAATCTTCGCCGCGTGGAGTTTTTCCCATTCGCCCTGGGCGTGCAGTTCCTCCAAGTCCTTACCGTCCAGTTCCTCCTCGTACTGCTCGATGAGAGCGTTCATTCGCGTCTCTGCGAGAAGCGTGAGTTCACTTTCACCGAACAACGTTTGGTCGTCCTGGCACACCGTTCCGCACGATACTCGCCCATGTCAACTTTTTCGATGCTGCTCACGATGCCTCCAATTTGCGGCAAGGGCAACAGTGTTCTCGGTTGAGTAATCGGCCAGTCGAGCCACTCTGTAAAGTCGCCAGAGAGGTCGTGCCACGCAGCGGCGAGAAGACGCTCCACAGCCCAAACGACCGCGACCGCGCGGTCGGCAAGCTGACGCAGTGTTTGTGGAGGCCAGCGGTTGGGGCTGGTAACGCCCACAGAACTTTGGCGGATGTACTCGGCCGGGGAACTGACTTCCATGAGCATAGTCTGGCGGGAGGGGATGCCGACCTGGGTCACGATCTCCTCGGTCGAGGGCGAGTTGCCCGCGCCGCCGAAGGTGAAGATCGAGTTGCCGCCCAGGCGTTACGGGATCGGCCCCGGCGGCGTCTTCGTCGGCCTCTTCCTATTGTTCTTCGCACTCTTCGTCATCGCGGTGGCCGGTGCCTATCTGACTTCACGCCATTCCGGCTAATGGGTTACCGGACGTGTTCGGCAGGCGCGTCCGGTCCCGTGTCGGCGGCATGGCCGCCGGGTCGTTACGGCCAATAATCCGGGTCGGCGGCGAGGTCTACCGCTGCCGGGTCGTCATCGGAGCGGAACGCGATCATCCAGATGTCGTTGAACTCTTCGGCCGAAAGCACCCGCTCAATCGCCCGCAAGGCGCGGCCGCGATGCCCCGACCGGATGCGGAACAACCGGCGGTCGTTGGAGTCCCAGAAATTGACTTCGACGGTTTCGCACCCGTAGCCCAGGCAGGCTTCCGACACACGCTTCAGGCTCTTTTCGGCAAGGCGATTTTGTTGGTAATCCCAGTTCGCTTTGGCCTCGGCAAGACACTGCCCGCCTTTGAGGCGGGCGAGTTCGGGCCGATCCAGAATCAACGCGAGGGCCGGCCCCACCGCGACGTACTGCCTCCTCTTGTGGACGTACTTGGTCGGCTTGCCCGCAGACGTCAGGCGGATGCCGGGTTTGTGGTTTTGGATCACATCCAGAGCAAGGGCAGCGGCTTCCTTGCGGCACAGTTTCCGCCACTCCATCGGGACCGTCCGCCATAACGCCAGCAGTTCGGGGTATTCGAGTTCCGAGTCCACACCGTCCTCCAATTCTGATTGCAGATGCACATCGGTTGATCAAGTATCGGGCATCGTCACGTCGCGAGCCGCCAGTCGGGGTGGCCCGCGTTCGTTTACGTCTGCGAAGTTGAGGTATCCCCTTGTAGGAATCAATTTGTCCACCACTCGTCGTCCAGGCTGCGGTACTTCTCGCGGACGGCATTGGCAATGAAATCGACATTGCTGAAGTATTTGATACATTCGGGGCCGATGACCCGAAGCCGGCTGGTAATGTCGGTCAACGATTTGCCGCAGCAGCAGCACTTGCCGCATTGCGCCGCGAACCTCGGCATGGGGTCGGCGAGCAGCAGATGAAGCGTGTGGGCGACGAACTTGATGTTTTCGAGGTTCTTCGAGTGGTCCCGGTACACGGCGCACCGGCCGAGCTTTCCCCCGTCCTCGGTGAGCGTCATCCTGAGTTTGAGGCCCGGCGAGATCAGTTCGACCTCGACGCGGTCGATGTGGACCCGCCCCGGCATTCGGAGGACACGCTGCTCGTCCTCGAACGCCCACGCGGCCGGGGGTCCAGCCGGGCTTGAAAGTCAGCGTGCGGTGGTCGTCCACGGTGAGCCGCAAGCCGATGGGTGGCCGGCGTCCGTAGTCACCCTCCGGGGTGCCTCGCAAACGTTCTTGGGCCTGAAAGTGACTCGCCAGGAACTCGCCGCCTGCCGAGAAGATCGGATTGCGGTTATCCTGGGTGCAGGGCTTCTGGGAGGAACCCCGCCCGCATCACCCGGCCGACCGCTTCGCGCACTTGCTCCTCCGGTTCGTTTTCGGCTTGAGAGGCATTCGGCAACGCCTGTGGCGAGTCGAGGAATAGAGATGGCTCCAGGGCGGCCCAGTCGATCACGCTGTCGGTGTCGCTTCGTAGCCACTCTTCCACCACGCTGTCGGGTGCCACCAGACGCGCCATCTCGGCCATCTCCTCGCGGACTTCCCGCCTCACTTCGGCCCACAGTTCCCGCACCCGTTCCTGCCCGATCACCTCGGCGATCTCGGCCAGACGATCCAATTGCCCTTCCCCGTACCTCCACTCGAAGGTAGCGGTTCCCTCCCGTAACGCCCATCGTGCGGTGTCGCTCCACAGGTACGACCGTACCGTCTGACGAACCTCTTCCTCCGACTGCTTTGTCGTCATCGTCATTGACCTCTTTTGGCGTTCTTGTTTCCCGAACGATCAGCGAGACTCGGCTAACCTATCAAGGACGGCGATGGCTTCCCGACGCTCCTCCTCCTCTCCCCTTGCGAATGATTTCTTAGTCAGTTCGATGAACGCGATTACGATGTCAACGACTGCCTTAACGTCGGCGACATGGACTCCCAGACTGTCGGCGTGACGCAGGAGCAAGTCATTGTTATTGCCGGCGTCCTACAGACAATTCATCAGTGTGTAGTGGTTATGCATCAGCAGATCACAGATGCGTTGGGTGTTGCTTTTCCTCATGCGATAACTCCTACGGCGACCAGACCGGCCGGCGGGACGACGGTAGGCGGGACGACCGCAAACGGACGACGCTTCCCCTTGCTGGACCTCTTCAATTCGTCCATGTCAGACGAGCGGACCCAGATCGACACGTCAGGCCAAAGCAGCTTTTGATAGCTAACGTCGTCGGGGCCGACATAGTATTCCGCCCGCGATGCCTTAACGCCGTAGTGACACAGTTCCGCCAGTGGCATCCTTCGGTGTGTTCCGAGAGGTTTGACGGCCCACTCGATCCGCTCGAAGGCTTGACGTTCTGGCGAGTCCGGCACGACAAAGTTCTTCCCACACGTCCGGCACTCATGAGTCGTGCCACACAGGCGGACACCAAAGTCATGCTTTGATCCACAGTCGCACGTCAGTTTGACCGAATTCCAGTCTGTTTTGATGTCTTTCATCACGTCTGCCAATGGAGATCCCCCGCACACCACCCCCTGACAGTGGGGCGATGCCGGGGGATCATGTGTCTCGATTGTGAGGAGTCGCTGTCAGACGACTGTTGCCCTCTCCTATCACCTTACCATGAGATCCCGGCCGCACAATGCCAATATCCAGAAAATAACATTCCTTGACTAGTTTACAATTGGTCATTGTTTTCGTTGACGTGTTTACAACTGGCCATTGGTATTTTGCTGTAAATCAAATGATCGCTATGGTGATGTTGGCAGATATTTTTTCTGTCCTTATTGTGATTTCTCAGATGAACCACTATACTATAAGCACTACCGTAAATACTCCCGTCATTACTACCATCCTACTACCCGGTTTCCCCTCACGGGGCGGTTGCGATAAAGAGACGTAATCCGGCCAGCCACAAAGCGAAAACGGAACTATCCTCCGGGCTACACGGAGCGATCTGGACTCGATCCAGGCCGACACAGTGCAAATGTCGTTGAGCGATGAACTGGAATAGGGTGCAACGTGTTCGCGGGTTAATCTCCGCATGCTAGGACTGTCTACACACGGGCAGCTAGTGTCCTGCGAGGAGTACGGCCAAGGTTCGGTGGATGGAACTTCCACTCTCTCTGCTCTGGAATAATCGGGCATTGTGACGACCGAGGTAATGTCTCGCGGGTTCGTGGGCGACGGACTGGTATTAGAGCGGTTTCGATGCACAGTGAATTGTGCTACCGCACGGGGGGCTTGCCTTCCGGTCCAGTACAACAAAATCTTCTTCAAAACGAAGAAATTTGTAGTCAGAGCTACGTCCCACTTAGTCATTGACGCCCTTAACGGGTGCAAAAACACGGCACAGCACAGAGCTACCAGTGAACCTCTTGTGGATTCTCATCGGATTCATTTATGGGCTTATGCCCTCACGATGATTCTCCTCAACAGGAATCGATTCAGCTAGGCTCTTCTTAACTTTGATGATTTTCCCTCTTCCCATCTGCTCTCATCAGCACTGGGGCTACTGGGTTCAATCAATCAAAGGGAAGCTCTCTATTGTTTTTATCATGTCACAATAGGAGAAGAACACTATACGCGAGGCAAAGGGGACATGACCATGAACAAGACCATGAACATGAACAACAAGCCTAAGAAGTCGAAGCAGAACATGCGGCAGAAGATCAAGCACATCACTGTCCAGCGGCTCACTACGGAGTTGCGCCGTCTCAAGCTCGACCTTGAATTCCTTCAGATGCTGCGACTCCCATACACCTGAGAGCCTACAATCGCGTATACGGGCCGCAGATGCCTTCAGACTGGCAGACTGTCGCCTACGACCCCAGAACCTCGTATACGCGATCCCAGAGGCTACGACATGAACGCCAACAAGTGACCCCATCCCAGTACAATCGAGGAGACGATTCTACGGCTGGCTCAAGAGCAAAGGGTTTCTCCAAGAGGTGCATCGATACGGATACGACTGGAAGGAGCCGACCCTAGTAGGAAGCCCCCTAGCATCGCTCCAGACGCCACTACACACGCATATCCGGCCCGACAAGCCCCATCGGCCCGAAATGTGTCCGAGTGGCACCCTTGGACGACTCCTGATGGCACGGGAGAATGCTTCGCGACACGCTAATATACATCAGAGGCACGACGCCTACAACGTCCCGGCCCCGCTCGTCCCGGCCGTCAAGGAAGCGTTGAAAGCACTGTCGTGTACACCGACCCGGATACCGGCGAAGATGAGGTTCAAGTGAAGGCGGTGGACGCCCTCTTGGAGCGGCAGTTCGGCTCGGGCCACGTCAACCAGCCTGACGGCGTGTACCCGCCGTCGCACATCCGCCTGAAAGGCACCAACTACGACGGCCTGTCGGGCAAGCGTTGGCAACTGGTTGAGTGCCTCTGGGGCAGAAAGTCGATGCCCGTCACCGACGTGATCGAGGCTGTGTGGGGAGCCGACGCCGACCCGACAGGCGGGGCGTTGACATCCCTGTGCAAACACCTGAACGCTTGGTTCCGCAAGGAAAGCTGTCCCCTCGCGGTCCAGACCCGTAAAGGCCACGTCCGGCTCGTCCACACCGGCGCGGCCGGCAAGAAATGACCCGAGGACCGTAACGGGACCGCTCGCGGTCCAGACACGACTTTGCCCCGATTTACAATCCACCCACGACCGGCGACGACGGGTTCGGTGCGGACTTCGTCTTGAAACAAGAAGTCCGGTTCCGCATGCAGTGAGGCCGAGCGTCGGCCACTGATCGAGGGGTGTGTTGTGATGACCAAACAGATGGCCGGTCGAGCGGTGCGATCCGCGCGGGGCTACCTGTCTCGGGACGCGGGCGACATCTTCGCCGTGTCTGCCGAGGCCCGAACGCTCGCAAAAACTATCGACGTTTTGAACCGCTGGGCGGCCTCGGAAGGGCCGTCAGCCGCCGAGGAGAAGCGGCTGGCGGATCTCATCTTGGAGGTGGCCGAGGAGTTGGACTTGGTGGAAGCGTGCCAACTGCTGATCGACGCAGTGACTCGCGGGCGCAATTGAGCCGCCCGCTCACCGACCGATAATTGTCCTCGCGGGATGAACGGTGATTCACTCGGTCGTGTTCGTCGCCGATTCTCCTTGCGTTGACGCCCCCTCGCTCGGGGCCGTCTGGTCCCGAGCCGCCCACCGCATGACCGTGTTGCGACTGACTCCCAACTCTTTCGCAATCGCGACGTGCGTCCACCCCTCCCGAGCCAGTTGCTGAATGCGGTCGATGACCGCGCGGGTGATGTTCGGCCCGCCCTTGGCGCGGACGGCGAACGGCTCGGCGACCGAATCCCAGACCGCCTGCAACTGATGCTCCAACAAGGCGAGTGTCGAGAACAGTCGCTTGAACGGGCGGTTGGCGTAGAAGACGAGCAGATCGTCGTCACAAGGGTTTCCGTGCGCCAGGAACAGCGAGGCGGTTTCGGCGTCCGCCGCGTGCCAGACGAGTTGCGAGCCTGTCTTGCGCAACTTCCCGAAGCTCAACTCGCGGAACTCGGGGATGTCTTTGCGGACACGCTCCGTCAGCCGGTTCCGGGCGTTGGCCACCTGATTGTTTCGGCCCGACTTGCGGTCGTCGGTTCGGATCGGCTTGCCGTCCGGCTGGCGGTACAAGAACTCGCTCGCGACTTGGGGGCGGTTCGCCCGCACCCATTCGATGGCCCGAGCCGTCATCGGCCACAGCTTCCACTCGCCGTACACGCCCGTCTTCCACCGTCCGCGCATGATCCAGTTGTCGGCGGCCGACGACTCGAACCCCATTTTGGCCGCGTAGGGGTGGGCCTTCGACAGGAGAATCTCGCCATCGGCGAGCGACCCGATCTCGGCGGCACCGAAACCGCAGTTGAGCGAAAGCACCATCAGCGACCGCTCGAACGGCGTGGCATACCTCCAGAGCGTGACGAGTTCGGCGTTCGAGTACGTCGGGACGCGGTCGGGCCTCATCTTCGCCGCCCGCTCGGCCGGGCTGACGCGCACGCTCACCGGCATGACCTCGTAGTCGGCCGGTTTTTGCCACTCGAAATCCTTGCTGCGGTGCAGCCAACGCAGGAACCACCTCCACGCCTTGAGGACGTTCTCAGCCGTTCGTGCCGCGATCTGCTTGCCCCTCGCCCCGTTCGGCCGGGCCGCGATGCGGTCTTGGATGTCATCGATCTTGGCCGTGTCGAGTTCGCGCAGCAGGATGACGCCGAACTCGCGGCGGATGACCTCCAAGTCGCGGTGCTTGGAGCCGGCGGACGGCCGCTCGTCGGTCGCCAAGAGCCACTCCTGGGAAGCGGCGACGGCCTCGCCGATGGTCTGCGTGTTGAACGACCGCAGGAGGTCGTCGGCTGACGAGCGGAGTTCGCGGGCCAGATCGGTCAGCACCGACGAGCCGTCCTGTTGGAGTCGGGCGTCGGCCAGTTCGAGCCGGACCAGGGGGAAGGCGTCTTGCAGTTCGCGCAGCCACTTTACCGCCCCGGCCGGCGTCATCAGCCCGTCGAGGTGTTCGGGGACGTGGATGCGGGCGACGGGCTGGCCCGTGCGGACGGCCTCGGCGATCTCCATCGTGACGGCGTCCCAGTAGGGGCGGTCCAGCGGCACGTCCCAGAGCGTCTGCCGGTCGCGGTCCCACCACTGGATGATCGAGGTGGACTCGAACCGCCGCTCGACGCAGGCCCAGAGTTGCTCCAGGCGGGCGACCGTGACCGTCGCGGCCGACTGATCCTTGCCGAGGTAGAACCGTTTCTGCGCCGGCTTCGGCCGTTCCTCGACGGGCGGCTCGTCGTTGACCGCGCCGCCGGGGAACCGCATGACGCCGCCGCTGCGGGGCCACCGCTTCCAGTTGCTGGGCAGCAGCCAGCCGAGGTCGCGGACGAATTGTTCCTTGAACTTGCGAGCTACAACCATGTCGAAGCCCCAGAATCGGATACGGATCGGATACCCAGGACAGGTTTCGCTCATTATAGGGAGGGAGTGGCAGCAGCGCAAGTGCATAAAAAAACCGGGGTTAGCTCGAAAGCTAACCCCGGTTCAATTTGGAGGCGGCGGGAATCGAACCCGCGTCCCGGTGTACTTCGGCGTCGATTTCTACGTGTGTAGTCTCGTTGTTTCGGGTTGCCCCGATTCGCTCTGGGGTAAGCCAACGGACAAGCTCACCCTAGCGCTAGCGGTTGTGCATCTCGCCCCGACCTCCCCCGCGTCTGGTCCGGGCCAGCCTGAATTGCGGCCGAAGTGCATCCCCTCAGGCGAGGGACACACGTTCGGGGCTACGAGTGATTACGCAGCCAAAGCAAACTGCGGTTCAGCAGTTATAGTTCGATCAGCTTTTTACGTGGCCCACTGATCAACCACGACACGCCACCTAACACTTCATGCACCCGGTCGAAGCCAAGTCGCCCCCGAGTCGTCTGAATCATATCCCCGCCCTGGCCCACAATCAAGGGCCATAGCCCTTTTTTCCGCATCCGCCCCCCGTCGAGTCGGCCTACTGGCCAGCGTAAGCCCTGCTTCGACTGAAGGCGTGCCCAGGGGGGCGGGTGGTTGGCTGCTTGACGGCCGGGTTGGGCGTGGGTAGAACCTGTAGAAACCAATCGACAGGAGGTGGCCGCGATGGACCTGTTTGCCGCTCTGGCCCAAGGCTTGGCCCGGATCGACACCACGGAGGCGATCCGCGCATCGGCGTTGAAGCATCTGCAAACTTGGATCAGTAACCCGGAGTATGCCGCCTACCGCCCACAGATCGAGTGGTTGGTGGCCCAGGAGCGCTTTGCCGACTTGCTGGATGCGTTCTATCAGGTCTTGCCGTTCGGCACCGGCGGACGGCGCGGCGCGGTGGGCATCGGCCCGAACCGCTTCAATCTGTGGACGCTGGGGGCCAGCGTGCAGGGGCATTGCGACTATCTGCGGCAGCGGTTCCCGGGGGTGGGGGAATTGCACGTCGTGTTGGCGTTCGACGTGCGGCGGTTTTTGGACCAGCGGAAGGTCTACCACCCGGACCTG